>Ga0126342_10019177_pt1 | contig 11652 bp, 13 predicted proteins | sample Cyp1metagenome_FD_92528 | JGI IMG/M metagenome (GOLD analysis project Ga0126342, IMG submission 92528) | Coral microbial communities from Lord Howe Island, Old Settlement Bay, Australia - Cyphastrea 1 metagenome | ecosystem: Host-associated > Invertebrates > Cnidaria > Coral ... | reverse complement strand
TGTGCAGTGTGAGGTGTGGAGTGTCGAGGGAAGGACACGGTCGGGACAGGTTGTCTTTGAACTATAGGTCATTTATGTTTGGGAAACTTCCGCCGCCGGCTTGCCCGGGTCTATGTTACATCTAAGTATATATATATATATACATATACACACACATCTTATCTAAACTCAAAGGTGCTGCTCTGGCAGGTGTTTGAGAAAGGGTACGGTGGGCTGGTACAAAAAGGGGGGCAGTGCTGTGGTGCGGCGGGGCGCAACAGTATGGTGAGGTGCTGTGGATCTAAAATGCAAAATTCTTGGGGATGAAGGCGGTTCATCCCCACCCCCTTAGATCATCTTACATCCACATCCTCCTCCCTCCGCGCACCAACTCGTAAATCTCGGGAGGCCCCAGGTCTGGGACAAGATCCAATGACACCATCAGTGCCTGGGGAACTGTGCACCCACATGATGCGCTACCCGGCTACCCCTGAAACAGGTGAAAAGCCGATCAAAAAACCCGTGAAGAAACGCGAAAACAGATAGAAAATCCGCCACCAAAGTGAGGTGGCTCGAAGGTGGAATTTGACATAAATCTATACATCCACCAAGTCTGATAATGTCTGATGGCGACCCAGGCTTAGCTCCGGGCGGCCAGGATTTCAAGCAGGACAAAGCCGCCAAAAATACCAGCCACGAAGTAAAACCTTGGTCGTCTGCGCAATGATTTCCATGGTGGGGATGTGGGAGATGCCAGTCATTTCGTTGGGGAATCTACTGCAAGAAACATGGGGGGTTCAACCAACCAGAATGGGATATAATATGGATATAATAACTAGTTCAGAATTGGAATATAATCGAACAAGATCAACACTTGTATAATACATGTGGGTTTGTTTGAAAACTATATACATTATATTATATAATATTATATGTGTTTATGTCCAAAATGAAAATATGGATGCATCTGAAAATGGGATATGCTGGTACACCCCGAAAATAGCAAGTTTAATCGGGAAAATAACCAATGGTGCCAGTGCAAGTATGGGATGAGATTTGGGGAATCTTATGTAATTAATGCAGAAAGAACCAATGATGATCAATGATGGCTACCCTCCCGCAATCTAACCCGGCTGGATGTGCCATGTTTGCCGGACAACGTTCAGCTACCCAGCCAGGAAGGCCAACATTACCAATCCAGCTGAACCCCCACGAGAAATCGTATGGGACACGGTGAAATTCTTCAGATCTACTGGTGACTTTGAAATTGGGGTTGCACCATCTCTGCGGCCTAGACACACCGCTTCCTGCAACGGTAAGGCCATATGAAGGGGAACATCTTCAGCGACGCTCAAGCGGTTCTTAGGGGTCGAAAAACTTCAAGTAGCCTCTGGTTTTATCAAACCTGGCTAGCTGGAAAACCCAATCGTTCAACGGATGTCTAAAAATGGGAAAATCATCTTTCTGGATGATTAGCAAATGGTATACGCACCAATGTTTTAATCCCGGCCTCTGGACTTTGCCAGCAGAACTTGAATCCCTTGGCATAGCCCACTGTCAGCAGGCCAAAGAGCATGCTGCCCAGCCTCAGAGTTGGAGCTGGAGGACCATCCTTGGGTGATCCCCCTGAAGAGATCAGACCAGCGACAGCATCAGCACCGAAAGCTGGAGGGTTTGAGATGGCAAGCCATCGGCCTGAGCAAATCAAGCTGGGGCGAGCTTCGAGTGTTCATTGAGCCATTCTCAGGGACTCCGGGACCCTGCCCGTACCTTTTTCTGGACTCCTGTTCGCCAAAGCTAGGATTTGAGATGATTTAAGTCTTGAGTTTCCGGAGTTGCCGGGTCATTTTTGTCAAAAATTCTCGATTTTCCCCATTCCACAAGACCTGACAGATTTCCATCCTGGTAGTGTCCCCTCCACCATCCATCGTGTGTAGTCAAAAACTCCTTGCGAGGTCGTGATTGAAATAACCAAGATACATATCACCAAATAATGCCAATCTTCAAGACCCAACCTACTGGTATCTATTTTTAGCTGGTTAGTATAATTTTACATTCCCATTGACAATCATTGACAATCATTGACATGAGGTACAATCAGATTCGTAGTACTCAAGCATCCAACCAGTTGGTGGAACCCAGTCTTGTTACCTTCCTCCTCACATCTAAAAAACCAGGTGCCAGGCCATTGTTTTTCGCAGTTCATCCAAAAGCGGGGCAAACTTCTGGTAAGTTCGCCAATGTTGAGTAAAAGTGACCTGGTTGTATCTTGGAGTCGTTGATCTCGAAAATGGATGAAAATGGTGCAAACTTATGCCCATCCATGTCTAGTTGCAATTTCAATGAAAACGATGATGAAACCATTGGAAATCATCGTAAGAGTAGCCCATGTTTAAGGACAACCGCCCTTGCGGGAGGGGGCTTTGGCACTTTGACAAGATCCGGAGGTTGCCGATTTTGGTTGGCTTCTACATCTCATCCTTGGCGAAAAATACTGTATATTTACTGCATACTCCATATGTTCTTCGTTTTGCATGGTTTTGCTACTTCAAGCCAAACGTGAAGTTGCTAGATACTGTTAAGCTGCACATGTCCCCATGTTTCCATGGTTGCCAGTCACTTTCAGCTTCGGAGCTCATTCCTTTGGAGCCCAAGCCGAGAAAGTAACTGCGGAGGTCAGAAAGCACAGGAATGAAAAGATGCTTTTCCGGGGATGAACCTCACTCATTCGATGGAAAGTGGTGCGTTCTGGGCAAACCAATAATGAACCATCCATGATTGAGGGTGTTTGCCACATTATGAGATGGTTGCTCTACTCACGGCTAGTGATCTTATAATATCTTTGACCAACCATAGCAAGCTATACCCAGCAGTTCCAAAGATATCCTTTGCTAATTAGATGCTTGAAGATGTTACCTGGATCACCCGCTAGACGTAAGCCAATGTCCCGCTGCTTTACATCACCTCTTTATGGTGGTTGAAGAAGATGATACCCGTTGGGTGTCATGATATCGGTGGTATGGTTTTTGCCTGAAAATTAAGGGAAAAAACGGAAAAAAACAAAATCCACATCCACAGATTAATCATCACTTTCCCTATTAAACTTGCAATGAACTGAGTAGCATGCCTCATTTTTCAGACACGCCCATATATCAGATTGGCGACTATATTTTAGAAACAAGTTTGCTGTATTTACCACTGGGGTCAAGGGGTCAAGATCGGAATCGGGTCTACTGAACCAGTTCAAAGATCCCAACAAACGTCGCGATCATCGTCTCAAAGATTGCGATAATCACTCAGGTTCAGAACCGACGTCACCAAACTTGGTTCCAACTGAACTTCCATGATATCCCCACACAATTCCCCATAGATTTTCTGTGCTCAACCATCCTTGTTATTGATGAACTCGTGCGTTTCAGATGTTTCAGCAGCCCCACTGACATCAACCAATCAAGGCAGGGGGGGCCCAGAGGCCGAAGGAGGCCCAACCTCAGCCAAATGAGGGGGTTACCAGCCAATGGAAAGTTCATAGGAGTTCACCAAAACTGGATGTTTAGCCAGATCGGCTTCTGTTGATTTGACTAATGCTAATGTCCAACTGTGATTTTTATGAATTTCTGCTATAGAGATTAATCTGCAGTTGTGAACGTAAAACAACTTGCTACTGGGGTGTCCTACACAAGTGTATGGTATATGTTTACATGTACATGTTTTACATGTCCACCAGATTAGATAGATAAGTGGAGGACCCTGCTATTCCAATAGGCAACTCACATGTCCATCGGGGATCCTTATGCTTGCTGGCTGCTGATTGATTTCACCCGAGGCTCGACCGCACCGGTCCAAAACGGAAAGGGGATAGAAATTTGAAGTCACCAGGTTTACACCACAGAAATCCAAGGGCTGCGAATTGCTGTTGGAGATTGTTAGTGGAGATGGTAACCGTTTCGGGTTGGCCAGGTCTATTGGAGAATTTAATCGCTACTCTCCTTCTCCTCAAACATTGGGTTCTGCCATGAAATACCCAATTCTCACCTGCCCACTTTCTGGCGAGTTCCCCTCCATCAGCCTTCCCATTTTCCCACGCAGCACAAGTGGTTCGGCCTGTGGCCCCCAGGAACGGCGGATGACAGCTACAGACTCCTGCGGATCACCAGATGGACCCCACACTCCGAGCTGCTCCGACGCCGGCGCTTGGACTTGGGCTCTGCCTCCAGGACTTCTCTGTCCGCCGGAGGTCGAGGCTCGGAAGCCTCGGGAGCCTTGGGAGCGTCCAGGGCCTGGAAGGGCTCCACTTTGGATGGCTCCGCTTCCGCCTCTCTGGAACGCTTGGATCTGGGCACCTCAGATGGTTCCAGCAGCTCCACGGCGTCATCGGCTTCTATGTCATCCTTGGATGCAGGTTCCTCCACCTCATCCACCTCATCCGCCTCATCAGCTTCATCCATTTCCTCCAACTGTTCCTCCAGGGATTAACCCCATCCACCAGTTCACCACCAGGTGTTCAGAACGCACTGCAAAAGCAACAGAAGTATGGCTTAAACTTAAGCCTCTCAAGTAATGTACGTGCTGAAAATGCTCAAAAATTGACCTTGACTCTTGAGCCCTTTTCCAAACATCTTGGCGAACTAATACACAATCTCCAAATATGGGATGACTGTTAAACTATTGGTTTCTATATATATATATAGAGTTAATTATCCTCCATAGTTATAGAATAAAACTATGCATAGTTACAGTATCATCTACAGTTATGTCCGTTTTTCCTTCCAGCCATTCCTCCCCAGACTCCAGCTCCACATCACTGGGCTGCGAAGATGCCGGTGTGCTGGGCGCCAAGCCCTGTGGAGCCTCAGCAGTGGAAGAGGCACCCTCGTCTCCGGTGGCGACGGTCATGATGCGAAGGATCTCCTGCAGCGGAGATGGACCGGGGGCAGATGTTTTTAGAGGCTCCGAACCACAAAGGGAGCTTGGGGTAAATTGATGGGTCTGATTTTTTTTCATGGTTTGAGTTCGATTCTCGTCGTTTCTCCTGCGTTATTGGCTTCATTTGGTTTTGTTGGTGAACTCCCAAAATTTCAGTTGATTCAATCCACGTTCTTGCCGCTCAAACGCCCATCTGCGCTGGCAAGATATCATGTGCGGTGGGAAGCGTGACCAGATCTTTGCTTTTCCTCAGAGATTCATGTGTTCATGCTGTTGTTGGGTTCAACCATATTTTTTGCTGGCAAAATCCAGATTGTCTCCTCCCCGCTTTCCTTTCAAAACCCTCTTTCCCTTCCAAGTCCCCCCATTTTTCCTCACCAAAACCTCTGTTCCACCACCAAAATGACCAAAAAAAAACAAGAACACATCTTTATAACTCACATCTTATTACAATTTGATCATCATGTTCCTCCTAAAATTGGCCATAGCTCGGGGATAGATCGCCCCATCCCCCCATCCCCGCCTGGTGGAGCTTGGACTCCTTCCGTTCCGTGGAGTCCAGGCGGTACAGCACCTGAGTGAAGCTGCCCTGCAGCTGCTGCCGGAGCGTCTCGGAGCGCTTCAGACGCGCCTGGGAGCAGATTTTCCAGGAAAGCCATGGAGTTGACCGGTGAAACTCCATGAAAAGCCGTGGAAATATGATGAAATATGGGCTGGAGGGATCTGGAGGGAAGGTTTAGGATGGTTTAGGGTTGAGACATCATTTAATCTTCGCTGATGATCTTGAAAACTGAGATGTGTTCCAATAGGAATTCATGTCTTGGATGTAGTTCATAGCCAGACATGACAAACAAACTAGCGTCTATACTACTGTAATATAATCTTGCCAAGGTCATCCAATGTCTGGTGTCAGAAACCTGCCACATAATGAGAATAACTCTAAATTACCATAATTCACCAACCTGAATTAACGTGAGTTGGGTCCATTTTCGGATAGTTATATCAATCCATCATTTCCAGTGTCGTCGCGACGTGAGGTCGTTATAATTTATATCAACTGATCCAGCCATATCTATCTTGACGTTTACATTCTACATTTCTTCCTGCTAAAAATCTTTTTTGCTTAAAATCGATAGATAATATTATGTATATTATATATATATATCTATCTATCTATCTATCTATTTATTTACACCATGAATATCCCATAAATATCCCTATCAATCTACGGTTTCAAGCCTGGCGGCCCTCAGCCGGCCTCAGTGTGCTCCATCTTGAGCTGTGCCGCTTCCAACTCGGATTTCGCCATCTGTAACTCCTCATGGGACGCCTCGAGCTCGACCTGTAACCGTGGTCGGTGTGAATGGCCTTGAAACAATAGAAAATTCATGAAATTTCTATAGACTGCGGATGTGTATGGCTATGTCATCTTGAAAACACATATGAGTAATATACTATATCTAAATTTCAAAATTGATCATTTATATATATATACATAATAAATATTTATATATATATAGACACACATATATATATATATACATATACGCACAGAATTGCAGACATCCAGTATGTCTAAAAACATCTTAAAGACCCTTCCAAACAATCCACAACCATCCCACCCTGCAAGGGATCACAGCAGTTCTCTTCTGGAACCCTCCGATGGCACCGTGGCACCTGCAATTTCCTGGGGCAGCTCTCTTGGGGCGCTCCCGGCGTCCCCTGCCATCGTCTTCGGAGCACGTCCCAGGCGGCACGGGACAGGGCGACCAAGGCGAAGGTTCGAAGACCTGTTTGTGCCTTCCGCGGGAGTCGGGCACCGAAGCTGACCCAAAAAATCCAGGGGAAGAATGGCGAGAAAACTGGGATGTTGGTTGAAAGGATCAAGTTCTGGGGCAAAATGATTTTCGATACATTTCATACATGGATTTATTATAGGGATGTAGTGCATGCTGGTACTGTGAAAGATGGACGTTTTCTTTGTGTACAGCAAATGAGCTGCCACTTCTGGGTTGCTGAAATGATTACCGGTCAGCAACATCCACGTAGCCTATACATATAATATAGGATTCCAATAAAATGATTAGTTGTACATTAGGTACCCAGGAAATCCCAGGTACCAAGCATCTGTTCATACATTCGGGATGGTTTCAGAGATACAACTGATAGAACTCATGAAAATCCTTTGAATGTAAATCTGTTTTGATATGTTTATATCATATGGATTCATATGGAGGTTTCCTGAAATGGGGATACCCCATAAATAAACCCATTTATAGATGGAATTTCCATGAAATAAACCATCCAGCTGGGGATCCCCCCATAAAAATGGAAACCTCCATACTGTGGATGGTTGCAAAATCCGGTTATCACCAGTTGATAGGTGGTAAACATCCCATTATATATATCCCATGATTTATAGGGTGCACTAGTTGAAACCCTATAAAAAATATTAAATAATGGGATAAACCATCTATATCAACTTTATTTATAGGGTTTCAACCATCCTTTTGGTGGTGCAGGATTTCTTCCACCGTCATCGGCCTCGGTGAGCCCTGGAACTTTCCCCTGCGCGGCCAAGTGATCGCCGCTGGACGCCAGAACCGTGGCCAGCGCGGCGCACGCCACGGGCTTTGGCCAGCCGTCCATGGCGCCCTCCTTGAAATGCACCCGGTGAGCCAACGGCGGCCAAGGAGGGACCGGTGCCTGGTAGCTTTGGGGAAGTGATGGGGATGATTTGGGTGAAGCACCAGCAATATACATATATATATATATATTATAGACATAGAGAGAGATAGATAGATATAGATATATATAGATAATTATACAGATAGATATAGAGATAGATACAGATATAGAGATAGATATAGATAGTTGGGTGTATCTGAAAATGGCAATGTCATGGGGAAAATGATGATTCATCCTATGGATTTACTGGAAGGGGCACCCTATCCTCAGACAAAACCAGTTCTGTGACAACATGTCAATGACCGGAATATCTCTTCCCATTAGTCATTGTTGTAGAGGGTTGTCGAGGGGGACCCCACTGGTGCCCATGGTTGTCAGAGACTGATGCCAAGACAAACCAGGCTCCCAACATCCCAAATGCCTGGTGGATAAGTGGGCGAAATCAAGAATAGAATCACCTTTTCTTTACGCCTTGTGGCAATCATTTACCCTGGGGTAAACTGACAAATTTATGTGGAAAACATGTAACTTTCCTAGGAAAATGATCTACGAAGGTTTTTTTGACATCTATCTATGTTAGTTTTTTGAAGGGTACCTATACTTATATATAATTACTGATATAAAGGGTTCGACCAATCCTGAAAATCCTACCATTGAATTCTCGAAGTAACCTTGATGACGGCATGCGCCCTGGCCCGGGTTATCCCCTTCTTTAATCTGACGTGGCAAGAAACAAAACCATTGTTCAGATGAAAAATTACATCACATGTACACTATATGCATTTATATACATATCTATATATATATATACCCCTATTAACCATAGTTCACGGGTCACCGCAACCCTCGGCCAATACTGATTAACAGTAATGGCCTTAGGTCAGAAGCATTCATCATGAATGATGTGGTGATCTGGCACAGCCCACTGGAGGCAACAAGTTCGCCAGACCACCCGTATATATATGTGTGTGTGTGAATATGAAATATATAAATATCCTCCAACTAAATAGAAGAGTATGTCCAGGATGGTAGTTCGATGATGCGTTCTCCATTTCCAGATTTCCAATACTGCAGCATCTTTTAGGGGGTTGCTATAATAGATTGCATCATATTGCCATGTTAGCTTCCCCGGCAACGCCGATCCTGAGGCTCTCTGCTGATCTGTTGCTTTTAGAATCTCCATGGCCATGTCCAACTGGGAGGGAGCCAAGGCCCACAGAAGCATTTCCACTTCTTCTTGCCTGGCAACTGGAGTACAATATTATTGAAATTGAATCTAATCACCTTTTAAAGGGGAATGTCCGCATCGCCAAACGAAGGCAAATATTGGGGTTGGCCGCTGGGATAGGTTTCTCTAACTACCAGGAAATTTGGGAAGCGATCTGAACCAAGCAGTTATTTTAGATAGTATATAGTTGATTCTGTACCAATCAAATTTGGATAATTTAATATAATTCAGATAAATTTATTTCGCGGAACAAGGTCATGACAAGGTCACAAAAGAAAGTCATCGGCTTCCAAAAAAGGTCCCCCGCTTCTCCGACCTGACCAGCACCAGAGCAGTGTAAACCTAGTTCTTATTGGTCACAAATATAATATTGTTGATGGTTTATACCTTTCAATGGTAGAGTTACATGGGGATAGGTCAAACCCCTCCATTTAGTTCGATCATTTTCCCATTCTAGATCATTATAGATGGTCATTTACCCTCTGGTAAATTAACATAACTATGGAAATTCACCATTTTTAATGGGAAAATCCACTATAAATGGCAATGTTCAATAGCTATGTTAGTTTACCAGAGGATAGTTCGTGGATTTTCCAGCTTACCATCTTTGATGACACGGGGTAGTACGGGTACTAAAAATGGACCGGCCTGAAGTCTGGCAGCTTGCGCAACGACTCCACAGCCACCTACAGCCGTCTGAACATCCAAGTGTTTCGTGAGGACATGGATGGCGAGGACTTCTCGACTTGGCAGATAGTTTCATAATTGTTGTGGTTTCAACTTTCGACTGCCCTTTGCTCTACCCTCTAACAGTGGGAAAAAAACATCATCATCTGCCTTAATGGTGGAGGTGCCAACCTTCATTGATTGCGACGATGCACCTTACAGTAAATGATCCTCAACATTCTTCAATTTCCTTGGCTAAGCTTAAACTAGATGCCCTGCAAGAATGTATGATCTGAAGCCTCGTAATCAATTGGATTATATCATAGGATATTCCTCATGTTTGACATTTACATTTGCAACCAAACATACCACATCGCTGGGAAAATCCATGTTTAGTCCTCAGTTTAGTCCATCATGATATACCCTCTGGCAAACTAACGTAACTATGGAAAATCACATTGTTTAATGGGTAAATCCACTATTTCTAGGGCCATGTTCAATAGCTTTTTGTATGTTCACCAGAGGGTATATCGGTATATCCCATTAAAGCCACCATTTTTGTTGGTTAAATCAATGTTAAATCCCATTAAACCACCATTTTTCATGGTTAAACCACCATTCACCAAGAGCTGTCCCAGTTTTCCCCACCGGGACCATCCGGGACCATCCGGGTATCCCCGGGTCCTCCGCCATGGGCACCGGCACCGCAACGACAGCAGATCCCCACGCCACATTGGCCAAGTCCTGTGGATGCCAGCCCTGGCGCCCCACGGCGCCGATCGCCTGGGAGATTTGGGGCTCCAATTTGAAACCCTCAGATACTCAACCTGTATACTGTATCACTAAACATACTAGACATTTATAAACGTCTTGTTTCTAGTTGAAATAGGGCTATACGGTATACATTTTCTATGTGCACATACATGTTCATCTCAATATGATGTGCAGATAGATACGTATGATTTGTATATCTCTCTGCATCGCCCTCTCCGAGAGTTCAGGATCTATCCTGTGAATCTCGGGAACCGTTTGCCCCAAAAAGAGGCAAAAACTTCGGCCTCAAAGACATGGACCTCGTGATAGACCTCAGAGTCTGAAACCACAAAACTCCCATGGGAAAAGCATGGAAAAGCGCTTAGATGGGATGACGTCAATCTGCCGAGAGTTTGACTATGTTTGACTTGTAGGTGGAAACGCCAGGGAAAATCGTGCCATTGAAACCATATGAATTGCCGTATGAAATCATTCCACCCAACATCTGGGGGCATCACATCCGGCGTTGGTCCAGGCCACCAGGGTGGCAAATCCCCAGGCAATGCTCGCAATGCTGTGCGCGTCAAAGTCACCTGCGGAGCCATCTGGGCCTCGCAAAACCCATGGAACCCGTTGGTGAACACCAAAATAGCTGGTAAATCTTGGGATTGATGGGTGTTCATCACCACCAAATATTGTGTAGATTTTGATATTTTGATCCCCCAAATTAATCATATCAAGATGGCAGCTCAATATGCTCAATCAAGAACAGCAAAGTGGGTCCAAAGTCCGCTTGAAGTATTGCTCGGGTTCCCGTTCTAGACCATACAGTATGTGGCTGTCATTGAATGAGTTCCTGGTGGGGAGATGTGAGAAGATCTGATGCTAAGCATCCCCCTTCGCCCTGAGCAAACGCTCCCAGCACGTTCTTTCCACGCGTCATGTTGGCCGCTGGTGCAAATAGCTTGGCAGGAGCAGCCTCGGAACAAAGGGACCACTTTTACGGCTGGGAAAAGGCACAGGAAAAATAGCGACCAAAAAATACATGGAGATTTGAATTTGGGCAGTACAACATGCAAATACAAGAAGGTGTTCATAGGCATTCCATACCCAGGTTGCCTGTTACCACAAGGCTCAACATGCTGCGACATTCTCCAATTCACCGTCCACCGGAGGACTTTCAAGGAAACAGTCCTCACCCAAGACAATTTGCCTCAAGTTCTGCTGGATATGTATGTGTATATATATATATACATATATATGTGATAATAATGTATGCATACACATATTATATATATATGGTCCCGTCCTCCGTCTCTCCACCCCCCCCCATGGGTTGGGTCCCCAGGTAGTAGCCCCAATTCCCTTCTATTTGCAAGCTATTGGCAGCATTTCTGAGGTCCAGCTTCGTA
>Ga0126342_10019176_pt1 | contig 11653 bp, 9 predicted proteins | sample Cyp1metagenome_FD_92528 | JGI IMG/M metagenome (GOLD analysis project Ga0126342, IMG submission 92528) | Coral microbial communities from Lord Howe Island, Old Settlement Bay, Australia - Cyphastrea 1 metagenome | ecosystem: Host-associated > Invertebrates > Cnidaria > Coral ... | reverse complement strand
TGCTGTTGCCGCCAGCTTTGCCTCCAGGACAATAGCCGTCAAGTGGTCTCCATCTTCAAGTCCCGCAGCTTGCAGAGACACTGCAGGGTCCAACGTGCGATGGTCTGCAGCCACAAGCCTCAAGAAGCCACGTTGAAAGGATTTCTGTGCTAGAACTCTCAAGTCCCCTACTTTGGAGGACTGCCCAATCGAAAACTTCTCACTGTAACCGCTTGGCAGTGCTACAGTAACTTGAAACATGGGTCAAGAAACTAACGTACAAACCTGTTTCTCCAGATTGATCTTGAGCCACACTGCACCACGGAGCATTGGATCCAAAGACCAGCTCGACATTGCATCACAAGTGGTGTTGAAAATATCCCGACTATTGCCGGTTGCGATCCCAGTCTTGAAGATTGTAAAGCCATGCCTTATTCGGATGGGTATCATTAGAATAATGTATATTGGCAACAACAAACCGTCATAAGTGCGCTCAGTTCTAAATTCGATAAATGTTTGTCACAGCTTTTTACATCCATGGGAACCTGTAGAACCATTGTTGGGTCATATATGCCCCATATTTAAGGGTAACGTCTCTCAAAAAGAATCGAATCAACGACCTTTATCCCAAACGGCCAGAAAAAGTGGCCAGACCCGGGTAGATCACCAAACCATGATGCTTGGTGCTGTGCTTCGACAAACACCAAAGCACCAGACAAGAAAAAGTGCCAAACCCACACATCCCGAAAAAAATGGATTTGGGCCATGTTTAATAGATAATTATACAGAAACCATGGGAATGAGTATGAATGAGTCGGGTTGACATGAGCACTCAGGAATGGCCAGCTGAGGCGATTCTCCTTCAGGGTCAAACATACCATCTTTAGCGCTTTAGGTCGTTTTTTCCGGACAACGCCATGGTGAAAACGTTGGGGAAAACGGTTGGGGAAAACGATGTCTGTCCCCCTGTGGGAAGATCTAAAAAAGGCTCGTTTTTTGGGCTCGCCTCGCCTCGGCTCCTCCCTTTCGAAGAGAATTCAGGTCTTGTAACCTCAGTTTCTGGAGAATTGGGTTGTCAATTGGGCCTGAATTATAGCCCCAAAATCTCTGGGAGATGTTTTCAGAACCTCGAAAAATATATGGCAAACAAAATTTATTTTATTCTGAAAACAACAACATAAGTTGTCAGTTGAGAGGAACTTCCTAAGGTGAGATTTTGATGGAAAGAGGATGGGAAGCTCATGAAAATGGCAGGCTTCCATCAATAGGTACTGAGTTGGCATCAAAAAGTCCTGAGCTTGTGGTGATAGAATCCTATTCTCCCCAATAATCCCATCACCCTAATATAAAACACCCAAAAAATGCATGGTCCCAATGGACTGTGGAAATTCCCTTTCTCCCCCCATTCCAAAATCTTCCAAATACCATGGGATTCATCTCCGAAACCCTTGTTGAGAGTCTCAAAAGGTCTTTGGAGCAAGAGATAGATGATATACATGATATCTCCAAATGATTGTACACATTATATAAATGTAATACATACATTAACATAGTCACATACCAACATTTGCCCTAACAATTGGGTAAATATACCAGCACCATGGAGCATATGGCTATCTATATACAGTAGATATACCCTCTTGTAAACAAACATAGCTATTGAAACTGGCCACAGAAATAGTTGTTCTACCCATTAAAAATGGTGATTTTCCATAGTTTTTTGTTAACGTTTACCAGAGGGTACCTAATATCAATATCTACCACCAAGACTCCAACTCATTGCAAAGCGCTGGGACACCCGCACGCCCCGACGCCCGGCACCTCGCCAGAACCCGTGTTGCCGATGAAGGGCTCGCCGTACTCCGTGTGTTGCACCTCAGGAGGCTGGGCTTGGGCAAATGTAGGGTGAAAATCATGAGCAAATGATCAAATGTGGGGAAAATCCATCGGAAAATCCATGAAATGATAGGGACAATGAATAGTATGAATAGCTGATTGACTATGAAGGAAAGATGCGGGGAATTTCCTCAAAAACCCCCATGAGTCATGGTGAAACTGATGCCCATTCAGGAATCCAGTGCATCCGAATTCAGTTTATATTAAAATAGTTCACTTTTCTTAAGATCATGCCATATAGTAGATCCCATTAATACATCCACATATTTATGTTCTGAAAAAGGAAATTTCGGTATTTTTGTCGCCTCAAAATCATAATCTTGAATTGTTGGCTCCTTACTAGCCTTGGTCAGTGACTAAAAAGGTGATAAAAACCCTAAACCCTAACACAGCTAGGCAAATTTCATTGTAAAAATCACCCCTGGTAGAATACATATACATGTATACGTGAATATAGGGAAACCAAATGACCTCCTTCATTTGATTTCTTTTGAGAGTTTGGCCCAAGAAAGTTGCAGGCTTGACCATCCAACGAAAAGAATGAATTTGCAAACACTGGATGGCTTCCACCAGCAGGGTTGTTCCCGGCACCCCAGATACTGTACTAGAGGGAAGTAGATTGAGTACGTATAAATAGATCAACAAAACACTATTATAACACATCATAAAACTATAACAAACATGACATAAATCATGATGTAAAACCACCAATTTCCCTGCTCCCTTGTAACAATGTCAGAGGTTGGAGCAATCCTCGCCGTCTAAGAGTCCAGCGTCGTCGATGCCTGAAACCCGAAGGATTAGCGCTGGGAAAGGGGGACCCAAGCCCCACTTCTTCGTGCAGAATGCCTGTTATGTGGTAAATCCAATGCCATAAACTTACCATTTGGGGATTATTATTACCACATGTTTGCAACATGCTGATTTTTAGGGATGTTATTGGATGTTTATGCGGATGTTTATGGCATTGGCTTTACCATATTACTCCGTAGTATGCATGAAAGATGTTTGATACAATGTGTTTAAAAAATTGGTAAGTTGTACCAAACAAAGTGCGCTCAAGTAGTGAGGGGTTCAAGGAGCCACGAATAGAAGGCAAAACAAAAAAAACAAGATCTGGGTAAATTACAATATATTTCACTAACCATACTAACCTGAATCGTCCGGCCATTTGGGGATGATTCCCCTTACTAAACATGATTCCAGGGTTCGGTCGAACAGTGAGGTCGTTATAATTGACCCAGATTGTATCAATACATCACCCACTATTAACCACCATTAACCACTATTATAACCAAGTATTTGGCGGCCCGCTTCGGACCCGTCCAAGGGTAGGCAACTGCCACAGCAATAACTCTTGGGGATGCTGCGGGTCTCCCAGCTAAACATTCGGCATGGTTCCCTTCTACAAAGTGAGGTCCCCCTTTACGATGGCTCAAGTTGGTGAACATAACTCCAACAACTATGATTTATGCATTTTCAATGATACTTATAACATATTATAACTTATAACTTATAACATCTTAATAACTTATCACTTATAACATCTTATAACTTATAACTTATAACATCTTATAAGTTATCATTTCTAACATCTTACAACTTATAACTTATAAGTTGTAACATCTTATAACTTTAAACTTATAACATCTTATACGTTATAACTTATAACATCTTGGAGCTTATCATTTATAACATCATATAACTTATAACTTATAATTAACATCCTATAACTTTTTAACTTATGACATCTTATAACTTATCACTGTTAACATCTTATAACTTATAACTTATAACATCTTATAACTTATAACATCTTAATAACTTATAAATTATAACATCTTATAACTTATCACTTCAAACATCTTAGAACTTATAACTTATAAATTATATCATCTTATAACTTTTAACTTATAACATATTATAAGTTATAACTTATAACATCTTGGAGCTTATCATTTATAACATCTTATAGTTTATCACTTATAATTAACATCCTATAACTTTTTAACTTATAACATCTTATAACTTTGAAGTCTAGTTTCTAGATGTTTTTAGATGTTTTCAGTATTATGAAGCGTAGCGTTTTCATGGATGCTTCAGCTGTTTTTATTGGGATGGGGTCTCTGAACCTGAAGAGTTCGGCCAAAGGTGATGATTTCCCTTAACACACATCTGGTTAGTCAATTGGAAGGATGACATCCCATATATTATGGAAAATAAAATTCATGTTCGAAACCACCAACCAGCAATAGTTCACTAACCGTTAGTAACTAACCTGAATGTATCCTAAACTAAGATTTCCCGAAATGCAAAAACCATATGATTCCCTTAGAATCTACCCAACATCACACATGGGTTTTCCCAACATTGCAACTGTCCCTCCGCACCGCACCTTCTGGTCTCAGCGCCTCGACCGCGTCGAAGAAACTGCTACGACGACACGGGGCGGGTCGGAGTGACATCGGCGCTGCAAAAGCCTGGCTGGGGACTCCGATGTGGGCCCCCCTTTGTGATGGCTAAGCTGGTTTAGTTCCATCCCATGAACACTATAGTTATAGGTGGTTATAAACCAACTTAGCTATCACAATAGTTAATACTATATAGGTACTATTGAAATTGGAGTTATCAACCAACTTAGCTATCGGATGCTATCGGATTGGTGGTCCCACATTGTAGTCCCATTATGCATGGCAAAGTATCTTAAAGATGTGTTTCATTGATGTTCCTTGTTTTTTTTTCAAGGTAGAGATGTCTATGACTTTCAGTTGCCATGTTTGCCAAAGGGTACGTGCATACGTTGGTTTTGAACCTGGGGCAACACAGAGATCCATATGCGTGAATGAAACCTTTGGTGTGTACACGTACACGTTTTGACCCATAACCATACTCTGTCGAAAATGATTTGCGGAATCTTTGCATGTTTAAACCCAACCTTAGACCCCCTGCAAAAGTTTTATTTGTCTTCAACTTTAGCTGGTTAGCATTTCTTAATTCATGGAGGTTTCCGTTACGTCATGGGGGTACCGCCAAATCATCCAGTCGTCATTGAAACCGTGACTTGGTGATCCCCCATGACTCAAGAAACACCCTATTTTCATAATGTGATGACCCGATGTTCTGCGCATTAAAAAAAAAACCTAACCTGAAAAGTTCGGCTATCTTGGGGATCGTCCCGCTAACCATGACCTATGGCGAGGGAGAACAGGCTTCGTGATCCCAGGTTGATCCCAGCCTCCCAGGGCTCCCGGGGCTCCCAGGGCCTCCTGAGGCATGAGGGCTTCACCAACAAAAATTTGGTAAACATACCCTCTGGTAATTTAACATAGCTATTGAAAATGACCATTTATAGTGGATTTTCCCATTAAAAATGGTGATTTTCCATAGTTATGTTAGTTTACCAGAGGGTAACTCCAAGAACTCGTTTTTTTGCACTATGCTTCAGCTTGGAACCCACTGATGTTGGTTTTTTGTTGGCGAAGTGAAAACTCCAATGTCACCATTGGGTCTATGATACGCAAACAACTATGAGATACTATGAGTATTCATGGGGGTTGCAAAACAACAAACATCACTGGGGCCCACAGGCCGTAGCTTCAAATATCACCACTGTTGGGGGAACATCCTGGAACCGCAATGCGTGGACTGTTTTGGCGATGATTTTTCTACTCAATGGATTTGCATCCATTAAACATCGCTAAACACAAGCAATACTACGTTCATTTACATGATTTCCTCTACAGTCCGTATCCCGGTTTCGTGGGCCAACACTCAATGATCATGGCCCACCTTAGATACCCATCGACAACAAGTGATCTTCAGGAAACGTGGAAACGGATAGCAATAACTTCATTGAAAACTAGGCCTACCATTCACATCCAATCATAAAAACATATGGAAATATTATTTTTCTTCACATCCAAGCATCTTTTTTTTCTGTAACCATACCAAAAACTAGACCTACCATGGAGGTTTATGGAAACAACACATCATATTTCCGTGTGTTTTTTGGGATGATTTCCCCTATCTCCCGGTTTCGGTCAATCTGAGTGGCCGAAACGGACCCAGACTTGGGCCATCGAATGCCAGGGGCGCATCAGCCTGGGATTGTTGGGTACCCGTACCGAATGCTAAATGTGTATGGATAGTTCTAGAGGGTTGTGAACGTGTACATATATGTATATGTATATGTATATGTATATGTATATGTATATGTACATTATATGTATTGTATATTAAATTATATCATATTAAATATATATATATATATATTATAGCATTTTATAGTATACTATGTTATATTATATTGTATTATATTGTATTAAATCATATTATATCATATTAAATTGTATTATATCATATTATATCATATTATATCATATTATATCATATTATATCAAAACATATTATATTATATCATATCATACTATATTATACTACATGATATGATATTATAGTATATTATATTATACTATATTACATTACATTATATTGTATTATACCATTCGTTATTCTCTTCTCTAAATGGATGGTTTTTAATGGGACATATACATATACATATACTATATTATAACACCATATAATATAATTTAATATCATACAATATAATTAATGTAATATATATAGATACAGATATTTACAGTCATTTCCAACAGAAAACACAATACAATTTTGATGTTTTTTATACATTCATCTAGGTTCAACATGTTTCAACTGGGGCCGGATTTCAAAATCGATCAAATTCCTTTTTAAATCTAATCTAAATATTGCCATAACTTGGATGTCGAAGCTTTCCCCTAATATCTTAAATCTTAAACCTTAATATGGACCCTAAAAAACAACCCGGGGTGAAGTAGTTTTGATTATTATACCTTAAATTTGACATTGTTTTCCGAAGCGGATTAACTAACAATCAAATTGACCAACTTGAACTTTCCCAGTGAAAATGGACCCTAGTTTTTAACATTTGGGGTACCTTTAGGGCAAGCGATTCTTGGGGTACACCGTCCCCTGCCTGGTCAAAGTAGCCATGCATCCCGTGGCCAGGCATGGCTGCGAAAAAATGGTGCCCAAATGGTGCTTGGTAAGTGAGAAATGTTCCAAGAAATATCAACTGGTTGGTGGTTTCAACCCTCTGAAAAATAGTAGTCAAATGGGATTATTGTTCCCAATATATGGAAAATTAATGGAAAATTAAACATGTTCCAAACCACCAACCAGTCAAAGGTTGAATGGTTTGCACGGTTTGGTACGGTTTGCCTTGAGGAAACATGCTGTTTTTCCATGGTGATTGGGTTTTGAATGCTTGATCTCTGGAGATATACAAAGGTGCGCCCCAGTTGGTATGCTATGTTGGCATATAACTGCAACATTTATCACATGATCAGTAGGGTTTGTGGTAGATCTTATCGATCTAGTTACCTGATTAATAGGGTAGAACTGAACCCAAACAAGAATGACTGAGGGGCACCACAAGGTATTTTTGGCAAAAACAACCTTGAGGTGATCATGCCGCTCATCTCAGTCACCGTCCACATCGCCGGCATCAGCCCTGTCACTGAGCTAAAACAGCTTTGACGTGGTGCGCCCTGTAGACTCTGTTGAAATCACACAAGAAATCTTTAAGACCTCGTCTTTGGGTTGCACTCTGGGTTTCAGAAGGGTAGACTCCCCTTAACTTAATCCTAGGATTCTTGCAAGGTGTTTGAGACTCTCTTGTAATTCGTCAACTTACTGCTTTCAGCCATCCGTGCGTGCTACTGAATCTCTTGAATGGTTGTGGGTCACTTCTAAAACCCGGTGAGCACAGTTGTTTTTTTTCAATATGTCTGGCTAAATAATTGCTTGCCGGAGGGTACATGATTTTGATTGTAGAAGAATCCCCTATTTGAAACATAACAAATCATACACAAACACATGCCCTCTGGTAAACAAACATAGTTATTGAAAATGGCCATAGAAATAGTTGATTTTCCCATTAAACATGATAATTTTCCATAGTTTTTTGTTAACGTTTACCAGAGGGTACAAATACCATCGTCTCACAAGGTATCTTCCATGGCCATCATCAGAGGCCCAGGCCTGTGCTTGTTGAAAGTTGGCCTGCCATGCCAGTTCCGGCTTCGCCCCCCATGATGTATTCAAATGTGCCGGTGGCATATGTGTGTAGATAGTCACTATCTATATAAAAATATGTATATAATATGTATAATATATATATACACACTATATTATAAATGAGTATGTAGAACTGTCTATTGAATTCTGAAGAAAATGACATCCATCTCGAGCGTTTCTAGCGGCTCCCCGTTCGATCAGTGGCCAAAATTGGCTTGCCAGCGGATCTGCTCTGAACCTACAAATGGTACATAATCTGTTTATGTCGGCCTATACACCCCATTCATACAGGATGGGGCCCCCAAGATAGCTAAATTGCCTTATAAGTGGCTTAACTATGGTTTATGGTAGATATAACTATAGTTAATGGTGATTATCATTTTGTATGGTACATTATGAATGGGGTTTATTGTACCATACATACATAATCATACACTAATGTACCCTTTATTTATGATGTTTTAACCGGAAACATGTTTTTTGATTACCCTCTGGTTATTTAACATAGCCATGGAAAATCACCATTTTTAATAGGTAAACCATCTATAAATGGACCATTTGCCATGGCTATGTTAGTCATAACCAGATGGTAAAATATGACCTGCAAACAGCTGCAGCCTGGCACGGATGTGTTCCAACGCCTTGAACTCAGCGGCAACCATTTGCGACTTGGAATGCCGCGCCTGCCATCAGCGTTTTTTCCGGCGATGTACGGCGTGCAAGTTGCGGTATGGTAAAGCCATATCTTGCCTCCCCCATAAACATCACTTTGCACATCACTAAAATCTGCAAAACCATCAAAACTGTTAAAGTACCGACGGTGACATGGCGATATTTGAAACCCGAACTTCGCAACTTCCAATGGCAAAGCTTGCCAGCTCCTTGCCAGCTTGCTGAGGGTCGCATCGCACCCTCCGCCCGTTGGTAACATTACAGATTACAGCAGCAAAGTAAAGCCGTAGTTGGACGTTTTTTTCTGCAAAAATGGCAGGTTCAATCCTGATTAATGCTGATTAAACAAATCCATATGTGTGTATGCTGAATGTATATATATATATACCGATCATTTCAGCGCATAGTTTCCCCATGTTCCAGCCCGAAAAAAATATTCATGGGATCAACAAAAATTGCACTCAACCTGATGTCTGCGCCTCGGCCTCTTGAAGTTTCTGAGACATCTCCCCTGGCGTCCAAGAAACCCATACGGTTAATTAACGCCTTTTACATCCTTTTACCAGTGATAAATGATTAAATGATTATAAATGGGATTGTCATTCCATAAATGGGCTTATAACTGACTTATGACTGACTTATAATTGGTAAAGGGCCGTACTTGTGAACCGAACAAATTGCTGATTTCAGGAGCATCACAGTATGGGGGCAATAGCACCAAAGATTTGCTGGTTGCCCAGAAAATCTGCATGAACCCTGAAACCTGCCACAAGATTCTGGGAAGGAATACCAACTGAACATGGCTAGAGTCAACCGCAGAAAAAGAACGTAATATATCATGATACATACATACATACATACATATATATATATATACATATACATATATATATATATACATACATATATATATATATAATATATATATATACATACACCCTCTGGTAATTTAACATAACTATTGAAAATGGTGATTTATACTTGATTTACCGATAAAACATGTGATTCTCCATAGTTATGTTAGATTACCAGAGGGTATATATATACAGCATTATGTGGCGATGAGTCACTTAGGACTATGTATATACATATCCAACCCGTACAATGTGGGGCCCCCCAAAACACGCTGGTTGAGCTAAATTGTTTATCACTTCAATAACGATGGTTTGTGAACGTTTATGATATTCGTAAGACTCGTAAGTTATAGTTTTCATGGGAATTCCAAACAACTTATCACATCTTATAACTGGGGGGCCCCACATTGTAGAAACCAAACATTCATCACGACCCAATGAGGATCCTCCAGTAACCGACCTTCCAATGTCTGGCGGGCCGCGCGCATCTCCTCCATTTGCGCCCTCAAGCGGACCTCAGAACTGCCTCCACCCCCCAGTTGGCTATGGGAATTCCAGGATCCAATTGATGGAGGTACGTTAGTACATGTTAGTACCATATTTTTGGCCATAATTTAGGTGGATATCCCCTTACATAGGCCTAACAGATAGGCCTTATATATGGTAGGTACCTCCTAGGATCCTGAAATTCCCATTGATTATAGTTGGTGTGCTAAAACCTAAAACTGATCCATCTAACGACAGGATTGATGGGATTTAATGGTTGATTTCATGGTTGATTTAATGAGACGCATTGAAAGCAAGAAATTCATCATTCTTGGTGTCAAAAATGGGGCTCCTGCACAGGTAAGTTGGCTGAACGATTCGTAGGTCAACTGGGATTACTTGTATCCACAAGGGATTTTTAAGCCGACTTATTGCTTTGGCACCCCTTCTTGTATCTATGTATTTATACATATTTAATCATATTTATACATGGATATTGCAGGTCCCAGTCTGTTATCATTTTGAGGTTTTCTTCACAATCTCAAATGGGTCCGTTCAACCGCAAACCTTGCTACTTAGGTATTCAGCACCCATGAAAGATTTCCAGTTTTTTTCCAGTGCCGGTCATGGTCACATCCACCAATGAATCTCAAAGAAAAACCATCACATTGTGATTTGCTTGAGGAACAAAAAACAAATCACTTTGTTGATTAGTAGTGGAGTACCCATTAGGAAAACAATAAACACATACCATGTTTCATGGGTAAATCAACTATTTCTATGGCCATTTTCAAGTTCGCAAACTGTTAGTGTACCAGAGGCTAATTCAAAAAACATCTTCAGCAAATCCAGGGAATTTTCTAGTGGTAAATCACCACGATAAAAACAAATCCAGCGTTTGACATTCGGCGTTTGGCGTCGCCAACCATACCTGCTCAGAAAAAAAAAACACCACAGAGCACGGTTTAGACATTGAAAAATCCCCACTCAATGGCAAAAACAACTAAGAAATCCCAACACATCCCAACAAAGATCTCAACAAATCCCAACAAAATTACACAACATTACGGAACATCACCAGATTTTCTGAAATTGAGCCATTAAATATACCCCTATCCCATTTCATGATACTAGTCGCTTGATAGGTTTTCTCTATACTCAACCAGGGCTCGCCTCCTTGATGTCCAGCTCACGCTCACGTTGTGCCAGGGCAGCCTTTTTTTGATTTCGCTGGCGTCAGGGATAAAAAATGTGTTGCGTTTTGTTGTAAACCAACTTAGCTATCGTTCGGGGACCCCACTGACCAGGTGATTCATTGGATATATACAACGGTTTAATGCAATTGAATGGGATTTTCTGCAATATGGACCCCACCCCCAGTTGGTGATACAGTAGTTGGTTATATACCTATCTAACCGTAGGATTAATGGGGTTGAATGGTTGTTTGAATTTAATGGTTGATTGAATGTGATTAAGAGCGCGCCAGTGATGTATCCCATTAATATCACAAACCATTGCAAAATTGAGGTTTATCATGGGTCATTAAATGTCCCCATTGAACATCACCCAACCATTAGGTATATGGTCTATAATGGCTACTATAAGGTGATGTCCAATATTCCCAAAATGGGACAGTTACCAACCCCTGT
>Ga0126342_10019175_pt1 | contig 11653 bp, 8 predicted proteins | sample Cyp1metagenome_FD_92528 | JGI IMG/M metagenome (GOLD analysis project Ga0126342, IMG submission 92528) | Coral microbial communities from Lord Howe Island, Old Settlement Bay, Australia - Cyphastrea 1 metagenome | ecosystem: Host-associated > Invertebrates > Cnidaria > Coral ... | reverse complement strand
GACCTTGGGAATAAGGGTTCCCGTAGTGGGACCCCTTAAAGATATCAACTTCCAAAAACACAGTGGGGCCCCTTTGGCGGTGCTGGTATACAATTATATATATATATTATAATATATATATATTATATTATATATTATATATTATATATATTATATATATTATATATATATTATATATATATGCACATTCACATACAAGTGATCCTCACATTTTGTGCGTGAAACCCTCATATTTGAATATGTCTAAAGCGATTAGACCTCCATCACTCCACGACCATAGCCTCTGCAACTGCGTCCTCTGCGCTGGCTTTGCAACGTCTGACGTGGTTTCCGGTGTGCGCATCTCGTGGCTCTTCTTTCCCCTGAAGGGTGGAAAGGGTGAAGCTGGAGTTATAACAGACTGTCCACGACTCACAAAAACAAACAAGCACGTCTGAACTAGGATACGACATGTGGATGTGTTTTGGGTCAACATGGTTTGTATAGAAAGACTTCTGAGTGGTTCAAATTTTGTTCCAGGTTGTACATGTGTCCTTCCACCAGGGAGTATCAATCTAAAACCCATCCACATAATACATGTATGTATACATATTTATTATACAGTATATGATTCTACATTGTATAGAAGTTCCAGAAATAATGGTGTTTTGGCTCTGCACAAGTTCCATTTGTTTTTTTCCGGTCTTTTCACATAGCATTGTGGCTGTCGCTTTAGAACTTTACAACCTCTTCACATCGACAGCGCCAAGACCAAACAATACAGCCATTGGACTGTTGTACCCACCATAAATCTGAGTCCCTCAGACCTCTCTCAAATAAAAGCAACTTCTGAACATGCTATAGATCAACGAGCCACTGAAGCTGCCTTTGAAATCACCATCTTTGGCACATGTCTCCCGCCATGCAGATTCACCAGCAGAAGCCTCTGCGCTGCGCGCTTGCGCAGAAGGTCTTCAAAGCCAGGCTTTTCCTGGGAAAATGGTTTGGAGGATCATCCTAAGTGGTGAACCATACATTTATAGCCATGGCTATTAGTTATAACTGGTTAGTTCATCTTATTTCTATGGGATTATACATTCTATAAATGGGGTTAGCTCAGTACTTTTAACTGGTAAAGGGCCATGTAGTTATAGCAAGTTATAGCCCATTTATAGATGGGATGAACCATGACTCGAGGACTTACTTACTGACCAGGGATCTCCCAACAGCTCTCAACAGATACACCACCAGATGATAGTCTCCATGCTATCTATCCACTCAAAGAATTCCCAAGAAAAGCAGAAACAAAAAAACAAAAACATGGTGAAATTCATGGGATAATCAGTAGGGATGCACATAGCAAATCATAAACATCATTTTGGGTATCATCCTGGTCCTAACCATTCTGGTGACCTTCCCTAGGTCGCCATCGTTTAGCAATATACCCTCTGCGAATAAAATATGAAAGTCAGTTGGGATTACTATTCCCAATATATGGACAATAACAAATGTTCCAAACCATCAACCAGTTATGGTGACCTTCCCTAGTGAGGTCGCCCTCGTTTACCCTGAGCATTTTTTACCCTCTGCGAATAAAAATGAATCACTGGAAAAAATACAACATTTGTGCACCATTGGTATCTGTTTAAAGAAGATTTCAATCTGGAAATCTGGAAGACTTTGGAAGATACCTTAATACCAGATCAGGGTGGCCGTCGGTCTCGGCTTGGCATGGGCATGGTGTCGATGCTGTAAAAGTCGGGACGTAAGGCAAAAAACAAAAACAGGCGCATAACTTGGTAGAGTAGTTTTTTAGTGGGTTACCCGCTGGTAATTCAACATGGTTATAGAAAATCACAATTTCTCTTTTAAAGGTATACATCATCGAACTAAATGGGCCATGACTTCCATACCTATGTTAAATTACCAGAAGGTATTCTTATAGATTCTATCTCCCATGTGTATCGATTTGTCCCTTATTCAGTGGTAAAATCTGCAATGTTTGATGGTTGTACAGTTGTACCGTACTATATATATATATATACATTCATATGTATACCCTCTGGCAATCAAATATGGCAATCATGGCAATTGCAAATCACCCATTTATAGTTGACTTTTTCCTATCAAACCTCCATTTTTTCCCGCGTGATTTGCCACCCAATCCAAGCCTTCGCTGGCACCGCTGGCACCGTTTCCGGAAGTGCCTGGCGCCGCACAGCAGGGCGGGTTGAACATCATATGATGATTGTTTGATATTGTTTGGTTACATGTTCCCAAATAAAATATATCCAGTGTCTATCATTATCTAATCAAATCCCTAGTGTTGATGGTTCTGATGGTTAATAAAAGTATTGCAACGTCCCCAAAAAAAAAATCAAAACAAAGACATCTTCCCAGCCTGGTAGCCTCCAGTATCCAACTTGGGATCTTCTGCTTGCAAAGTTTTCCACCTTAGGGTCCAAGGTGATCGGAAGTGAGCCCAAGTTCAGGATTATACTATATATATATATATATATACACATAATATGGGGTTCTCTGAACTCATAATGCCGCCCCCCAATTCAATGTTTTTCCTGGTTTGTCTCTACTGAAAATGCAATTTTGGATCATTTTTGGGCACAATTTTGAGACAAACCTTTATTAATATCTTATAATATATTATAAGTTGATGCAAAACTCTCAATTTAGCTCATTACAGTCATCTATTTTTCTCGTGGCCAAACATCAAACAAGATCAAACAATCAATCTACTCAACCAAAGTCTACCCTTTATGTCTCTTGATCTGGATCGCCAAGGGGCGCCGCTATGCCACCATCCAGCACCTGACAGAGAACTTGCGGACGAAGGAGCTTGGAAATGCATGGAAATGATGTGTAATTAAACCTGGAAACTCATGTGATGTTCAATGCTCACCAGGGAATGGTGGAATGGTGGACAAGTGTAGAAAAGCAAAACAGTATGTGGAACCCGAGATCAAGAGCGAAAACATCTGCTCCAGTGAGAACAACAGTATGATTATTTGATATTGTTTGCATTGGTGGTAGTTGCCACAGCTACACACCATGACATTGGGTATTCGGTATTCATATCTTGATTAAAAATGATTAAAAGGAGTGCTATTGCTGGTATTTTCAAGCACCCGTCTTCCACAGGTATGGGACACTTCCCATTGCCCATTCCGATCAGCCCGTGGTGTGGGAAATTTACCCCTCGGTCATCCTCTGTGGCATCAAACCCTCGACCCCCCAGACACCAAGCATCTGTGGTTATGAGGCTACGGGGTCAAGATCTAGAAGATCCCCCTCGTGCAAATCCACGGGATACCCTAACATGGCAATTTTCATGCTGAGAATGATTGACTTACCCTCTGGTAATTTAACATAGCTATTGAAAATCACCATTTTCTAGCTGGGTAAATCCACTATTTCTATGGCCATTTTCAATAGCTATGTTAGTCATTACCAGAGGGTATTATCCATTATATCACCTATAAATCCCTATAAATCACTATAAATCCCTATAAATCCCCATTATTACCAGAGGGTACTATAGATTACTATAGGTGTTTTCCCAACATTTTCACGTTCCAAGCGTTCGAAAAAAGCGCCCTGGGCACCGATGGTGCGAAGAGCTTGTCTGAGAAGTGGCGCCAGGTTTCAGCGCCGCCACTGTAGGCCTTGGAAAAAAAGGCCCGAAATTCCGAAATACACATTAAAAGAAAGATGTTATAAGTGAAATAAGATTAAAAGATGTTATACTGTAAAATAAGTATTCTTCAACATACCAGTTAAAAGATGTTATAAATCAGTGAAATAAACATGAAATAACATTAAATAACCACAATTTATGGAATGATCACCCCATTTCGAACCATTTTCTAACTGGTATGGCACGTGCTTTAGCTGTGGTATACCCCATCCCATCGCTCGAATTCAAAGCCAGCCTCTGGTGATTTCAGAGTTTGCAATGGAAGCCATGGCCCATTTATAGATGATCAAGATAAAACAAATGATATATATATATATGATCAAGATAAATAAAAATAGGGATTTATTTCACATTATCATTTTGTCATAGGGATGATCAAGATAAGTTTAAAAAAATGATAATTTCCCTATGACAAAAAACATGATTTTGCATAGAATCCCTTGTTCAAAACAACGGTGGTTGACCCGCAAGAATCTGGCTCAAACAACAACGTGTTTGGAAGCTCAGGCTCTACAGATTCGAAGGATATCTGAGCTTTACATGCACCTTTTCTAGGGCAGCTACCTCCAAGTGGTCATAATTAATTTCCTTCAAAATCCAATTTGAAGGAAGAACTCATCGAATTGATATTCAATATTATTCAATACCATCTGGTAAACAAAAATGAAGACAGTAACAACCTTTTTTCAGATTCCCAGCGAATCTGTAGCCTCTGCGAGTTGTGGACGGCCGTGGAGATTCCCATTAAATCCCCACCATTGGGTCGCCAAACCCAGTGGCTCCTCAGAAGCGCGCTCCGCATCTCCTGAACCGTTTTGGGTCTGAACCGTCGGCCAACTGAGTCAGCGTGGAGATTTTTCAATGAATCATATGTTGGTTTGGAACTTTCAATTTCAATTGTTTTTTGTGGGTCATGAATCATTTTATAATGGATTATCATGGATTCTGTCCGTCATGGGGTAAAATTGTAAAACCATGGTCTGTCTTGAGGAGGCTCAAACCAAAAACTGTGACTTGAAGGGATCATATTTCACCAACACTTTCCTTGGGGCACAATGTAGTAAACTAACTTAGTACGAAACCCGACAATCAAAGTACAGAGTTTTAGCAGTAGCATTCAGATCCTTTTGGGTGGCTGTATATGAACAATAAAAACAAGGGCAATCAATTCGTTGCTCATCTGTAGCAACAAAAGATGTGAGGTACAATGTACAGTATGTATCAACATGTTATCATACCAGCAGTTGCATTTCTTCAATATTGTCAACCATTGATACTATAGATTGATGATATTATACTATAGTTAGTATATATACTATAGATTGAATATTGTTGACTTCTTGAGAAAGTGAGGCACACGTCAGCGGAACGGTTTTCATTCATTGAACTTTAAAATCACTTCCAGATCGAAGGCCTGCCCTGGGGAAACCCTGAAATCAGCTGGCCAAACTGAGTCGTTTCTGGAGCCAACTGGCTTGAATCATCTTTGATCTGGTACAGTAATGACTAACATAGCTATTGAAAATGGCCATTTATAGTCATAGTGGATTTACCCAGCTAGAACATGGTGATTTTCCATGGTTGTGTTAGTTTACCAAAGGGTAATCTGTATCTGGACATATCTTTCATGGAACTCACCCTTGGGGCTGTAGGCAAAAAACACGTGTCACAATGTGTCACATTAATAATGCATGAATCGTTTCAACGGGCTAGATCTAGCCCTGAATAGCTCAGCGATGGCCGCTGGCCCGTCCTTTTTGGCCGCCTGTTTGTGGTCCAAGTGAAATGCCAGGAGTTTGTTACCTGCCAATGGATTCCCCTATCGGTTATATTGGGATTATATGGAATAATGGGATCATAGATGGGATAATGGATGGTTATATGGGATCTGCTTGGTGGTTTCAACCTACCCCTCTGAAAAATGATGGAGTTCGTCAGTTGGGGTTACGACATTCCCATGGAAAAAATTGGAAAAATAAAACATGTTCCAAACCACCAACCAGTCAAGCGAAATCTCTTGACCAATCAATCGGCACCCTGGAAAAGTCGGCTATGGGAATCTGGTAACTGTGTTCATGGTCTGGACCCTGGCAGAAAAGTCCACAGCTGCTCCCACAGTTTGCCACAAATCTGCTAAACCCGTCTCATGAGTGGTATAGGTTGGGAAGATTAAAATCACACATGCATACAAATGCCAGAAATGAAAAGCCCCTGGACTGGGGTAGGTGGACATCCACACATCTAAATCTATATAAATCTATATAAATCATTAGTTTTATTATAAGATCTTCAGCCGAGCAATGAGGTATTGTTAAAAATTGTTAAATGGGTTGGTTTCGCATAGATAATTCATCATCGGCCTAGACTTGATTCAACCCCGAACTTAGACTTTAACCTGTTGTTTCTATTCATTTTAGGTACCCTTCGGTATCATCGTGGCCATGGACAAACACTTACAGATTACAGATGTTGTTTCCCTTTCAAACTATTTAGAACCACCATGTGTAGAGATTCTTTCATCGCCAGTTTTGATTAACAAAGGGTATTAATTACTAACATGGATCCTGCAGAAACATCAACTCCACAACAGCATGGACCCTGCTGGATCGATTCCACTGGGTTGAATCTCCTCGAGTTTCAATGCTTCATGAAACGACATCCAGAACAGGCCCGATGTAAAATATCTATCTGGTTAGTTGGGATTTTGATTCTCAATATATGGAAAAATAAGATTGATATGTTCCAAACCACCAAACAGTATAGTTTCCCCCAATTTGTGGCTATCATTTACACATAACACCACGTCCTTTGTTAGTAACTTTGGAGTTGGAGCTGCCCTACATTTGTTGTCAACACATATTGTCAATAAATGTCAAGATGCCAATCATTTTGTTCAATATACCCAACCTGTGGTCAATGTCATTAACATACCCAACACTTTGATGTTTTCTTGACAAATTAGTATTCTCAAATCAGAACAAACTCATTTAGAAAGTGTGAACCTGCGTTTGTGGACTGCTTCTCCTATCAAAACCTTGCATGTTTTGAGTTTAAAACCATCGTTTTGTTATTTGTTGATTTGTTTGAATCTGGGCTGCCCCTAAATCTACTGTTTCATCATAATTTTCCCTATCAAACATTTCCAACCACACCTACCATCTTGTTGATTATCTGTATACATATATACACGGAGACATATAAAACCAATCTCCGTTCATATCCTTCTATAATCTACGAATCATATGAATTTAAACCCACATCATCCCAGGTATGCTTGGATATCACCAAAAAAAACCTGGTACTTTTCTCATCAACATAGCTGGCATGTTCTTCTCCAAAAGCTCCGTAGGTTTTGACTAATCCCCATATCAACACAGTCAACACATGGTCAAAAACGATGCCACCGGAATCCCCACACACAATGGGTATGCCAGGGGATATTTCCCCGAATACCAAGCATTATTCCAGTGCCAAAAAACGACGTGAGGTCATCATCAAATTCATCCACACACAGATATATATATATATATATATATATATAGTCTAGTTATATATATACTATATATATACATACTAAGTATATAATATGTATATTGTATATTATATATATACTATATATGGTACAAAATTCATTGATGTACATCCCCAAGCAGTATTTCATGGTTAAATCCCATCCAAAACATCCACGTAAAATTTCCTGGAGAAATCCCCATGGGCGTACTCAACATGTCATTGGCCACAATGGCGCCCAGCTCGGAACCAGGGATCACCTGCAGCCATGGCTAGTTATAACTGGCAATTTCTATAGTGATTTCTATATGATTCATATGGAATTTATAGGGTTTTATCACCATATCATCTACAATTATGGCCAGTCATGAGTTATAACTGGTGATTAATGGTGATTTATGGTGGTTAATAATGGTTAATTGTGGCTAAAAAATGGTGAAAATTCTATGAAATTATACATAAACCATTTTAATGGACTGACTTGTGCGCGCAGTGTGTGCATGTGTATATATCATATAATAGAACATAATGGATATAGTATAATAGAATATATAATATAATATTATACTATATGATATTATATTGTATGTATATATATATATATTCAATATTATATTATATTGTATGTATATATATATATGTTCATAGTGACCCAGCCGCCTATATTAAATACCCCTGCAGACCCCCTGTTTGAGTTTTGGATCTGTTCATTTTTGGGCCCATATAAGGCACTTAATAAGACTTAATATTAGTGGGAAGGGATTGGCAAAAAGGGGTTCTCCCTGAACGATTGAACTCCCATGGTTATAGCCATTCAATATTTCACCCCTGGCCTGCACCCTCAAGGATTCTGCAAAGGATGGGGGCCACAAACCTTATGATCAAAAAATGGGTGGCAAACCCAAACGACTCCGGGATGTACCCTGCAATCAAACATGGCGTGCCGGAAAATTGCCCATTTATGGATGACGTTCCCAGCTGTAATCAACCTTCATGTATAGGGGATTTCCAATTGCGATGTTTGATTCCGGGCTGGTAAGCTAGAAATGATGGAACCCAAGCACAATCGTTGTGGTGTTTTAACATGTTGTTCAAAATAATGTTTCTATATCGCACTTAATGACGGCTAAGGTTCGCACAAGTTCCCATCAAGCATCTACAGGGTCTCCATCATCTATTAATTTCATATCCCCGTATTTGATCGGTAAACCCAATGATGGAAACACATCCCCATTAAACCACATATAGATCTCTTTCAAATCCGATGAGATAATCCCTTATCGTCGCCAAACAAATACCTATAAATCTCATTGAAATCCCTCAATAAATCCCAGATGATTCCATTTCAATTCCCAATAATCATAATCCCATAACCCCAAAAAAAAAATATAGAAATTGGTTTGTCATCCTTATTCAAAGTGAGGCATCTTTGAGACATAAATATGGGATAAACTATATATATATATCAATACACCTGTGTAGATATAGTGCCTGATCCAAGGCATCCAGTGCCCGCTGCCAAGCGCCGGCTGCCTGACATGGAAAAGTTGGAAACCCTATTTGAAGCACGGAAATTTCGGCATCCTGGGAGCAGATAGTAATGATTAGGATGAAAAAATAGGAATCCACGGGATTCAACGTGCTGGATTTCTTTAGAGTCTCTTTTGTTGGTTTATCCGATTTATGGCACAGATATATGGGTATGGATCAATACCTATTAATACCATTTTTAGTGGGATGAACGTCCATTTACCAGCTATTTTGGGGTTCACCAGGGGTACAGGGTTTTGACCCAGCCCCATATATTTCGACCTTGGCAGACGTGGTGAACATCAAGCGAGAAAGCAAACTGCCGGGCACTACTCAAAGTACTTGGTTGGCAGGAATCGTAAGATAGTTCCCGGTGAATTCAGGTTAGGGTAGCCTCTGGTAAACTAACGTAACTGTGGGAAAATCACAACTTTTAATGGGTATATAGACCCACTATTTCTATGGCCATTTTCAATAGCTTTTTGTATGTTTACCAGAGGGTATATCCCATTAAAATCACCATGTTTGTTGGTTAAATCCCATTAAACCACCATTTTTCATGGTTAAACCAGAGGGTATTATCCATTATATCACCATACATCACCTATAAATCCCTATAAATCCCTATAAATCCCCATTATTAGGAGGATTTAGTCATTACCAGAGGCTAGTCCAGTTATCAGAACCAAACTCCGTCGTCCGGGGCCGTCTCTAAGTGATTGACCAAGGGTCAAGCAAAATCCACGGGTTCCCAACTTCCCAGACCTCCACATAACGGTTCAAACCTGGCGCCGCCACAACAAAGTCATGTCAGAAACCACGGGGGCCGATCTTTTTTTGGGTCAAGTAATGTCAAGTACCTATAGATGTGTCAGTTTTTCTAGTTTCATGTGATTTCATATGTACGCATGTGATGTTTTTCAAAACTAAGACATGTAATCCCGTGCCCCCATCAAACAATAACCACGCCCAATTTGGAAACCAAAATGAACAACAAAACATCTTCTTGAGGCCAACAGATTGCCTGTTGCTTCGTGTCGCCGAGACTGTTTTTTGATCCGATCCCACTAATATTGAACACCCCTTAAGTGATCCTAAATACGGGGGTTCATCCCCTACTAAAGCATGATTTCTTGGGGATGTTTCATATTCAGGTGAAGGGATTACCTTCTGGTACATATGGGGGTCCTTCAAATTCAGAAACCATCCCCAACGGTAATCCAACGTGGCCATGGTCGCTGCGTACGTCGGGCTTTCCCAGAGGCCCGCCACGTTGACACCGGTTGGTGTAACATGAAGAAACACCACAATAAATCACTGGTTGGTGTCCATCCCAATACTTCGGTGTGAATTTCGGAATCTTGCTATTACTTGAATCATAAATGACATGCTGGTTAGTGGTTTCAACCTACCCCTCTGAAACATATGAGTTCGTTAGTTGGGATGATGACATTCCCAATATATGGAAACATAAAACATGTTCCAAACCACCCACCAGATCACATGTGCTGTCTCAAGACTAAACTTCCCAGAGGGCAGTGGAAATTTCAATTGGAGACACATTTTTTCCTGGACGAAGCCAAGTTAGAAAATTGCTAGTAAGGGTTGTACATAATATAGTATTACCGATACCTATTATTGTTCATTGGTATTAGTAGCAGATATTTTCATTAGTGTTATTCTTATTAATTAACATTAACTATATCCAGATATCTTACTATCCAGTGATATTATTCTTATAACCAGCTATAACCCATATGCTCCATGGTGCTGGTATATATATATATATGCTCACATGACTGGGGTATATTGATGGGATCCATGGCACACCATATATAGCAGCACCGTTAGGATCCGTCATGGCATAAAATGTGCTTGGTAGCTGGATGGTAGACTTCATGTGCATCCCTGCGGCGCTTACAGCCATAGTCAACCGGGATGTTATGTGATGGAAAAAGCCTAGCGAAGCATCGTGTTTCACAGAATGTGTTAGTATATTTCTATATATTTCTGTATTATGGGTCATGAACTACTATCTGGAACTGATGAATACTCTTAGCCAGTTGGTAATTTACTGTCAACTATAGTGACTGGCAGTCTTGAAAATCACTGTTGCTATCATATAACGTTTGTTTTGGAGATAATCACATTTTCAGACGCACCCGAACATCAGATTAAGTCATGGTTGCTGTACATATATTAATATTTAATATGTATAAATATATACATGTATTATGTATATATATATATATATTCGCATATGTAACCATGACAACCATGTCTTACTATATTCATAGTTCCCATGTGGCTACATACATCTGGTTTTTTATCTCACCGCACCTCGCAGGCTCAAAGCATAGCCGCGCAGCCTGGGGACGAAAAAGGCAAAGAAAATAACGATCGTCTTTTAGCTTCTTTCCTAGTTATGTCAATGTATATATATAATATATTATATATATATATAGAATATATAATATATATATATAATATATAATATATATATATATATTATATATACATTGAGGGTTCAAGCAGCTGTAGACCCAAATCTCCCCCGCAGGCTGTTTCACAAACCTAACCCAAGCCATGCCTTTCTCTACCCCATGCAGGCTGTTACTCCAAATGATACCACGGGCCGGTGAGCTGCACCAAATGCTGATTCTCGCGAATCCATGGTTCGTCATCATCCCAGTCAGTTGATTCATCTATGGTGATCACAATGGGGACCCTGAACAAATAAACCTGATATGAGAATATGTTCGTCTGTGACTGGCCTAAGCGATGAAAGTCTGGGTTTGCTTGAAATAAGGCCCGCTGAGATAGCACAAAGGACATAGAATTGCAATTGTCGAACAGGATAAAGCCGTGAGAATCTCTGTCGTAATGTTGTAACTCAGCGGCCGTGGCACCCTGGACAGTTTG
>Ga0126342_10019174_pt1 | contig 11653 bp, 10 predicted proteins | sample Cyp1metagenome_FD_92528 | JGI IMG/M metagenome (GOLD analysis project Ga0126342, IMG submission 92528) | Coral microbial communities from Lord Howe Island, Old Settlement Bay, Australia - Cyphastrea 1 metagenome | ecosystem: Host-associated > Invertebrates > Cnidaria > Coral ... | reverse complement strand
ATATGGCAGTGTGTCAAAACCTTGTACCCCTGGTGAACATCAAAATAGCTGGTAAATGGATGTTCATCCCACTAAAAATGGTATTAATAGGTATTGATCCATACCCATATATATATATATACAATTATAGACATAAACCATTCCCAGGAAAATGGATGGTAAAAATATGGCCTTGTTTTCCCCACACCTCCAACTGGAACCGCCTTCGCAGAGTCCACGTAGGAACAGCGCTTCCGCAGCGCCGTCCGCTTCTGCGCTTGAAAATACCTCCGTCCCACGTCAGGGTGGCAGGTCCTAACCAAAAAATGTTAGGAAAACCCAGGAAACCCCACAGGAAAATGATCTACAAAGTGAGTTTTCTACATAGTCTATATTAATGTTAGTAAAGAGGAGCGTAGTTATGGATGTTCATCCCCCTAAATTTGCGGAAAATAGGTTTCGATCCATAGTCATGGGGGAAAATAGATGAAAACGAAGCAAAAATGGGTGGTTTCGAGCCATTTACATATGGAAACACATGTTTTAACCCTTGTATGCACATGTGGTAACCTCTAATGAGTGTTTCCTGGTTTTTTGGGGAAATCGGTGCCAAAAATGTTTGGCCAACGGATCAGAGTTTGGGATTTTTGATGATTTTTGGGTATCAGCCAACTTCTATATTTTCTGGATACCCATAGCAATCATTCAATTCATAAAATTCCCACATCTGTCCTGTAGTTTCTGCCAAAGATAGAGTTATTTTTTTGCCAAAAAAGTTGACCAATCTTGAATAGCAATACCCAATGCTATCACCATCAGGATGGAGCCATATAAATTCTACGGATTTTCAACACCTCAGGCGCTTAAAAATGTGTGATGTTCGGATCTGAGTGGGGCAAAAAGATCAAAAAGCCACCGATTTGCCCCTCAGGCGCTTTTCCACGAGATTTGCCTAACTGTGATTCACCCATGAAACAGCAAGATGTTCATGGATTTTCATGGCCTGTGAAGAACATGCTATCCCATGCTATCCCCTGATCCCTCCGGCGCACAAATGGCAGCTTTTGACTTCGACCTCCAAGAGCCTGGTCAAAATCTTGTCACCAAGATTTGGTCAGTAATAAACACCAAAAAACTGGTTGATGACTGGGATATTGGTTGACAATAAACAGCAATCAACACCACAAAAAAAAGGTTCTTATCAACCACAGAGGTAATTATTTGAGAGGTTATTAAGCCATTGTGTCATGAGATAATGACCGATTACCCTGATAGGAGTTTCAACAATTCTATGTAATAGTACTTTCAATATCCATTATAAATATATAAAATCATATAGTGGCTGACAATAACCAATAAAACCAATGAGGTCAACTATTATCGTATAGGAATATACATCGCCCCGGGAAATCTAGGAACCAGGAAATCACTATCAAGAGACCATTGACTATCATGGGCATTGTAGGTTATGAATAGTTATGAATAGTTATGAATTATGAATTATGAACCCACCTGATCAATTGTGGATTCTTTGGTGATAAGAGCATCCTCAATTCGTCAGGCTAGTAGAATTACCCCCCTACAGTATTTCACAACTAATGAGCCACTTCAAGTGGTCACTGCTCATGTGGTACAATGATGTACAATGGTGACGATCTGTGCAACGAACAAGTTTGGAATTCCTGATTTAGCTACTATCATCGAATATTGTTGGAATATCCATTGTGGATATCATAGAATATCATAGAATATCATAGAATATCATAGAATATCATAGAATATCATAGAATACTATCATTACCAGCTAGAATATGAATCTCATGGATGGTGGTGATATCTATTGTTTCCCATCAGACATTTGGAGTGTCCATCAGAGCCATCATGGTTCAATCAAATCCCTAAGCAGCCCCTCGGATCATCGTGGGAATGATGAGGTTTCACTACAATTTACAGCGACTGTTTTTTTTTAATGGGTCTAGATATGGTAGATATATCAAAATGTGCAGTGTATAATAGTGTATAATATCCATATTAAGTCTATAAATTCACTGATATTAAAAAAACTTCATATGGATATATCTACCATATCTACCATATTGGGATGTTGGTCATCACGGGTTTTAAAAAAGGCACACCCATCCCACGTCACGCGCGCCTCAAAAAGGACCCAGGTCCAGGTTGAGTTGTGAATGCCCAACCGGTATTCCTTGGTGTCGATCTTGCCACAATGGTCACAATGGTGGCATTCTCTGACCCCACTAACTAGCATAATTACCAATAACTTTGGATATGAGAGGATCTTATATATACTTTTTTTTGATTAATCATATACGAATGGGATGGATCAAAACTTACCCTTTTGGGGGGGATGAACATCCATAACTACCAGCTATTTTGAAGCAAACTGGGCCCTACTGCATGGATCCATGGCCAAATACGCATTGACGTCTCGTGTCGCCGGCACTCCCGTGTAGAGACAAAAAGACAGGAAGGGTTCAAATTGTAATGTGCCACTATTTTCGTTTTAGATGTTCTTCATCTTTTCAATCTTGGATGCGAATCATAAAACTATGGATAATCCATAATCCATTGGAGGTTGATAATCCATACTCCATTGGATCCATTGGATAAACTCAAACGAGGTAACTTGGTCGGTCTGACCGGCGATCATCCCAAGACGCCAGAGGGCGAGCGTCTGGGAGAATGATGAACCAAATGGATGGAAAATAGATGATTATCCAATGATGGAATAGATGATTATCCAAATTTAATGGATTTTAATCTATTTCAATAATAATGATTGGGAAAAAAATCCAGACGCAATGATAAGATTAAAATGAGGATTAAAATGGCTACCAACCAATGAAGCAATGATGAAACCATTGATAATCCATCCATGATGGTGAACCAATGGATTTGAGAGGCTCGAAAGTCTCCCAATCCGGGCTGCCACACCCGGATTTAGGGATCTCTACTCTCAAGAAGACCTGCGGCAACGACGACTGGGGGCCTTGGGGCCAGCTGGTGAACTCCACATGATACCAGTGGCATTCCCCTAGGGAAATGGTGATTCCCCAATGGATACCAGTGGTATTTTGGGGTAGCCGTTCAATCCATATGGTCCATATATCAAAACTGAAGATGGAAGGATGGGGATATCATGGGGAGATATCATGGGGAGACTTTGCACGAACCAACAAACTCAAATCTGGCTGGTGGTTGACCTACCCCTCTGAAAAATCATGGAGTTTTAGTAACAGTTGGGATGATGACATTCCCATATATGATAGAAAGTCATAAAATTCCATGGTTCCAAACCACCAAGCAGTAATATATTAGGGAATGCATGGGGGTAACAACAATGTCCTGAAGTGGGGAAAACAGCCTTGGACCTGGGGGTTAACCCCTCTATCAACCAACCAGTACAAGACCCACAGATGACAGATGGCCCCGGATACAGGACAGAGCTACCAGACCGTTGAAGTCAATCAGCTGGAATCGTTTAGAAAGAATCCGAGACCGTGTATTTTACCGCTTTTTTTTTGTGGTTCTTTCCCAATGTCATCAACAAGGGCTGGGCTTGCAAGAACTAAACATGCTATGTGGCCGCATAACACACATCATGTGGGTGAAGCCCTGGGAGCTATGGCTATGAATTTCCGCACAAACTGCAGACCCTGTGCAGCAAACCGTGCTGGAGCTCCCAATGGAAAGTCTACCAGTTCCAACAAGAACTATTGAAATACCCCACCAAGTGTCAAGTTTTGAAGACACTTCATATCCATGGGATTTTTCTTGTGACCCTCCAGCAATTTAAGATAGCGGAAAACCCACCATGTCTTTTTCCTGAATTTTCCCCATTAGGTTCCATGTCTATGAAGTTACCAGATGGTATTTCCCATTTTTTTCAGGTCGATCCCCATCAAGTCACCATATGTCCTGCTTAAATATGGCTTTAAATCATGTTAAATCCGAAATCACCATGTTGGAGGTTACCCTACTTCAACCATTTGTTTTTCAGGTAAATCACCGAAGAAAAAATCGCAACATCTTCCATAGCCATGCAAATCACCGGAGGGATCCTGAGGGTTTGTGATGAAGATCCCCAGATTTGTTAGTTCAATCCTATGATAATCACCATAAAATAACATATATATATATATACATATGTGTTAAAACCCACTAAATCTGATGATTTCCTATGATTAACTTTAAAAAAAAATATGAAATCCCACTAAATCCTAGGATTCACCAAGTAAAAATCCCCATGTTTGTTTCCCTATTTTCTTGTTGCTCCAACCCCATAAAAAAAACCGTTCTTTACGCTGCACCGTGTCGGGTCCCTCGCGGCGTTCCAAGACTTCCACCACCTTCGGGTTTTGGAAGCTGGGCGTGGAAAACACGTGGGCTTTAAGCCTTGGATTTTCCACCTGGGGAAAGCCATAGAAGTTGGGAAAAAAAACCATAGAAATACCCTCTGGTAAACTAACATAGCTATCGAAAATGGCCATTTATAGTGGATTTACCCATTGAAAATGGTGATTTTCCATAGCTATGTTAAATTACCAGAGGGTATCATGGTTTTCTGAGAAACATCTGGGAAAAAAAAACCATGAAAACGATAGAAATGAGATTCCTCCAAGACTTGACCATGCCATAATGGCACCCACGGAGCCTCCCCTTCCTCCAGCCGTTCCTTCAACTTGGCTGCCTTGTCGTACCTGGGACCAATCGGAAACCCCCCAAAAAAAACAGGAGAAATAAGGAGTGGCTTCCAAAAAAATTAAACCATTTATGAAGGAAATCTTCACTCCGATCATGAAACAACGGTTTGCTTCTGGTTGTTTGGGGTTCCAGATGTGTTGAAGTTTAATGGAAAAGGTTGCTCTTTTTTGCTGGGCACCCCCAAGTTGCCCAAAATCAGCATTGATGGGAAGAAGACATCCCGAAATCCTTGTGGTTTTTGTTCATCCCCATACAATGATTAGCTAATGATGGGATGTTCATTAGCTAATGAACCATCCCACATGTGCTTGATTTTTTCTTGGATGAACATCAAAAAAATGTCAAGCAGGTCATCCCGCCGGGCACGTGGCGTGCGATCTCAGCGTGACCCCTTTGGGGTCCAACACAATGTACCTCCGCAGAGCGCAAAGTGGATGATCCCACTGAATTACCTGACCTCGCTATTCAGCCCACAACTGGTTACCAGAAGTCCTCAGGGTACTTGTGCTTTACTCGGATCTGGTTCTCCAAGTGGTCTTGTAGTTAGATGTAGCTAGTATGGAACAAAGGGCTCAATGCCACGGTTCGGGGCTGGTGCAAATCCATTTGACCATATCTGGGCATCCCATTGGCTTGACCACCCAGTTAAGAACACCCTTCATCCGTTTCAAACTTCATCGAGAAACCCGCTATCTATATGTATATAAATGTATATGTAAATGTATGTGTAAATGTATATGAGTTGTAGGAAAAGGTTAGAAAATCTTCAAACCCATCATGCCCCGATCATTCACATGGATTCGTCCACCAAGACTTCATATCTGGCTGGTGGATTCAAAATTTTCGGTTTGTTCTATCCAACAAGTGGGATGAACATCCCAATTGCTACCCCGAGCTTGAGACAAGACCCATAAATTCATATAAATTCCTCTACTTCGGTCCCAAAAATATTGGCTTTCAGCAGCTTTAAACCCTTTTTTAGGCCCTCATAACCCTCATAACCCACATGAATTAGAAGGTCTCATCCCATAGCCTGTAGTAAGTTAACGCTTTGCCATCGAAAACTCACCATTTGTTGATCCGTAAATCCTCTTTTTCAACGGCCCAGGTTGCCTCTCCCATCTTGACCAGCGTCCAATCAGAAAATAACATGCCTTCTATGAATATGTACGTATATATATATATATCATATAAATCAATGAAAAAAACCGCTGTGATTTGCTATATCCTATGATTCATTGGATTAAATCTCAGCTGTTTCGAAGCTATATCATGCTATATCTAGACCTAAGGAACAGCTCAGGTCGGAGCTGTCCGCCCGTCGGCCCACGCCTCCACTCACCCATCTCTGCCTCTTCGTCATCCACCACCTCAAGGGCCGATCAAGTTAGGCCATGAAGAGATATCACCGCGGATATTCATGGATATTACCATCTGGTTATGACATTCACAGCCATGGAAAGATCCACCGTTTTTAATGGGTAAGCCATCTATTTCTATGGGCCATCTATACCATGGCTATGTTAAATAACCAGAGGGTATGCAATATGATTTACCGATTTACCAACAATAAGCTTAGATCCTAGTGGATATGCAGGGGAATATCCTTGGAATATGATCGTTTTTCATGGAGAGCAACAGAATATTTTTGCAACAATAAGAGGGGATTGTCCAGTATAAAACGACCATTTGATGCAAAAACTCGTAGGAATCTCATGGGAATAGAACAGGACCCAAGCAACAATATGAGTGTTTGGTCTGGCTCAAAATGAGGTGTAGACCAAAGTTGCTTTTTTGTGATGGTGAAAATTGTGATCACCTGGTTGGAATTTCCAAATTTGGAGACTAGCATCGATAGTGGAGACTTTTGGTATCCAACTGAATGTCGGAACTACAGACCTACAGCCCCAGACAAGATGTGGATGTTACAGCTCAAATACTATTATGAATCACTACGAAGCATCAAAAGGGCTGGGTGCAAGGACATGGTGTAGAAATGGAGAATTGAACCACGAAGATGTGGGCAGGTGAATCGAGGAGAAACAGGGAAAATTGATGGTAGAGCTACTGTAACACAAAACAGGGATGCAAAGAACTCAAAAAATGTGGTTGATACACCCCAAGCAGGGCGTATTAAATTAGTAACCTCTGGTATTAACCATATTGTCCATATATACCAGAGGTTAAATACCAGAGGTTACTAATATTAACCTCCAATATCATCCATATATTAACCATAACTAATTGGAGGTTATTAACCATATCATCCATATATTAACCAATTGATAACCTCCAATAACTCACCATAACTCACCATAACTCTGAAAAGGCGATTTCTGGTGATGATTTCCCTTGCACCAACCACCATCCTTTCGATGACGTGGCAGCTTGAAGCACCTCCGAAGCCAAATCTTCGATAAACATTCATGTACTGATAGAAATATATCATAAAGGTTCTTTTTGAATAATGTAGAATTACATGTTTAAAAAAAAAAACACATAAAATCATATATATATATATTGATAGCAAAATCATCGTAAAAACCCATTGTAAAACACTCTTTTGTATATTATAACATCACTTATTACCAGTGATTCGTTAATTTTCATTACCATGTTGATGGTCAAAATCCATCCAGCTGGGTTCACACTTTCCAGTGACCCATCCAGGTGCTCCCAACGGTTTGGATCACCAGTGGAGAGACCACCTCGTCATCCTGACGAAAATTCAGCAACTGAAAATTTCTGGTTGGTGGTAAAACAACCCCTGTGAAAAACATGAAAGTCAAATGGGACGATGACATTCCCAATATGATGGGAAAAATAATCCAAATGTTCCAAACCACCAACCAGATTTGCCTGTCTTGGGGTACTGAAAAGCCAATGTTTTGATGGAAACTGAACGGTTTGTGTACTGGCACATCATATAATAAGTAAATAATCTAACTCAATGGGCCGTTTTCCATAGCTATGTTGGTCTACCAGAGGGTATTGGAATCAATTTCGGAGCGATGTACGTCTTACTGGCAGAGTATGGCAGAGTAGATCCCTGCTGAATTCTTGAGGTTTCCCTGCTGATCATCCTCGGACTGCAACTTTGAAGCTGGTTTTCTGCGGATGGGGAAGAAAATATCAATAGGGAAGATAAATCCCCATTGATATATTCATCACAATCTATATTGGTGATTTATATTGAAAGCAAAAATACCATATCACAATACCAAGATATTGCCTAGACATTGCCTAGATGATTGTGATATTTGCTGAACCACGACTAGCCATATAAGCCGGGTCCAGTGTTACCCCTATTTTTTGAACCATTGAAAAATACAGATATGACCCTTTTTTTGAACAAGTTCATATCTGTAATGAAATGTTCTAAATTTTGGTGGTTACACCCATATCAAATCCCCATATATGATGATGAAACATGATGAAACATGATGAAACCATGTTAAACCAAAGAAAAATCTGTGATTAGCAGAACAACACACCACAAGAACGCACCGGTTTTTCCAACCACCTCCGCGCCTGGGTCACCTTGACCTCGAGTCGCCGGAGCTGTTGGCATCCCGCGACGCAGTCGCAGACCTGGCCGGGAGCTACTAAGCTATTACATTATTGGAAGGTTATTGATGATGATGATAGTTTTGGAGGGTTTATACACACCCAATTTTGGAGGGTGTAAAATCTACATTATTGGGGATGGTTGTTGATAGCTATACCAACAGACTGATGATTGGTGGTATTGGTGATGGTTGATTGGTGGGCTTACCACCTTAGTCATAGATTATTTTGGTTAATAGATGCAAATAAGGCAACTGTTCTCTTTGATAGGCCCACATGAATATGTATATTATATTATATATATATATAACTTATATAACATTTTCGGGGCAAGAAATGATGGTTCTTTTGATATTTCTCTCAATGTACCAGTACTGGGAGTAAACCGGCCAATACGGAGTAATGAGACAAACCCAGAGCTGCACGCCCGCCTTTCCCCGCACCTTTTCCAACGCACACAGCGGTCAGTTCCTGGGTGGCTACACCAGTGATTTTGTGGATACCGGCCGCGTCTCGTTCAGCCCTCGTTCTCCGCCGACCGTCGCTTCGCATCACCGGCCGCGTCCGGCACGAAATGCCTGGGAAAATTCTGCGGGATGACTCAGTGAAATGAGTTGGAATCTCCCATCAAAAATAACAGGTTCTTTGGTGAAACCCTCCAGTACTAGCTATAAAAACCCCCACCAGGTCTGGATTTTCTGCAAAAAAGCGGAGGAAACACATGGATGTCCAAATCTATATGTACCAGAGGGTATTAGCGAAGATGCTATAATTATAAACAGGACATGATTGCTTTGGAAGACTGGTCAACCAAGAAGTGAACAGAGTCAAGCGGAACCTCCTTCACTGAATTTAATGAGTCTGCTCTCCTTGGGTATCGCCCAACCAAAGAACAAAGTGCCATCCTTGCCGGTATTGTACGAGCAAATGGTGCGGCTCGAAGCATGGAGAAAGAGCCACAACCGCGTAGCCTTTATTGCTCAGTCAATTTGCCGCTGCTGATCAATTCGAAGATGCTATTGGTGAACTTCTTCGAATTCCGCAACAGCGTCTGGCGCACGAATTCGAAGCACGCTTCAACTCCTACTGCCAACCAGGAATCATAGTAACGATCATTACTCATAGTAACGATCATTAATCATAATAACGATCATTGATCATAGATTGATTTTCACCAAATACAGTACAATCCATGCGAGCAGTGTATGAGCGTATGGTGCGGCCTAAAGCATTTACACAAAGCTACAACCGCGTAGCCTGTGTCGCTCATGTAATGTACCGCTGCAATGTATGTCGACAATGCTATCATCCGCAAGCCTCTTCAATTTCCGCACCAGCGGTGTCCGTGCTTTGTGGCACATTGCTTCTCACACGTTCAACATGTGCGAACATGGCCTCTCTACTCAAATCGTCAAGTCACCAACAACCAAGACCACCATCATCATCATCATCATCATCATCAGGTGGTTGGTGGATTTAACCATGTTGAAAAACATTCGTGAATGGGAAGGATTGTCATATATGAAATGGAAATTTCTCAAGCCATGTTCCAAACCATCAAAGTTTCACCTTGCCTTGATGTCAGACTCTAGATATCTCGGCGGCCTTTCCTCGCCAGGTCGGCCCCGCCGGTACCATGTCGCGGCTATCAACATGTTCCAACTACCAGAAGCAATACCAATTGCTGTGTATCATAGGTTTGTCATCTTTCATAAATATCCCCAATAAAACCCAACAAGAGGTTTATCATTATTGTTATATATCATATATACATATATACATATATATATAATTATATATATATATGTATATAAATATATATATATATATATGTATGTATGTATGTATGTATCCTGTTTGGGATGATGTAAAATGACCCCCACATGGCTGGTTACTGGGAAGGTTCATTGGGTTTACCACATTGTCCCAAACTTGATCTCCAAGTCCATGTCAAACAGTTTCTGCAAAATATCAACCATCATTTCTGCTCAAGTCGCTTAAAGCCCTTCTAGATTTCATATAGAGGTTTCTTAAGTCATAGGAGTACCCCATGAAATAAACCATCCACCCCCACTTATTCATGTATTATCCATTTTAATATGGTTTTCCATTATAAACCATTTATTTTCCATTTTTATATGATTTTCCAGAAACCATCCAGCTTATTGGGGTACCCACTATGGCCGGGCTGGATCTACGGGCTGGATCTCCTGCTCCGGCAACAGAAGGCGAAGCAACTCGAAGAGGTGGAAGCAGGCCTCTCCGTCGGCAGGGAAGGGATGGGATGTTACCCTCTGGTGAGTTGTTCCATAATTAGCTAATAATGGTTAATAATGGTTAATAGTTGTTAATAATGGTTAATGATGGTTTATAATTGTTGATAATTGGAATAATGTGGGTAAAACTATGTTATAAACCACCCATTTTCCTGGGAATGGTAACCATACCATCTATAAAAATGGTGATAGCTGAGAGTTTATGACATTGTTTTACCCACATTGCTAAAAAGATGAGCTGATAGCTGATAAACGATTTTCTGATTTGCCAATGAATTTTGGTGGTGTTCCACAGCCCAAATAAACAGAAGGGTAACAGTCTTATCGAAGACTGTAGATCATTCCCCCATTCCCTAGACTTAGCGCCATGACAATCAACAACAGCATATCCCGAAGAAATCGGGTCCCAAAATTTGGGGATAGCCCCTCAGTTTCTTGTCAGATGGTACCCTCCGAATGATCAACACTTCAACGGTCACCCAGTCATCCGCAGCATATCCTGAAACCCACTGGCTCGGTTTCAGCAAGGATGTTGTCCCACCATACTGAACCACGACACAGTTAGCGGTCAAGCAGCCTTTTACTGGAGCCGCAATGCTGGTCAGATATACAGTATCAATGATGGTTGAATATGCAAAACCCACACGGCCTGACTGCATTTCAAGACGTCGTAAGAATTCATCGGAGTCCTCACGGGTGCCACGGGGCGGTACGTGGCCGCAGAATCTTGGTGCATGGTGGGAGGTAAATAGGGGAGCTTTCCAATGAACATAGGGGATTTAGGCAGCACAAAATGGAGAATTGTCACCAAACAACCTGAATTTCCTCTACAGACATCGCCTAATTACCGGGGTGAACCACTGTCTAACCACCAAAGAATTCAACTCTATGTATCTATGTACGTACGTGCGTACGTACGTACGTACGTACGCACGTACGTATGTATGCAAGTACTATTATATATAATATTATGTATATAATATATATATATATATATCATGTATATTATATATTATGTATATTATGTATATTATGTATATTATGTATATTATGTATATTATGTATATTATATATATTATGTATATTATATAAATATTATATATTAT
>Ga0126342_10019173_pt1 | contig 11654 bp, 12 predicted proteins | sample Cyp1metagenome_FD_92528 | JGI IMG/M metagenome (GOLD analysis project Ga0126342, IMG submission 92528) | Coral microbial communities from Lord Howe Island, Old Settlement Bay, Australia - Cyphastrea 1 metagenome | ecosystem: Host-associated > Invertebrates > Cnidaria > Coral ... | reverse complement strand
TTGGACAGAGGCGCCATCAGTATGAATGTGAGCTGACCCTTGCAGCTTGTTATATATTTCCGGAGCATTTGTTCCCTGTGCACGTGATTTTGCCATGTGCATCCTCTAGGGGTTTCTGGCGGCTTAGTGCCACCTGAAAAAGCAACATGTCTTGAGTGTAAACTTAAAGTTACATAAATCTAGCTTGTTTGGATGTCCCCATTGCCAAACACCGGGCAGCCCTTGACAGCGCTGTTGTGATGCCATATGCATCCATATATGCTACAATGCCAAAGTGAAGCTTATGATTAGTGGCTAGCTTTGTCGCAGTGCAGGGGCCCAGATCTGCGCAGATGCCGCAAACTCTTTTTGGGACAAATGAGTTTCGTCAAAAACCCGGGTTGGCGTTGTTCCAGGCTTTTGAGACATTGCTGTCCCCAGCACTTTTTGAGTATTCATTTCAAGAAGCCGTCCTGCACCTAACTGCGGCTGTTGAAGTGCATAGAACAAGAATAAAAAACCTAAGATATGCTGTGGATTGACTCTGTGCCTGGAGAGACGGACGGAAACCTTTCACTCAGATCTGTTCTTTTGCTGACCCTGCCATTGAAAGATAGTAGAAAGCTTCTGCCCTAAGATGGTTTTGTTTGATCCCTTTAATTGAATGCCCGCGCTCGTAGCAATACTGCAATTGTGGAAATCACTTTTGGCTAGCCTGTAGTCATATGAAACCAGCCATAACACAGCAAGAAATGGTTTCTCTTTGATGCACGCATTTTCTGTTTCTTGGCCGTGGCCCCGAACGATAGCCGAACGATAACCAAAAATGCAATTTTAGGGTTTGGCAAAGCAGAGACCGGTTTCAAGATGAATTTTGCACATGGACATTCCACATAGAAAGTACCTGTGGTGCGCGGTCTGAAGATTACATTGAGTAATCCTGAGATGCTTTACGTGTTATAACTTCCATACGCGGGTGCAAGAGCAAAGTGCTTGTGAGATGCTTGACACCTTGATTCAAGCTGCTGCTGCTACAAGAAAGTGTCACACAAACTGCCTGTGAGATGCTTCCCACAGTCCCACAGTCTGACCAAACCAGCGAAGTACAAAGACATACAAAAAACATACTCCGCCCAGTGAGCACGCGGCAGCCACAGCCCCAGAGCTTCCACAGCGCAAGTGCAAGGGTGCAAAACCCTCACGAAGATTGATGCTAGAAAGATCGATAAACAGCTGCGCAAAACTCTGAAATGAGTATGTCCCAATGCGGCCACCTTTCGCAGATGCTGAATACTTCCATGGCGTTTCCAGATGTTCCGAACCTGTTTCTGAACCTCCAGATTGTTTTTGCTTAAATCCAACATCGGGCACGACCGAGAACCCAGTAAAAACCATATATGAATTTCCAAGAAGCCGTCCCGCACCAGTATTGCATGATCCCAACTGTACCATGAGTATTAAGAATTTCAATCAGGCTTTTGACATTCATCAAATGTTTTGGAGCAAGGATTTGGTTCGCGGAAGGTATTGATGAGCGTGCCTGTGCTGCACGCTTGCCTTGACACTGCCCTTTTGCACGTGGGCGCCATCCCAAAACCATCCAAAGCCCACAGAAGAAAATCCTGGGGGCGACGTTTCTTTTTACAACTTTGGCTGGTGTCTGAACCTGCATTGCACCGGGCTTGCATGGGAAACTGCACAAGGCTTGGCTGTCAGGAACTGATGGTAGAGATTTATGCACCAAAACACATGAATCAGAACTACTACGCCACTGTGTTAACGCAAGATCGCACGCAAGGGGTGTGCAAAGACAGTTTGTGAGCTGAAGTAATAATGAGAATCTCTAATATTTTGCCTGCTGCTTCTTTGGGCTATTTGCACTTCTTTATGTCAGATGAAGCGTTATAGAGTCATGGAGTCATGGACTTCTTGAACGCGTTCATAGGTGTCCAGATATTGAACTTCCGCGGGTCCAAGCTCGGCGTTCGTGGTGTGACACCTTCACACCAGATGAAATGAAGAAGTTTCATAAGAACACATAAGGCAGACTAAGGCAGATTAAGGCAACACACAGTCAACACAAAATGAACCTGCGGTTGACAGTGTTGCCTTGGAAGGTTTGTTGCGCAGCTGTGGAATTGCGGGCACTCAGACATGATAGAGGCCCCAATGGAATGTTTTCCAAGCTAATGCGTAGGTTCTGTGCTTCCTGCGATTTAAGCTGATACATTTTGCACAGTATGCAACTATTCAATTGCAGAGCAGCTCAACATGACGGCGGATCAATTGGCTGGTTTCCAACCGTTCTTGTTACGTCATGAATTAGTGCCTTAGTCCAACGCAACTGCTGGAGATCGCAACAACAAGTCAGAGGTGTAGGTTGTTGGCGCTCTATATTGGACAGGGTTTGTTCCTTTCCCAACGGGCGCTCACTGAGCTGCAGCTTTTTCACACATTGTTGGCTAGAACTTCCAATTGCAGAGTGCGATGTGAAGCATTGTGTGAAGCAATAACATGCCGTGCAGCATTGCAGCAACTCGCAGCAACGCGGTGCACCGGACAACAAGTGGACGCTAATTTTTGTTCCACAGGTTGTGCAGTTGCCCAATCCAATAGCGTGATTCTACACTGCGCTGAAGCATGTTGCCTGACTGAAAACTTGCCACAGGACGCTTACCTCACACTTCCAGCTTGTACATGATGTTCGGCTGTCAGCTTCATGTGGCATGTTGTGGCAGTGTTGTGGCACCTGAAACCCAGCAGCTTTGCCAGCGCAGCCTTTCTGCCTGTCCAAATCCAACCTTTGACATGAACATTCGTGTGGCACGTGTGCCAGCCATGTTTGCCAGGCCGAAGGTTTGAAATCCTGCAGGTAGTGTGTCACAGGGCCCAATCTGGGGTGTGCGATGCGTCCTGATGCATGTTTCGGCGCTTTCTTATGTTTAACAAGTGGAACTTTTTGGAAATTGGTCGTTCAACCTTTTTATGGGTTAGTCAAAAGCTTGAAACCTCCGAAGCCGACATGACAGACCAGTCGCTGGACACTTTTCGCAGGCCAGTCAGTGGATGTTTGAACTGATTCCTCAGGCCCAAAGTTCGCAAAGTCTTGAATGGGATATTTTCCCACATGTTAACAGGGTGTATTCAAGAGCAAGGTTGCGAAAAAGATTGCAAAAAAAGTGAGAACTTTGCATTTCCAAGTTCAATTTCATTGATTTATATACATGATTCGACAAATTATGCAGCAATTGCAATGTGCAAAGGCAGGCCATCAAGAAGTGATAGAACGCCAACCCGAAGCTTGCTTCTAGATCATCCACGACTGGCATGATAAACACGTGGTGCTTTCGTCCCTACCATCCACGTTTTTGTGGATATTTGCAGAGAAGAGCTCCCTGTACAGTTTGATGCTGATCCAGAATGGTACTGTGGCGGGAGTCAACAGCCTCGCCAGAAACGCCGCAGGCCGCAATTGCATCAAGGGCCACCAGTTTGTCATAAGGTCAGCTGCCAGCTTGCTCAATCAAACTCTGACATCATCATACACAGAGCAATTTGGCTTGCGCAGCAAGATCAGAGGACGGCCCAACTAAGAGATATAGATTTGAACATTGGCAGCAGGTGTTTCACAGACCGGTGTGACTTAATGGATTTGACTTTGATTCCGTTGCGTCCTGAATGAATAGTTTGCTGACACAACACTTGCAGCGTCGGCTCCGAGGGCTGTAAATCCCGAAGCTCGTTTCTGACGGTCTGTTGATGCTATCAATTGCAAGGGTAAGCTTCACATCAAGCACATCTCTTTCTTTTTTCCGTGAAGTAGCCACATCGTTCCATGCCACCAGCTTCTGATTTGCACCTGCATGCTGCATTCATCCGGGAGTGTCAAAAAACTCTGCAGTAGAATCTATCAATCACTAGCTGGAGAAACTACAATTTTGATTCTTTGAGATGCTTTTGTGATTATGAAGTTTGCAGCTTGACAGAGCTGCCTCAGGTTCCATTCCCCCACTACCGAGTCACAGCTTCTCTGGATCCGGCATCCTGTGTGAAAGTATTCCTCAAACGGTCTTGGAATTTCACAGGTCACAAGTTCAAAAGTTCATGGCATGTGGCAGATTGATTCCGGGGTGCCACCACATATCTTCCGCGCAGATAAGGTACAGCATATAGATGATCTTGCCGTGATGAAATTCTCAGAAAAGAAACAGTGACTTGAGACAAGAGTATACTTCAAGTGCTTGAGCACCTGCGCTTTCCAAAATTGCTCCGTGACCCGCAGAAATCGGGTTCATCTTCTTGGCAGTTTGACAACATCCTGGCTGTATCATGAAATGGCGATGCTGTCCTGTCGGGATTCCAAGGCTTGGCCATGCCCTTGAGGCCATCATGGATCTCGTGCATGTTTAAGACATCAGAAGCTTCCAGAATGGGGGTTTCCTGAGCCGGAAAAAACACGCAAAAGCTCATAGGTTCCAGATGGTTCCAGAGACTAGTCAACTCAACGTGTCGCTCGCGACAATCAAAGCTCAGTGTGTGGAGATGTGTTGTGCTGAAAGAAGCTGATGATCAGAAGAAGAGCAAAAGAAACTTGTCCCTATGTGCTGGATTCAGTCAGCCGCAAGATGCAGACAACATTTTCCAGGTTTTGGAACGTCAGGGTTGCCTGATTTGCGCCAGACATGTTCTGCCTCAAACAGTGTTCACATGAAAGGCATTTCGGTCTTTTTGACCCAGAGTCAGAGGACATTAGCCGTGATGGATTTCTCTCCCTGCCAAAGTTTGCAGCGTCGCATCCATTTGTTTTGAAACGGCTTAGCATGGCATAGCAATTCTCAGGGGTTTCTCGACCAAATCGTACCATAAATTCAAGAAGTTGATGCCTGAACCGCACCTACACAAGGGCAAAGGCTTCTCAAAACCAACAAATCCAGCATGGATTTCGCGCTTCCGTCACTCGGATTGCATTTTGCACGCTTAAATACCACTATATTGTAGCGCTGCAGTAGACACCACTCATCATGACTTCTAGTTTCGTAAATGTTGTGAACATGTTTTTGGACACTGTTTTGGCTTTGCAGGATTCAACTTGACTTGTATGTCGTCATGGCCGAAGGTTTTTGTTTTCAGCTTCTTCCGTGCCGCAACTGCTGAAGCTTCGGCGTTTCGTTCTGACCTGAGAAATCATGCCTTCGGTGCATGTCAGGTGTTCAACATAGAGTTAAATTCAGTTAAATCGTTTTCACTTGACAAATGGAATGGGTTCTAAGAAACAGTGCTAAGTGCAGGACTTGCTGTGATTCTATAGCCTTTTTGATGTTTCCTCGCAGTTGTAAATGTACGAGGTCACAAGAGCTTCTCCGTATCTAATCATGGTTATAAGTTATAAGTTAGAATGTTAGTCACCCAATGATAAACCATCGGTAAGCCACATTACTTCCAAGGGGTGCTGCTTATGGGTAACATTGGACAACCGGTAATGATTTCAATGTGTTAGAATGGTTCATCATGCTTATAATGGCTGGTGCGGCTGGTGGTCACAACGAAGCCGTCCCACTATGGCCATAGCCTTCTTGATTTTGCACACCTGGAGCAGGAAATTCAGAAAATTTCCAACAGGTGAAAAACCATGGATATTAGACAAAGGCTGGATTTTCCACTTCCAGTTAGCTATCATCAGATATCATTGCTGTTCTTATCATGCTTGTTCTTGCTGAATACAGTATATAGCTGTATAATTCCACATGTATAACGGTGATGATAAGCTTTGCAAACATGTTAAAAACCAGGATTAGTGCTGACAACACATTTGGGCTCCAACTACTTGCCCCACACCGCCAGCCAGGTGGCATTATGACATATATGACTCATATATGACTCATATATTATATATATACATATATATAGATATATACATATGACTCATGAATAAAACGCGATTCTTAATGATTCTTAGTTACCAACCCTCGCTGGTTGATTCCTTCGACCAAGGATCCTGGCCCATCGCTTCCTCATCTTCAAGGCGCATCGCCGCAAAGTTGGACATGTCAAGATGGCGGAATGAATTCTTCATGCCTCGACCTGGGCGAGGTTTGCAGGATTGCTTTCAACACCAAGCGCCGATCCAACTTCTTTGGTAGCTCTTCCCCGCAAAAAGGAATCTGCAGAGATTTTCCTGTCAATTTCAGTAGGGACATGGTGCGCGAGCCAGGGTCCAATTATTCCTTTTCCAAACCAATTCGCCTTTTCTGCTGTCTATGCTTATCGAATCTTCTGGTGCATTCAAGCTTTGGCTTTAGGACATCACAACCAAGTGAACGGGCCAGAAAGCAGACGTGGTTACAACCCCCAGCACCATTCCAAAAACATGTCGCTAACGGATTTGCAACCTGAAGACCAGATCATCTAAAACCGACAACTTACCTCTACCTTGCAGTTGAACTTTGGGACATTGGAACACATGTGCAGAATATGCGGCAAACCCCGGCAGAAGCCAAGTGGCGGGGCCCTGGAAAGTCTGTTGCCACTTTTTATGACATCCAAGTCTATCTGCTGGCATGACTTGACTTGTCCGCTTAGCAGGTACTTGTAGGTGGATACAACATTTATGGGTCCATGAACCATCAACGATTTTCATCAAAACAACTTTTTTTTCACATGCAGAGCAGATTAAAATGGTAACATCCTCAGCACTACATTGAAAAGAGTAAATTTCTCTTTCCATGTTCTTCTATTTGCCTCTAGTATTCTCTACTAAGGTGTGGAAGTGCACAGATTTACAGAGAGTCAAATATTGATTACGCCTTGTAGATCCTTGTAGCATGCGATGTCGCATGATGTCAACGCCAAAAGATATACGGATTGGTTGACTTAGCTCGGAACTGTGCCATGGCTGAGCCCACAGAGCCGCCTGCACCTGCTGTAACACCTGCTCTTCAACATGAAGAGTTGGCTGCGACCTTCACCAACGACTCAGCTATGATGATCGCTTTTGACACTCGAGATGAAGCCCCAGTTAATTCACTGCAAAACTTTCGGATTTCCGAATCACTGCAACAAACATCTATGTTTCGGAGATGAGCATTTCAAATTTCAGCACCTTTGGGAAGTATGGAATTAGAATTTATCATCATGCATTCCGTTTACTGTAGTTGCCATTGGTAATTGATTAGCGTTGACATGACCTTGTTCTGTGCTCTCAAACCGCAGTTTGAATGGGTTCTTGTAGTTGTAGCTTTGCATTGTGGTCTTTGTTTTTTATTTGCCACTGCACTTTGTTTTTCCTTGCTTGTTTCTGACCTGAAGTAGTTCACTAGCAGTTTGGCCATGCATTCATGATCACCTCAATGGTTCATCCATCGAAGGAAAGAGCGCTAGAGACGAAGCGTGGTGCTGACGCACTTTTTCAGGACACGACTTTGCCACTTGCCAAACCTTGCACCAGTCTTTTTTGTGGCAACATATAGTCAAAATATCTGAAGGAAGATTTTATATTTTTGATATGAATGCACTATCATCTTCTTCTATTAGGTATAATGTAATTTCTTTTCTTTTTCGATTGGTGGCCCAAATGACAACCGCCAACAGGATCCCTTTGCAGAGGCGATGGCAGGTCCTAAGGGAGCAATGCTATCAGACTTGTTCGGTGGAGGTTCGGCACATTTTGGACTACCGGATTGGCCAAATTTCCACAAGACTTGGACAGCTGTACGGACTCGCTTCATCGATGATCAGATTCAGAAATATGCTGGATCTGGACTTCAGCAACTCGTGAATTTGGGTGCTGGTACTTCGGGAGTTTTCAGCAAACATTTTGAAAACAAAAAGAGATCGCTCAAACTGGTGAAAAGTGGTAAAAGATGATGCAAGACTTGAATCGTGGACAATTTTTGGTGAATTTTCTTGTGTTTCACCAGCAGGAAGTGTTAACTTTTCTTTATTCTACTGTTTTTTGAAGGTTCTCAGTTCTCTCAGTGTCGTTCTTGGATACGATCCAGGTATGGATACCCGTGCATACAGACTGGAAGCTTACAAGGCCTTTCCAAATGGTTGCTTTGATGTAGATATGGCAAGCGTGAACCGTGAGAAGCGGATTATTTTTGAAGAAGTCTTACAAAATCCAGCTCCCAAATGCAAACTTGCAACTTGGAATGCATTCTGACGCATTCCGCAGAATTTTCCTTCGTGTACAGTATCATTTTTTCAAGAATGCGGTCATCATTGACACCGAGGCGACCATTGACCTGGATTTCCTGGGTGAAAGGAGATTGCAGCAGGAACTAGCAGAAGCTGGCTTTGCAGCAGAGAAACCAAGCCTTTTCGTGGCTGAAGGACTCATCATGTACTTAGGGCCTGAAGGGATTCTCAGCTCATGCTCAGTGCGGCGAAAACGGATGAGTTCATGAATTCTTCATGAACTTCGGAAGTCATTTTGAAATCATCTTGAAGGCACATTGTATTATCGGGTGTCATTGCGTATACACTTGCCAAAATTTCTGTGAGGACCAGACAACTTTCTCAGGTGAGAAAAGCTGCAAAACTACAAATACCAAGAAAACGAAGCGAATGAAACCCAACTTTGTTACAGTACTTCTTTTGTGAAGAAGATAAAGTGCTTTGGACAACGTACTTAAGCCAACTGCTTCAGAAGGAGAAGTTCAAACGTGCACCAACATCGTATGGATTTGTTGTAGAAAATCAACGGAAGCTTGAGGTTCAGTCCGTCCATAGTCTGTCCAGTGATTCTACCATGTCAGCACAACCTCAAGTGTAGACGGCTTGGCACGAACAACAAATAACTTCACTGCAGCCTGCAGCAAGGATTTGCTCGAAGTTATTTGCAGTCCGCTCGAAGTCAAAGTTTTGCAGACTTTTGCCATTGCTAAGTTGCAAAGTTTCGCTGAGGAAATTCAAACTGATCAGTGACGTCTCTGCAGTGGCTGCACCTGGCTCTGTTTGGGTGCTGCAGTTTTTGGATCCTTCTGAGGGTCCTGCAGCAGAGACTCCACAGGCGAAACATGGTCTTACGGAAGACGAGGCGCGCAAGGCCCTCACAGAGAACGGTGACCCGCCAGTCAGAAGCCAAACTTTTTGTCTCTTTGAGTCTCTTTGTACATACAAAGAATAGTCTATTATTAGTCTGTTCAAATATTCAAAATAGTCTCTACTTTGGTGGTTTCATGTTGTTTGGTTTCTTTTTGGTAGTCAAAATGAGCCAAGATGGGCCAACATGAGCAAACACAATATAAAATAATCAATATATTTGGTGAGTGATCTTTCCATCTTGGTTCTCGTCTGAGACTGAAATGAAGACTTCTTTCTTGCCAAGATATACAATTACGTGACGGAAGGCAGTTTCAAAAGTATATCGGTCTTCAGTGGCCGTTGTTCAAGGTTCCTTTGGGGACCCATACAAGTAAAACAGACGGACGTTTTCGGCTCCGTGGTTTTGTGGTGCTACGAAGTGAACCCGTTGTTGAGCAAACATCATTTGATGAAGTTCTTGTTGAAACTGCCCATGACATCTTACCAGCAGCTATATACTTGAAAAGATCCAAATGATGAACCATGAGAACAAATGATAAGAACATATAAAAACCATAATAAGCTCCAACTTGGACTTGCCTACTTAGACCGAGGTGTGAACCGTATATACACTGTGTAGCTACATGCCGAAGGTGTCGTGAGATGATTGCCATATCTTAGTGAGGATAGTTTCGGACCCAAACTGAAAATAGAAAGAACTGATTGAACTGATCAGCTCTTCTCAACTGTTCTAAACTGTTCTCAACTGTTCTAAAGAGCCAAGATGATCAAGCACAGGTCAAATGGGTAGTCAGTGATAGTAACGTGCAGGCGGCCGGTTGATCGCTCAACGCCTTGTCGTTGAGCGCTGCGTTCAGCGCTGCTCAGGTTGGAGAGACTTAACTTTTTGGAAATTTGGAGAGGAAGGTCTCAACTTTGATCGCTTTCCCTTGGACAAGTTCAAGCCCTGTGCAGGACGTTTTGAAACGAAACTCGAAGTTTTCACTGCAAAGAATCCGTTTAGAAATATTCAAAGATCATCAAAGCATGTCAAAACGAAACGATTCTTTTTATCTTGAGCTCTTTGAGAAATTCCGAAAAAAACATCTGAATGCATTTTCAAGCGATTCAAGACATTTCTGTTTTAGATGTGTTCAGCACTTGCTTGGTGCAGCAGGTTTCATGGCTTTTGGACAGATCTTTAAGTTGCTGACTGTGCGCGCAGGCTTCTCTTTCGCAGTCGCTGTGAAGGCTTAGGAGCCGAAGCTGAACGCTTTGTCTGAAGCTGAGGTCGACGTCATCGAAAAAGATGCGGCCGAAAATCGAAACCGAAGTGCGGTCGGAAAACTTCTGAATTGAATAACTTTTAGAAATTCAAAGAGTCGAGGAAGAAGAGCGCTTCAGGAGGAAGTTGCCAACACTGCAATAGTCAGAAAATTCTTCGGTTCGAAGATAATACGCCGCAATATTTCCAGCAGCCTGACAGAAGCTTGCACCCTACAGTCGCATGCATTGCAATTGCTCGATAGACAGCGATCTACGCAATCTACATCAATCTACTGACGAAGCCAGTTGGAATCACATTGATTGACGCATGCGTCGAGGGAACCCAGTGGCAACCAATCAGAAATCCAAAAAGATTTGACCAAAATTGGATTATCACATATTTCTCTGCAAGCTGCGTGCTGGGTGCATGTTAGGTGTCATATATGGATTGCACACACTTTGCACATACAGTCCACCACATGCACTCTTGCCTCAACTTGAACGAGACATGTGAATGGAACAGACAATAGATATCAATGGAACAGACAACAGATAGTGTCCTTCTTTTTGTTCCGTTCGATTCAATGCTGCATCACCATCGCCGGTTAGCCAACAGATTTAAGGAAGTCAAACAGTTTCCTTGGGTGGGGATTTCCCCTTGAAAGTCTCAACAGCTTTGGATCCAGAATTCATCAAGGCTCGCACAGACTTGCACTGCCAAGCGCCCCTTTTGCCATTGCACTGGCCTTCCAGTCCCTGCGTCAGCCGGGGTTGCCCAATCAAGGTGCACCAGAACAGATTTTTGCAGAGTTCTGCATAGGGCTGTTTTCAAAAGATCGACGATTGAAAGATTCCGGGTAAGTTCACTTTTCTCTTGTATCCCTTTGTTGCCCTTTTCTTTGCTTGCTTTCCCTCTTCCGCCAAAATGCTTCGAAACCTTCATGCTTTCCTGCAGGAGGCCAAAGTCATGGGGTCTAGAATGGTGTTGGGTGGGGTGGGCGCTCACAAACACATAACGTTTCCAACGGCATCATAGTAGACCCAAGCTACTTGGTAGAAGCCTACTTTCTCTAGCACTGCATATTCATGTCTACCACTGCTTCTTTAAGTTTAATCGCCATAGACCGTTCCAAGAACTCTTGCAGTGCTTGTTTGCAGGCAGCATACACGAAATGAGGAGGTCTAGAATGGTGTTGCCTGCGGTGGGCAGCCCAAAAACACAAAAAAAGTCCAATGATATCAAAATAGACCCAAGCTACCTGGTAATTAGAGACTTACAGTTTCTAGCACGACCTACTCATGTCTACCACTTCTTCTTTCAAAATGCATCCACATGCGGCCACCAATTATTAAGTGCATCATTATACATTCCAAACGGTGTTGCG
>Ga0126342_10019172_pt1 | contig 11654 bp, 8 predicted proteins | sample Cyp1metagenome_FD_92528 | JGI IMG/M metagenome (GOLD analysis project Ga0126342, IMG submission 92528) | Coral microbial communities from Lord Howe Island, Old Settlement Bay, Australia - Cyphastrea 1 metagenome | ecosystem: Host-associated > Invertebrates > Cnidaria > Coral ... | reverse complement strand
GAAAATAGGCCAATCCGGAAGACATGTGATTTGGCCCGGCCAGTACAGTAGTCAATAGCTCAGACCGAGTTCAATCGGCACTGCAATTGCTGTGCCATTCGACTGTCCGCAATCTTCGAGCTACTGTATATGGATGTTTCATGGAGTTTCCATAAATTGGGGCCCCAACAAATGGTTGGGGTATTTCATGGAAAATCCGACCACAAAACGGATCATTTGGTGGTAGCCCTATTTTAGGAAACTCCAAACCAATTGGGATAGCATGGTTCTATCTATCCCCATCATATCCCCACTCTAGATATTGACAAAAATGGTAGGTTCAACTGAGTTCCACCAACAAGAAAGAAGTATCTATGTATGACTCTCTCTCCCTCTCTCTCTATCACCCTCTCCAATATGTATAACTGTATGATGCTATTTTTCCCGTGTTTCTTCCTTTTAGGATGGGCAGGTCTCGCAGATCTCCCGGATCCCCTCCTGTGTCCACGCCCTTGAAGCAGAAACCCTGGCAATTCGGCCTCGGGCGTCAACCTTCCCCCAAAAATATGCCCCAGTCAGATGGGGTCAAGCGAAATCACAAGCCGTGCATGTATAATATTTCATTTAATATATAAACATGTAACATAATAAAACAATTTAACATATAAAACCATACTTAAGAAAACATATTATAATATAATAGTTTAATATATGTATATATGTATTATACGTGTGTGTGTGCAAGCATCTGAATATAGAAACATACGCCACTTCTATATAATTATATTATATAAATGAACAAATCTTATGACGCAATAGATTCTGTAAAAAAAATACTGGTCAAATAGAGCTGTAAACAATTTTAAACATATATTTGAAAACATACGGAAAAACTGAAATCTATCTGAATTCAACAGCCATGACCAGCTCCAAAAAATCGCGATCATTCAGGTGTCTCCATCCCATGGGGTGGATTTGGACTCGCTCAAGGGACCAAGCTAGAGAACACATTCCCTCAATCGATTCCCCATTCTTAGTGGGATTATTTAAGAGGCTCCAATAAGAACATATCCTATAGATGCCCGATGATTTGTAAATTCCCTATTTCTTCAACAAAACCATGTGGAATAATGTTGAATCTCAAAAGGCCAAACCCCGGGCCTAAACTCGGTGACGCCGCTTTTCTGCTGAAACTTCAGAGCTTGATACCAGTGATGTCGTTGCCAGAAATACATGTAGGTGGTGACCGGTAGGAAACACTGTTTCAATCAACGGTTGGTGGTTTCAACCCCTCTGAAAAATATTAGTCAGTTGGGATTCGTATTCCAAATATATGGAAAAACAAAAAATGTTCCAAACCACCAACCAGTACATATATGTACATCAACCTGCCTCCTCGTTTGTAACATGGGAACTGTTTTTAAATCAACCAACCGGTGGAGGACATCTGCTGAGATCGAGATAGGACGGAGTGACTGTGCAGTGTACACGTGGCAGCAATGTGCAGCTTCAGAGCTTTACAAAACTGAAGCGTTCACCTGTACACTGTGCTATGCGGAAGGGAGGAACGGGGAAGGTTTCTGAAATGGGGTCTGCCCCTGCAGCGATGAGTAAAACCACAGAAACTGATTGTAGGCTACCACGATTTTTAACGCTGGGAAAAGACACAGCTTTAATTATGCTTTGATATTAGATCAGTCTGACCAATTTCCTCATGTTTCATAGCAGGACAGACCAGTTTCATCGCTTGTATTACCACCACCTGAAAACGCCGTGCCACGAGGCCCACAATGCACTTGTCACAGCAAATCCCGGTATTTCCATTTCATATGCGTCACCACAAATTCTATCAATAATGGATTCTCCATTGTCATGTTTGCGGAAGGGGCACAATGACCAGTGCAAGCAGCGTGAATCTGATCCCATCGCGTTGTCTGCATCTGCTTGCGCACCCACCATGTGTGGTCTGAAGTGTTTCATGAGTGAAACATACTGAAACATTCCATCCACTCCACCAAACCCATCAGGCAGCAGAATTGCCTTATCATTGCAATCATTGAATCAATTTTTAGGAACTAAATGGGTACATATAGCGGATTATATGCTGCTACCTTGGCTATTAAAAAGGCAAGGGTTCGTATTCCAGTCTCTGATTCAGAATGTCAAGACCTCTCCAAAGTGTACCACGTGGCTTCTGACAGCGGTATGTGGTTTTTGCGTGCCCGAAAAAAACCAACTGGACACAAGAATTACTGGTTGGTGGTTGACCTACCCCTCTGAAAAATATGAGTTCGTCAGTTGGGATGATGAAATTCCCAATATATGGGAAAAATGTTCCAAACCACCAACCAGATTAAAAGACTACGAAAACAACACCTACGAAAAAATTAAAATTGAACAGGCCGTCAATTCTGTCCATCCCTGGACTGGGCTGCACCGTGTTCTACGGAGCTCAAATTGCTTCGGTGATCCAGCGAGTAGAAACCCGCTTAGAATAATTATATAGTCAAACAACAGATTCGAGCAATGAAGGGTTGTTCGGGATACTCACCTGCATCAAATGGCCATGGCATCTGTAACATTGTGTTTAAAAATATCCTGTGATTGGAATTAGCCTGATTTCTGAGCTGCTTAGTTGTACAAATTAGCTACCGGACAAAAGTTGCTTTTGAAACTGTCCACAAAGATGCATATTGTATCATGCAATGTTTTCCCTTCAAATTGCAATCTGGCAATTTACAGTTTGCTATGGAAAACTTACTATATATGTTTAGGAAGTGATCATCAAACGAAATGGGCAATCGAACTATCATAGCACCAGCATGCACCAGCCCAGGGAGCCTTGGTCCGCAGGACCTTCCAAGTCCTATGCTTCAACCAGCGGCACGCAGCGGTTCCAAGTTCGAGTACATGGTCGATTTCTTCATGACTAAGGAAAACCAACTCAATAAGGAGTTCCTTGAAAATTGGGCACCCTAAAGCCGAATATTTTCCCCTTACAAATATTAAGAAACACACCCGGCTTATGCCGATTTTGAGGTCCCTCTCCAAATTTGAGAAAGTTTATGGTGCCACTTGCTCAAGTGACCACAGAGCAAGGCGAACTGCCCACGTTTGCCTGGTCGAGTCGCGGAAGGTCTGCTGCGGAAGGTCGGCATCGGGCATCGTTCGGAGCGTTGGCTAGGCTTGGCTGTGTCAATTTCTTGGCTAAGTCCATGTTCAAATCCGAACATCTAATTCCTTAGTTTCTACAGCCTGGGGCCCCTAGTTATAAGTTCATTTACAATTTGCATAAACTATAGTAATTTCCTCCATATACAGTACTGGTTGGCAAGCGGGTTCCAATCCCGACTTTGGGATGTATCATGATATATCCCACTTCCAAGTTCATGTACTAGTTTCACGAATCATCCAATCTATTCTTAGATATTTATTTTGCACAGGAAACCCGCAGGAAATCTAACATAGCTACGGAAAATCACTGTTCCCAATAGGTAAATCATTGAACTAAATGGATCATTTCGGGTCTATCTCCATCTGCCTCGCCATGCCTCGCCTGTCCGCCCCAAACGACTGTGGGACCAGGGTGTTAAGCACCAGAGGCCCTGACTTGCAGAATGCTTGTTGTTTTCGATCTTCGACCTAGGCATCACCATGGAATCCATGAACCACCCGCTGGTTTGCTTGCGACAACTGAAGGGTGATGGGCTGGGCCCCATAGAATGGGCAGGCAGCATGTGTGGACAATAATATATATATATATATATATATATAGCAACCCCGAAGAAACATTAAAAAAACATGCAGGTAAACACCTGCCACAAAAAAAAAGGTGATAACTATATACCTTTGTCATCTTTTTGGGTTTGCCAAAGCCCTGTTTATCATCTGCAAGCTTTGGTTCTGACCAAAATCAGCATGGCGTAGCTGCCAAGAAAAGTTCCTCCCTGGAAACTCATGGAGCCAACGGATTTGTCACTTTGAAGATCTGAAACCATTGGTCCACTCTGTGAAATCCAGTCAATTTGACACGTACCCAACATGCTGATTGTTTTGCCCAAATATGTCTTTCGGGAAGCCACGATTTTGACTCCACCCAGTGCCAAATGGCAGTTTTGATTGGGAAATTGCTGACCATGCACCGGTTTTAGTGGCGAAGATGTTGACCCATGTCATAGAGTTGCTGAACAAGTTGACCAAGTACTCAATATTGAATGGTGTATATAATCACTGCCCCTTTTTCACACAGACTCAGTGTATAAATCATATCAGGTTGGTTATGGTTTTACTATTCACCTGACTATGTCAGGATTGCATCTCCATGACTATCTAATGATTACTGGTTAAAAACAAAACTATTTCAGACAAAACTCATGGGACGTTTAACATTTTTCATGGTTGTCCCAGTCTATCTTCATTAACATCTACGGTTCTACTATGCCGGATGGGTAGTGATTCATGGACTATCATCGGCAAATATATTTGGCAGTAAAGCTCCCATTCTATCTTCAGTAACATCATTAACATCCATTAAAAAACAATAATCAATGTTTATCTTCCATTATCTTCCATTGTCAATGTTTAACATCCATTAAGAACCCCAAGAAACACAGCGAGACACTGGAGCGCTCGGTGACGCCAAAAGCTTCAGGCGAACTGGGATCGTCCACGTCCAAGAAGGTTCCTCCGTGCACGGGTGCCATGTCGGGAAACAAATGTGTGGGCATATTTCTGTAACAATATGATATAAGCATACATAGTTGTAATATGTTATAATATCGATATTAATGTAAATAAATAAATATATAAATATAATATATATATATATATATATATATTAAATTTATATATATATATATATTTAATATATATATATATATATATATATATATTAATGTACATATATATATATATATATATATATTAATGTACATATTTATATATATATATATATTGATGTGCATATACATAGGTATATTATATTCTATAGTTATATATATATATATATACTGTAGTTATATTAAGGCTGAGGATCTGCGCACGACCACCTTGTGTTGAGTCCTGGGCGGACCAAGGAAGCCATGGAAATCTCATGGGATTTCAACAGTAAACTGGCCCGAGCTATACCAGTTATAAATACTAACAAAACCCCATTTATAGAATGTATACTAACCTGTTTAAACCAGTTAATCCCAATTATAACCAGTTATAACTAATAGATGATCATAACTGCGGGCTTTCAATGGGATTTTGATGATTCTATGGGGGATTATAGGGATAAACGTATGCAACAAGTGGAAATAAACCCTGAGAAATCCCAGGGTCATTGGCCACTCGACATTTTCCGATGATGGGGATAATGGGTGAATAACGGGGAGATAATAACCACTCATGGGGGTCAGCAGGAATGGAGGGTCAGCAGGATGTGATCCATTAGATACATTGGAGGTAACATGGGGATCTGGTTCGGGTTTCATGGGGATAAAATCCAACCCATATGATCCATGTATGGTACATTTACCTACATTTGGGTGATTTTTAGGACAAATGTTGGTAAATATACCATACATGAAGCATTTGGGCAATATAATGACCAAACTCAGATACCTTGCAAAACTTGTTCTTTTTTACTGTACCTAGCCTGATCCTTCTTGTCCAGAAACCCCATTTCAAGAGCCAACTGGCTTTGACATGTTGTGCCCTTCAAAACCCCATAAGCCAACGAATCTTCCAATCTGTGAAGTTACCCCAAGTACCCTCGGGAAAATTGAGTTGAATTAAAAAAAGAGTAAAAACACGAAGTGTCATCCCACAGTAAGCCCCAGGAAATGAGGTAGTATAGTCGCAGAATAGCCTACCATGGGCAATCTTTGGTAGCCCACACAAAACATATCATTTTGCTGGTTGTGGTTAATTTCCACTTATAGCAAACATTCAAGGATTAGTTTCTACCCATCCAAGGTTGGGGTTGGCCATGGACACTCCTGGAATCTGGCTCGGTAGCCAAGCATCGGTTCCTCTGGCAACCTTCAGTGGCTGGTGGTTGACCCACTAGTTTTGGAGTTTGGGGGATAAAAACTCGGCAAAATAATTTTGGAGATCATGTTGGCTCATCCCACTCCCATAGGATCCATGTATGCTATATATATGGTAACATTTACCATCAATATACCCCAAATGTTAGCATATATAATATATACCATACATGGATCCTATGGGACTTAGTAAGTGGCTCGTAACTCTTATAACCACATTTCTTTTTGCCCAGTCATATCAAGATCCACTGAACTGGGACTTATGATCACCAGGGTTAGTAAAAAAAATGACGAGCGGTGGGATGACCCTCCATATTTCTTGCACACCTTTGTTGGTGCGAATAACCTTCTTGAAGTACCTACCATGTCCGTTTGTTGCTTGATCTTTTACCATCTCAATCACTGTCGAACCTGCCAATGGAAAGTAGTCACTATCTCCACAATATTTCCCATTGGACATGGAGATTTCTCATTGCTAGGTTTGATTGCCAGGGGTTTCAGAATCACCGTTTATCAGTCACTGTTTCACTTGGAATTTCGAAGTATGATTTTCCACTTAACTATCTTCATATCATCCACTTAATATTCAATGCCAGACATATGGGCTCCCAAAATTCATGGAATAGGTAACATTTTTTTGGAGGGGGATTAAATGGGGGAGGGAGTGCGTTTTATCCCCATCCTTGATTGTTAAATCCATCAATTTCTTTCCAGTTTTGAGAGACCACTTGAGAGCAAACTTGGCAAAATTCCCCGATTTGACAAAGAAATCCCCAATCCTTGCTGGTGAAGTGAAATCCATGTATGTTGAACAGGTCCTTAGATGGGCCATGGAAAATGAGTTGAGTGGCTAGCAAGTGAGCTATAAATATAGCATGAAACGTACCCATTTATAAGGGCTTGTCTAAATACGTCTCCACTGGTTTTCAGATCAGTTGCACATGTTCATGGCGAATTCCGACGAATGGTCCTAGGTGTTCCCATGCAAGCGGCACCTCCCTGGGCCATCCTTGCCCCATCCCTTCCCCCGGCCGCCGCGGCACCGCAACGAGGCCGTGCCGCCCTCGCGGCGCTCGCCACGCTGGCGCAGCGGCCGCGGCTGCACATTCTCCGAGAGAGTCGGCGCCGAGTTGCCGCCGTTGGCGCGGCGGTAGGCCTTCTTCTGCATCCTGCAATTCTGAAAACTCCATTTATAACCAGTTAATACCAGTTATAATTGATAAATGGCCGTAACTGTGGGGGTGAGTTTCCCAGGTTGGTTTTCTTTAGATTTGTTCAAGGAGTATCGTTAAAGAAGAACAAGAAAGAACTATAAATTTCCCAACTGAGGTGAATTTCACATTGGGAAAAAAAACAAATCAGCTTAGCCATCCTTTCCCTTAAACAAGCCCAGGTTTGTCTTTTGGGGGGAAACCCTGCAGAAAACATGACATTTGGAGTAACAAGCATCGGATTTCCTATAGCCTAGGGGGGGAGAACCCCAGCAATTTGGCAAAGCCAATCATGAACATTCAAAAATAGTACAAACCCATTTTTGGTGAAATTGCAGATGCTTAACTCATTTGGTTTACCACCTTGGCTTAAGATATTTAAGGGAAAAATCCGCCGGAAACCTTATATAACAAGGGTTTTCCACCGGGTCTCCAGTACAGATCTTCCCGAAACCACAAGGTCGACATCCACGGAACATGTGCCATACAACAACAGGGGGTTGAACTAACAGTCCAAATGGGATGAGTGAGATGGGATCGACCCTCTCCTTGGACACCCAAATGACATCACATAAGCCTGGTGGAACCTCCAGGCCCTTGACATGGAACAAGTTTTAAGCAGCAAAAGAAACCAACAAGAAGGCTTTCAGCCAGTGACACAACGTGATTTAACATGATTTAAGCATCAAACATGAAAATAATCATCAACACATTGTACTACCCAATGTTTGATGATGTTTGGTGCTTAGATCCCAATGTATGCTGGTTAAGTTTCACCGTTTCGGCGGTTAAAATCAAAATTGCTATCTAACATACAGGAATAAACACATTTAAACATCAAACACTACAAGGTGATGGTGCCCCACAGTTGTGTCAGTTGGTTTTAAAAAACATTACTATAATAGCTACTACAGTATACTATAATAGTATACTATAGTTGTATTCTCCATAAACCCCGGTGAAGCAAGTTGTGCGCGTCAGCTTCAGCTATAAATCCCATGAAATCCACAATTCTTGGTGTTCAAGCAGGATTTGTCCATCGTTTCGTTGGCCCAAAGCTCCGCAGTGCACAACAAACCCATTGGGATTGCACCGTTTCCAACGGTCTCCCTGCCAGGTATCAGGAAGGCTTTGTGGAAGGCATCCTTCACCGCGTTCCATTCATCGCGCCGCACCACGCACCTCGGCCACGAGCCGCTCCGTTGATCAGCCTGTAATTTTGAAACACACCAAGATCAACAAAGAATGTAAATAGATAGAAACAAATAAAGAACAACACAATGAATACATCATAAAAATGTGTATATATATATACATATATATATATGTATGTACTGAATGAATGAATGAATGAATGAAATGGACAAATGAAGGCATAACGAACAATCAATATTTTTTCGGCTATGAAAAAGAACATCACAAGGTACAGAGCCAAACCACTTGCCGTAGCGAGTTGCTGAAAGGAGACGAGTTGGTTTCCATCCAAGGAGTTGTAAGTAGGAAAGTTGCTGTGGACATTCCTCAGCACATGGAACTGAAAATCGTTCGTATACCCCAAGTGATGGCACTTTTCATACGAAAAATCATGGTAAGCCATGGCATCTTGGGAGAATTTACCCTAAATGTTCACCTGAAACCCGGGTCTCAGCAACGGTGTCGCTTTTCTCACGTGATTTTTGAAGAATCTAAGTTTGCAGCGGAGGTGTTTCGCAAAGGCTTTGCCAAGACCGTGGGGTCATGCAGGCAGTTGATCAGCCCATACGCTCCATGTCTTTGGCATATTTACCTTTATTTACCTTTGGGAACTACACCAGGGTCAAGTTGGTACCATCTGGTTATTTAACATAGCCATGGAAAATCACCATTTTTAATAGGTAAACCATCTATAAATGGGCCATCTATACCATGGCTATGTCAAATAACCAGAGGGTAAATAATCCAGTTCCATTCAAGTGGGCAGAAAAGTATCATAACCTGAGGATACCTGAGGTACCTAAATCGGAGGTGTCCACGAAAAGCCATTGACTTGGATCATGAAACATCCAATTGGGTGAGTTTGGGTAAATTACGACGTTGAATGGATGTAACCCCCAAAAAATATATATACAAATTCTAAATACATTTACAGGTATACACACGTGAAACAACCTGTTCAAATACTTATACATCGGTGCGCCAATAATTATATATATATACACACATAATAGTACACACACACACGCACAGACACACACGCACAGACACACACGCACATATACAGTATGTATATATATATATATATATATAAATGTACACATGTATGTGCATTTCAATCAGAGCCGCTGGCTTGCAGATTGCCACAGCGTTCTGCAGGTCACATCACCATAGTAATCATATTAGGCTTACGGCCATTGAGGCCTCAATATGAAACAGCTGGGAATGGTCTTCACTTAGCCGATGAGGTCTCACTCAATCTCTGAGTGAGTACAGTGAGTATATGATCATTATTTGGAAAGCATATTGGAATCCTAAGATTCCTCTGGGAAGTTTACGAGAGGCAAGAGGTAGCATCGCCGAATCGCCAAGACTCAGATTTGCCAAGAAAAGTTTGATGTACTGCGAGAGGTAGAACCTGAGAAAGACCAGAAGCGGCGGTGGGGTGCAAAACCTCGAAAACAAGGGTCAGAAATAGGTCTGAAAGGTTAAAGTAGCAATGATATCCCATGATATGCCAGTTAAACTAACATTAAATGCCGATGTATTTATAGATAAAATCTAATCATTACCTTTTTCACAAAAGAAATAGCCACTGACCCCAATAATAAATGAAGACAAACAGAAACCAAGTTTTAACACAATGTTCCGTCATTGTGGAGGCCCAATCGAAGGAACTTCACAATAAAAGGTTAGAACCCCACACAAAGATGTGAGGAATAATAAGTCGGTTCTAACCATTTCTCAAGAAGAATGCCCTTACAATTGTACCGATGAAGAAAATTGGTCACTTATCAGTAGTTGAATCAGCAATCTTAATCACATTTCAGTTTCACCTTTAAAGCATCCCAGGTACCTACATACATTGTCAATTCAGGACACTGACAAATAATGGTGGCAAAATTATGACTTATCATTGTCCACGGGTTTGAATATATCCACCATTCAAAACTATCTCAGTGATCTACCATGTATCAATCATCAATGAGGAAAAATGGTCACCATCGTTTCTAATTATTATCCCAATCGCACCACTTGAACAAACATATACAATTCTTATATGTTCTGAACTGCTGCTGTTATTTGGTCAGTGGTTTGAACACCAAAAATATGCTCGTCATTGGGGATCCTCATGCCAGTCATATCATTTGGTTGAAAGCAAAACATACTTGAAACCACAAGCCAAATATCATTTATTACCCCGGTTGCTTGTAGCTAAATGTCTAGCCCTAGAGTCTAAATGTATTCTCTATTCTTGGTATCTTGGTAAACAAATACTTATAATGGGTTGAAACCCACCAGCCCGTTCTGTTTGGTTTCTTGGTAACCTTTGCAAATCAAACATGGCAATGGAAAATCCCCATTTGTAGGTTAGCTTCCAAATAGGACATCCACTAATCAAGCCAGTAGTCATTGCACTTACATGATACTCTTGTTCCATCATCTCACACCATTCGAAAATTGAGAACGGATCAAAAAAAAACATTCGATAAAATAGTTTTTAATCCCAAGTAATACACCTTGTGATTGCAAAGTGCCATATTAAAGCCTCAAAGTACGGATGATTTCCGCATGACCTTCTCATGTGTTTACCATTCTTTTCCATGTTGTTTCTTAATAATTTTCCATGTGTTCCCATGAGCTTTTTCCTAAAAACTCCACAATATCAAACACATCTAGGTCAAATATAATAGTTCATTAACCTAGAATGTTTAAGAATATCTATCATAATGTAAGGCTAAATTATGATAAACATCTATGGTACCAGGTTATGTTGGGATGCTGGTTGGTGGTTTCAACCCCTCTGGAAAATATGAAAGTCAGTTGGGATTATGAAATCCCAACTGAATGGAACCATGAAAAAGGTAGAAAACCACCAGCCAGAAGATCATGAACGTTGATCATGAATAATCCCGTCCCCCTATTAAAACTAAAGCCCCCAAATAAAAAAACACGGGTCCATCTCTAATTTTGAAAAATTTCAGGTTGGCCAATTTGACTTTTAATTGATCCCCTTTAGAAAACAATTTAAACATGAAGCTACCATTTGTCTAGAGGCAACATTCCCATATTCAGAAAATCTTCGCATACCATGTTTTCATCGTACTCCAGGCCTGGGTTTTGGTATGTTACTTTGATAGGCATTTCAGCTCAATCTGGAGGGAACAGTTGGCCCACGGCGAATCCACTGAATGCCCCTCCACAGCTTTCTATCCCCTATGTTGTTCCAAAGCAG
>Ga0126342_10019171_pt1 | contig 11655 bp, 13 predicted proteins | sample Cyp1metagenome_FD_92528 | JGI IMG/M metagenome (GOLD analysis project Ga0126342, IMG submission 92528) | Coral microbial communities from Lord Howe Island, Old Settlement Bay, Australia - Cyphastrea 1 metagenome | ecosystem: Host-associated > Invertebrates > Cnidaria > Coral ... | reverse complement strand
TCTTTTGTACTGTTGGCAAACAGTCTCAGGCTCAAGGCCTGTTGATCCATAATGTTGACAGTGACATCCAGCAGCTGTTGAACTGTACACGAATTGTGTGTTGGACAATGTTGTTACTTAACAATATATATATATATACACAGGCTGGACCTTCCCTGACCTTCCACATGCTGGAAGGAAAGGCGCTGTGAATTTTTGTTGCTCCAGGCTCCAGACGCAGTGCTTGCGCCTCAGGAGGGAAACAATTGTGGCGTTGGTGGCCTGAAACCATTGTCCTTCGGAGTGGCAGCTTGGAAAGCCGGGCTTGGGCGCCAACCCTGCATTTAGCTTGTCAAACCCAAAGAGGCACACATGGGGTTTGGATTTGGAGGTTTATCATGGTCTGTCAGCCTGCCCATTACATGTCCCAAGCTTGGCTTCCGAGCTGCGTCACCAAGACGGGCCGCCCAAGTAAGTCGATCCTGATCTAAAGGCAGCTGCTTCACGGAGTTGGCTTTCAGGACTGTGGTAGACCAATGGAAGCCACTAGCAAGAGCCACCGGACCAAAATCAGACACAACTTGGAACACCATCCAGTTTCAGCAACCTGGGTCTTTTAGCTGGAATACCACCTTCAAGTATTGCAGGATACCAAGACAAATAGCCACCCAGCCACTCAGTTCCACTGGTCTCCTCCAGCCAGCGCAAATCCAAATCATCCTGGAATCCAGTGGCAGTTGGAATGTCACAATGTAACAACAGCAACAGTAACACTTAAGTAACACCAACAACAACATAATGTTGTATAATGTTGTTGGAATTCTCGTGCTAAAGACAGCAAGCAGAATTCTGATCATGGTGTCATTGGACATCGCAGAAAAGATGGCTGACCAGGAATCCAGGGCACCTCATCGGCCAAATCCTCAACAGCTCGGCTTACGCCCTGCAAAGTTTTGGGACTCATCAGCTTGGAATGACGTGGATGTCCATTGTCATGAGTCTGAAGTTTGCATCAAGAGGTATCACCAGCCTCATTAAACACGGAGATCCAAGTCGCATGCTGCACATTTTTGAAGGAAATCCCTTCAACTCTCATTCTGTTGGTGAAAGTCCCACAAACAAAGTTCCCAATTTCCCGGATTGACACGGCGCCACGCACTCGCCTGAGGAATGCGCATGCTGAGGGCCACGGCCATAGCGCCGATGCTGATGCAGAAAACAAAGAAGTAGAAGTACAGGTACAGTTTCAATTCCGGAGGCTGACAAGGTAGTTAAAGTTCAGACATGTTCAGTGGTAAATTTAGATGTTTTTTGGTTGACTGCGAAGCGCTTCCGAATTGCCAATTGGACACAAAAGTCAACACCATCCCTTTCTAAGACTTGTAGCGGTGCAAATGCATGCGCTGTTACCAGGATCTTGTCCATGGTTTGAGAGCCGGATCACCACAGAAACGGCTGCCAAGCCGGTTCAACACCAAGCAATCGCAAGCCAAAACATGAGCCCATGCTGTGCTCAAATGCAAAGAGGAAGTGGAAGTGAGACAGAGTGAACAAGTCAGTTTCTTTTGAACTGTTCCACAGGCACAGACAGCTTCTTTCTCTTAACGCCATCCGTGGAAGTACACCTGGCGAGCAAGACGCAAAGTGAAGCTTTCAGTGTATTTGACATGACCCTGCTCGTCACCGAAGAATGTCCTATGATGCAGCAAAGAAAGAAATGAAATCTGCAGCCAGCAGTGTCTAAATTTCAACAGATGTTGTGAAGGTAGCTCTGTCCCGGCACAAGAGCAGTTCTTCCATCAACCCATGGCAGCTTGGCCCAGCCACCGAGGGCCGGGATTGCGATGATCGCATTGTCAAAAGTCTTGCCTCTCAACAAGTTCTTTCATGGAAGCTACTAAAACAGTTGCATCAGTTTATATATATATGTGTATATATATATTATATTATATATGTACAAACATATAGATACATAGATATAGATAAATATAGATATAGATAAATATAGATATAGACACTGATCAGATATCATCATTATCCCTGAAAACTCCATGCCCTTCGGGATGGGAAGTGCACCTCCAAAGGCTTCAGCCAAGGCGCAAAGTACAGCGAGCAGAACCTGGATCTTTCGGTCATCGCCCCAGTTGGAAAGCTGGAAATGGTGGAAAAACATGGAAAAACATGGAAAAACAACATCAAACTAACTGGAAATACTCTTCCATCTTGGATTTGGATTCTCGAAAAAAAAAGAGATCGACGTTTAAATCCTAAAGCAACGTGAAGCTGTTGTGATTTGATTTCAACCCAACTTGGCGGTTTGAGGTTCCAGACCCTCGGATAGGTGGGAGCATCCAAACTGGCCGTGCAGAAAGGTGAAGCCGCACCAGTTTGATAACTGGGGCCCCATTGGCAGCTTAGCAATCTCAGCAATCTCTGTGGTCCCCAGATCCTCGCCAGCCGCCTGAGGTATGCCACCACCAGCACGGCCAAGGTCCTTCAAAAACGCACAGCTCGTCTTGACAAAAGCAGATTGATGCCAGGCATTCGAGATAACTTTAAGAAATTTGTTGACATTTGTTGACATTTGTTGACCATTTACCGCATGTTGCTCTTCCATCACCCTTCCACGCTCTGCCAGGGAGTCCCCATGATGGTCTTGTTCTCCCACCATGCGCGATTAAAACCTCAGAAACACCCATAAACAACAGGAACATTTCAAGACAGCAAAGTTGGGTCCTGGCCTCTCTTGGAGCAAAATTTTCCAACCACAGCTCCAGCCTAAGTATTCACAGGTAGGACAATGCAACGTGTTCAGATCATATTTTGAACATGTTTTGAAGACCCCTGTTGCCTTCATTTCAGAAGGCGTTCACATCGATTTTGAGCACGGCACTGGATCTGCGAAAAAAAGCGGTGCCAAAGCAGCCACGGGCTGCTGGAGGTAGAACCTGGAGTCAAAGGTCACAGCGACACTCTACACAATTTCAACAGCGGAGCAAGACATGCCGGCGAGACCAGGCAAAGACAATCAACAAGTACACTGAGATTCCTGCAGAATCGGACAGGGCAGCAAATGGTCAACAAGTCATTGCCAAAATATGCCAAAAGTAAGATCATCTTTGAAGAAGAGGGAATCGAAATGACGATCTAAAACTGGCCATGCAGTCCCCAACCTACATCGTAGACATCTCCGAAGCGGAAGCTTGGGACCTTGATCAAGGATCAAGGTACTAAGGTGCAAAACAAATCAATTTACCAATGGGTTACCAGAACAGTTACCATTGGGAATCGTTGCTCGAATCGTTTTCAGATCACTGGGTGCTGGACCCACTTGGGCACTAGCCGCCATGTCATCGCCAGAGAGCTAACCACCACCACATAGATGAAGGCCCTTGCGCCAGGAATCTTTGCAGGGGAAAAAACATAGGAGAGAACACTATAGATGAAAATCTTCAAGCGAATCTTTGCACTTGGGAAAGTTCAATCTATATCATTATATCATTATATCATTATATCATTAAACTATATCATGTCAAATGTCTATCTCAAAAAAGGGAATATTCCGAATGCCCATCTAAGACTCAGGGGCACCTGGCAATTGGATCTCGTGAATCCAGCAATAGCATCAGGGCACCACTTCCGGCATGGCAAGCCTGACACAGTTTCCACCCTATGGGGATTTCAACCATAAAAACGGGAACTTTTGACCATGAAACTTGGGGGGATACCCATCAAAACGCGGGCTTGTGTCCTTTCACAAATTGTTCGGTTCGTCATTTTCGGGCATCAAAGTTATCCTACAAACATGTGCGACTTGGCCTTTCGCGCAGCAAAAAGAGAAGGCAAAGCCTGGCAGTTTGCTGCTGAGATCTTATGACGCAATCGTTTTACCAGTGCTTTTTGCCTTTGGGGCGGAAGATTTACCTGTCAACCCCCCAGCCTTCTCTCCAAACTGCAGGAAAATCAGCAAGGCAGTTTGCCTGAGAGAAGCTCTGTCAATGATCTACCTTCGGTGAATCAGTTGATCAAGCATTGGAAAGAGTGCATACATTGGTTCATCTTGGGACCTGGCAAGGCAATAATCGTGTGCACTGAAAGCTGCTGCATTTTGAAAATGGCTGTGCTGGCTTCCTTTTGGATCGAAAGATTGGCTTCATTGGCCTCGCTGGCTCTATCGGGATGGCCTTTTTTGTTGACCTGCAGGACCTGCAGGTGCTGTTTCCTGTTTTGAAAACCATCTCAGTCCTGGCTGCCCTGGCTGTCCCAAATGGTTTTGCTGGAACTTGCAATCCTTCACATGCTCAACGGAAGCTGTGACTCATTTGTGCTTGTCCTTAATACAGCTGCGGAACACCTGTTGTGTGGCATGACTTGGCTTGCAGTTCTGAAAGTGTTTTCAAGCAAGCTGCCAGTCAGAACAGGATGCAGTTCAATCGCTTGTGAACCACACTACGTCACTACGTCTACTTGGAGTGTGCAAATGCACCGGAGGTTTTTTGTCACACAAGGAAGCTAGTTCATCGACTTTTCACGCCATCTGGTGCATCCTTGGCATCGTTCCAGAGATGGAATGCGAAGGGCCAGGATGTGCAAGCACCAGTATTTGCTGGCATCAAATGAATGCTTCACAAATATAGGAAATGTATATATATATATATATTGTATATATTATAATATATATATAGTATTATATAATGTCATATCATCATATCATATCATATCATATCATATCATATCATCATATCATATCATATCATATTATCATATCATATCATATCATATCATATTATATCATATCATATTATCATATCATATTATATTATGTTATATTATATATATATATATATTGTGTGTATGTATATATATATGTATCATGATGTATTATATATATATACACATGACATTTTATATGTATATATATATATACATATATTCATAACATATATGGAATATCAGACTTAGCCCCATGACTTCGCCAAGGCACCTTGATCCTGGGTCCAATGAAGAGCTCCAGTTCTTGGAGGAGCTCAGCTTCGATCTCGGGCCTTTTCACTTAGTCCATCGGGCCAGCTATTGGAAAAATGCTGGTTTCCCATTCAGAAAATGATCTGCATTCAGGGTGGGGTTTCCACATCTACGTGAGTTTGCAGGCAGGAATCGAATCTATTTTTTTTTCATCCTGAAAGATGTGAGATGATTTGAGATGATGTCAATGGATTAGTTGAAGGGAAAATGTGGCATGTCACCCCACTGACAAGCGGCATATACTTAGGGATATTCCAGATATGATAACATCATAAACTATGTCTATGATATTGGTTTAAGAGAAAGTGTCCAGGAAACAGTGGTTTTTACACTATTTTTACACCTATATCAATGGGTTTGTGTAAATCTTCCCTTCAACCAATTCTGGGATAGCACCAGACATTTCCACCATTCGGATCCATTCGGCCACTGAGGTTCACTGCTGCATTCCCCAGGCCTCAGATGATATGGACTCGCGTTATGTTGGAACAAACCTACAAAGTTGCCCTGGTGACTGCTCGTCATTGTTCCGTGCCATGGAAAGACTAGGCTGACTAGGCAACTAGTCTTATCTCTTCTCTCAATGACTCAGTGAAGTCTTCCTTTGATGTTTTTCCGTTGGAAAATGTCGGTTTCGAAGTCCTGAACCTCTGGACTTGAAACATCATTTGCCCAGCAAAAATGAAGAAAACTGATTGTGGTTTGCCCAAACCAATCTATGCATCTTGACACTCGGCATCTCTCCTAGTTGGACAACAGTCATCCGGTAGGACAACTTGGTCCCGGGACGAACTTCTTCAAGGCCGCTGCATGTCCAGCCTTTTCACCGTTGGTCCACCACCAGCCTGTCTCACCTGCCACCAGCCACATCGCTTGTTGACCCCCCAAACATGGGGTGCTTAAGCTAGTTACATGGCAGAAAAGTGTATCAAATGGGATAGTCTACCAAAAAAAACTGAATTGATGAGAACTGGATGGTGTGCAAAGAATGTGCAAAATATCTGGATGGGGTAAGGTCTAAAAGATTTGACTATATCCAGGATAGAGTGTGCCAAATGCCAGAAGTTCAGCGCATTGATGCTTCTACGGAGCTTGGTCCAATTTTCTCCCTTCTCCAGAATAGAGATATTTGATAAATAGATATAAATAGGGCTTCCACAGTTGTGTACTCTCCGGAAATCCATGGCTAGCTGGAAAATCTTCCATGTATAGACGATTTTCCCATTGAAGCCTCCGGATGTTCACATAATTTTCCGTATCTTCCCATGATTTCTCATTGACATCTTTATTTTTTTTTGTTGATTTTCCAGCTGGCCATGTTTGACGCCGCAGAATCTCCCCCAACGCCTACACTTGCCTCCGGGACGCCAGCAGCATCCTGGAGTCGTCACTACAATCAAATTGGGTTTCAAAAAACATGGAGGATGGAATCCTGACCAATTTGATGTTGGTGTCATCTGTAGTTAATATGGTGGTGTTATCTGACACCAACATTTCACTCAAATGGTGGTCACTATAATCAAATGAATCAATTGAATCCTGACCACCATTTTTTCGATGTCCAAATTTGATTCCAAGCCATGCCTTGAGTGATTCCAACGGCGATTTGTTCACACCCAACATGTTTCCAGTTACAATCACCATACCCCCGCTTGTACCAGCAACAACGGCTAGGTTTTAGTGGTCCTGGAGCGTAAGTTTCTGAACATGGTTGGCATATCCAGCTTCCCACTCCTGGTCGCGAGATTTGGTGATTTGAATCATCCAACTGGTCAGAAATCCCATGCGACTGGTATTGTGATCAAAAATTGATCAGTTTTGGCTTGACCATGCTTGACTAGTGCTCAAATCAGTGCTCAAATGGTCCCAACCCCTAAAATGATATATTCCAGCTTCTCATGGCATATTGTCCTCTCGCTTCACGTGCTTGTAGGATTCCTCCGGCCCAAACAGAGCTCTTTGGAGTCAGCAGAATGCTGAATATACACATTGCAGCACAGCAGCAACCGCTACAACCCAAAAATGGGCTCCTTGAGAATCTGGCACTCCCCAACCAACCAAAGCCTTAGGAGGTTCGCTGTGTCTAACCACAGGACCAGGTCGTGGATCAAGGTGGACCAAAGCTCCCAGCCACTGGTGTTGACTCAGCACACGCTCTGGAATCATGTCCAAGCCCTGAAGATCAAAAGTTGGCGCAAAGCACAGATCCACATTTGGAATGATTTAACCATCACCAACCTGAATCTTAGACGTCATGTTTTTATGTGTTCATTTTTTACGCGGTTTAAAGTTAGATATATATATACTATAGACTATCTATATATATATACTATGTAACAAAAATACTCAACTATAGCAACAGATTAAACTACTCACTACGCAGAACGTGAAGAGGCCTCTTGTTATGTCATACTTCCCGCAGCCTTGGTGGCTCCGAACTGATGAAGAAGGAAGTGAACCTGGCTGCGAATGCCAAAAAATGGTCAGAGAATAGACCAGAATAGGATACGATAGGATACGAATATCGACTAAATGTATCCAAAATTTAGGGTTTAAAATCCTGATTTCTCATCATCACTATTCATATTGTAGGATTTCTTGCACCAAGCATTCCTTGCCACCCCATCAAGTTCTAGAAAATCCCACAAGCCAACCCCCCTGACTGGCACATTGGACACTAATGCCATCTGTCCAAGCCTCGTTGTTCGAGATTTCGTATCTCAGGCTTTCCAGCATTTCTGGCACCTGACCCAAAGCCATGAGCATGTGACTAAATGTGACTAAATGTTACTAAGCTCTAAGCAACACTAAGTGACACTAATTCGATCCAGCTCTGACATCGGCAGATCCTTCGAGTTGGAGCTTCCCATCCCGGTGGTCCACCTGTTCGGCTTTCACCTGCTCAGCGTCGCGCATCTGTTGCGCCCAAACCTGGACGAAGGTTGGGCGGCTTTTGGACACCCAAGAAGTTGGTCGATCTCGCTAAACCATGTGAAGCCTTTATGAAAGCTTTATGAAAACTATACAAAACCAGATGATACAATGGGGGTAAACTATTTTGACCCCCAATAGATCCACCGTTGGTGAAGCTGGTCCCTGCCTTCAAGGCCTGACGCTCCAGTCGCCCCTCCTCCGTCCGACAATGTGTTACCCATAAAATGGCAGCTTTGTTTGGGGAAAATGATGGGAAAACCAGAGTGATTGAGCCATTTGAATGAGAACATGTGGGAAACATCAAAAATCATCAAATTGTGGGGTAACCTGTATGGTAACCTGTTCGCAGACAAGCTCACCTTTCATGTTTGATGATCTTTTTGCTGTCCTGGGTCCTCTCCAGAACCAATAGAGCACGGTCTTCTTTGGTGGCATTGGCTCGGTCCTTGGTCAGCTGCCAGTGCTGAACCCTGAGGGACTTTGGACAATGCACCAGCACTTTTCTGATGTGTTTTATAGGGCGGCAAATTAAATAGCGATAAATAGCGCTAATATGTCTGTACCATCAAAGACCATTTCACCTCTATCAACTCCCAATATGCCCCCTCGAAAGCGGATGAAACTCACAGCCCAGGCACTAGAACTCGCTGGTGGTGGGCAAGCAGTTCCTCTTCATTCATGTCCAACAGGCACTTCTCCGCCATGATCGGCGTTGCCAGAGATTTTCGCCATTCCTGCGGAGCCAAGGGAGCAGTCGGACCCCCGTCCTCTGCACCGGTACCGGTCTCCACCGAGTCCTCAGGATCGACCTCGGGGAACGGCACGTGGTATGTGAGCGATGAGGCAACGTGAAGGTATGCTTCAAAAATGCTTCAAAAATGGTTCAAAAATGGTTCAAAACTGCACTCCAAACACTTTTCAGGGGTGTTCCACGGTTCCGCTAGAGACAACTTTGAGATACTTTGAGAGTGTGATCACCAGGTCCCTGATGGGTTGACCCATGGTTGACCCATGTCCCAAGTGGCATTCTTCTGGCGGCAAAGCTCTTCAAAGCTGCTGGAGGCCGCCATTCGGTCCCCCGATCTTTACAACTTTCTGGGCCCGGGACCTTGAGCCTATGCGTCAAACAGATTCCAAAGGCCTGAAGGACTTGAGCATTGGATAATCCAATCTCCCCTAATCTGAAATACCCGCCTACAAATCCTGGTTGAATCTTTGATCCATTATGATCTATTCATGTTGGGGAAACAAATAAGGGGTATTAAGGGGAACGGATTAAGAGTAACAACTCTAGGTCAGCCAAGCACGGCAATCGCGACTTTTCTGCGACGGCTTCGACGTCCAGTCCAAGAGCATATGGCAATGCTCCAATTGAAGTACACCACACAGGGTCGGAAACAAACCATTTCACGAAGGACATAAGTTGGAGATGTCCAAGGCTTTAAAGGCAGTTGGGAGCGTTCTAAAATCTCTTCCCTGCAAGTGATTAGTGAGAACCAAGTGCCCTTTAGCACTTGAAGGGTACACCTCAGGCTGAACAAAACATTGGTTCAGTCCTACCCATGGAGCATTAGCATAGCCCCGTCACGCTTCAAGTCCTCAATCTGAAACTCAAGGTCTCTCCTCTTTGGATGGAGAAAATACTGTGGTGCCTTTCAAAGTCTCCAGCTCACAACTTTATCTGGTTGAAGGAAAAACCATGGGAAAACCATGGAAAACATACGGAGAAAAATGGAAACCAGCAATCTTTGCCATGCTCCTCATCTCTGCCATCCCGCTGGCGCCACAAAACCATCGGGATTTGGGGCCTGGGAACACTTCAGCCCCTGTCTTTTCGCGCAGAAAATGCAATCGTGTCAAAGAGCGAATTGGGACCCAGCCTCCACAACAGACTTTGATTTCCCCTTCATCAAATGCTCCACCCTCTCCTGTCAGCTTCCATTGGACACGATTTTCTCGATCTTTATATCTATCCAACAATGATGGCAATCTTTCAATCTATCTCAAGGCCTGCACCTTCTGGAAACAGCATCATTGGTGTCAATTTTCAATCTTTTTTTGCTATCATCCTGACTGAAGTAGATAGAACATCCCCCATTTCAATCCTCAAATAAGTTTCCCATTCTTGGGTATGGGGGAAGAGATATATGTATGTATGTATGTATGTATAATATATATATATACGGCCAGGCGCCTTGTGTTGCCCGGAGATTTACAGGGACGTTCCCGGAAAAATTCATCATGATGATGATGATGATGATGGTGATGATGATTGAAGATCTTCAATGAATGGAAGAGTTTAACGGGGGTGGGAGAATTAAACCCTTATTTCCAGAATCTTCAATGAATGTAGAAGTTGAACGGGGGTGGGAGAATTTATATGAGATGTGTAGTGTGAACAAAAAATCCTTGTAATTTACGCTATTCTGGGCTTGGGCAACACAAGGTGCCTGTGGGTGTATATATATATACATGTATTTGCATATTCTATCTCAAACATGACAGGCATACTTGGCCACAACGTGGGCAGACCCACTACTGTTTGGCGATTTCAACCAATCAGAAAAGTATGAAACCCAGTTGGGTTCATCCTCGCATATGTAGCGATGGCAAGTGCTTCCTTTGCAAGAAACAAAGACCACGAAACCAGCTCAGTACCATCTATCAATGGGGATATGATCCGCTATAGGTAGGGATGTCTGATATTCCCCTTCTATGGTCCCTTACTAATATGTCAATGTGTATATGAATCAATAAAAAAACTACATCCACCATGGTTTCTGGGTGTTCGGTGTTCACCCTTCCTACTCGCCTGTTTCATCTCCAACTCCTGCAATTGAGCGTTCATGTTGTCGTAGCGTTGTGCCTAGGACTCGTGGGATTTGCAAACGACCTGGGGATGAATTCCCAGCGCCCATGGTACTTCTTCGGATGGTGGCGGGTAAACACAACGTTAGTAAGAAAGTGAGAATCCAAATTTATCCAAATTTACTAAGTTGTGTTTATCCAAATTTACAACGTTAGTTTATCCAAATTTCTCCAAATAAGTTTGAGGATAAACTAACACATGGTAAACCAACGATCGAGGACTTCCCAGAACCGCAATCTGCGACTCCCCACAGCGTTCATCTCCATCTCTGAAAACTGACCTTGTAGCTCCTGCAGACTCGGACACCTTGGGCATTAAGACTTGGGGTTGCCAGGCGTCAAGACCTACTGGAACAAACCATTTCCGCGCAGCATCACGTGCTCGTTAGTTCCGAGTTAGTTGATTGTTCGTCTTTGAATGAGCATCATGGCTTGAAAACTCGGATAAAAACAACAAGCTATGCTTGCATGCCTTGATTGTGTTGATTTTGGCAGGGAATACCTTCAACTACCTTCATCTCCTCTCTACAAAGCCCATACGCATTTCGTGAATTTGCCGCTTCGAAGTGGAACAACCCTTCAAGATATTCACACCCTTCCTTAGGAAAAAAAAGAAACATAAAGTTAGACTGATCTTTAACCAATTTTAACCACTATAGATTCTACTGATCCTACCAACATCAACGAAAATCTGCCCACAGTCCTCCCGCATGGAGATTAGCTGGGTATGAGTCTTCAGCTCTTGAGGGCTGATGAACTCCTGAGGAATGGGAGGTCAAATAGGTCAATTGACAATTGAGGGATCATCCCAAAATATCCAAGGTCATATATTATAATATATATATATAT
>Ga0126342_10019170_pt1 | contig 11656 bp, 17 predicted proteins | sample Cyp1metagenome_FD_92528 | JGI IMG/M metagenome (GOLD analysis project Ga0126342, IMG submission 92528) | Coral microbial communities from Lord Howe Island, Old Settlement Bay, Australia - Cyphastrea 1 metagenome | ecosystem: Host-associated > Invertebrates > Cnidaria > Coral ... | reverse complement strand
CTATATATATATATAGAGACCGTTCTGCTGAATTCTTCTAATCTGATTTCCCCTCACCTAAATTCACCCCTGATAAAACCCAAAACATCTCGACGATTGAGGGATCAGGGCAAGCAGCCAAACAAGCAAGGCATATGATACGTTCCGACAGTGAAGGTATTTGAAGTTCCCCGCATTTTTAGCTTGGCAAAAATAGCCTCATTGTTACCTGAGCTGCAACAGCGCCGCAACAAATCGGTAGATAGCAGATTGGGTCTAGCGGGATGAATTGGAGGGCTACCAAAAGCTTTGGAATCCTTGGCAGATCCTCCGCCTTCTTAGCCTTAGCCAAAAAGTTGCACTACTCACTAGGCTCCAGAGACTTTAACGAATCTTTGCAGTCTGCGTGAGGAAGTGGACTGACTGCCATACCAACAGAACTCATGAATTGTTTGTGTTTCTGGCTGTCGTTCCATATTTTCTCCATTCCGCCCTCAAACCATCAATGCGCGTTCGCATAAACTTTTCAATGGGATGCAAGGCCCCTTTGAATTTGGGTTCTGACTGTCAATCCCTGCTTGCTAAGGCATCAGGATGAAACAGGCTTTGCATCTGGACGTTTGCGAACTGCAGAGCTGGGATTTCAGGAGAACTGATACGATGACACCCGGAAAAAATTGGAGATCAGGACTCAGGACTCTCTAGGATTCTCTAGGCCTAAATCGCACACTGTAAGATTTTATCATATTTTTGCTGATACACTACGCGTGCAAACATTCAAATTGCGCTACACTGCTACACAAACATCCCGGCGGACCCGTTACCGGTCCACAAAAATAGAAAAAAAACATCACGGCGCCACAGCGCCATTGCGTTTTCATGCTTCAAAATTGGGTTCCAAAATGAGCCCTTCAGAACTGAACATGTCAACCCTTCTGTGGTCTTGTGCTGCAAAATGATGCCAGCTCATTTTCATTTTTTCGGGCTCACGGTTCGGTCAGAGGTCGTTTAAACCTTTGCCAGTTTTGGCCAAAGGGTCATCCGAATTCATCTCCCATCTCCAATGTTCCATGACGTAACATGTTCCATGTGTGTATCTCAACACAAACCCCATGACGTGACATGTTCCATGTTTGTATCTCAACACCCTTCCCATGATGTGACATGTTCCATGTGTGTATCTCAACACAAATCCTATGACGTAATGTTACATGCGTGTATCTCGAAAGTGCCACACTCAACATATCCCCACCACCCTCCTGACCCTCCTGTATATCAGACCTTTTGTTCTGTTGGCCGGAATGCCGCGCATCCTGTTATGGGTTCAGCTTTGCTACCCAGACCCAGGATTGCAAAACATGGTGCCCTGAGTTGGGCGGAACATGGGTGGAAAATGAACTCACCAGTGCCTTGAGCCAAAATGGCCGGAGGCCAAGGCAGGGTGACTAACATCCACTTTCACATCACTGTCATTACAACATGTCATGTTATTACACGACAGTGCCACACTCAACATATCCCCACCACCCTCCTGACCCTCCTGTATATCAGACCTTTTGTTCTGTTGGCCGGAATGTCGCACATCCTGTTATGGGTTTAGCTTTGCTACCCGGACCCAGGACGGTGCCTTCGACACTCCGTCCAGCGCCAAGCTTACCCTCCTGCATGTGTGCGCGTGAGGAATGAGAAGAGGTGGCAGACGATGAGCCTGATGCGGATGATGGGGCGGTGCAGTGGCGGGTTTCTGGAAAACACTTGGACCATTCTGCCTGGGAGGAAAAGACGGCACATTCGGGGTCGAACCACTCGTGTTCAGCAAATTCTTTGCTAAATCGCCATCCGCACGGAGTACGCCATGTCCGAGGATGTTGCAAGCGTCTAAAACTCTATGCAATTTTCCTCCTCCGTTGGTGTTCATTATGAACTCGGAGTTTGACACTGGGAGGCCAACTAAATCTGCAGCTGCTTCGCAGTCTTGCAGCATGTCCGGTTCCGGTAGGGCCAGCGTAGGCGTCATGGATTGAGCACGCTGTAGCAAGGCTAGAAGCTCTTGCTTTACCACCTGGATGGACCTGTGCCAGGCTATAAAGCTGGCTCAGAGGAGTGTCTTGCACGTAGTGAAGGAGGACGCCCGCCCGAACAGTTGAATCCGCCATGGTTCAATCTGAGACTGCGCCATATGACGAGCCCCTGATACTCTGGCGCTGTGGCCTGTGAAGGCCCTGGCACCGTTCTGATGGGTGGTGCTAATCCCCAACCTTTCTGCAATGCTCCGGAAAGTATCAGCCCACCCCGCTTTGGTGGTCTTGTTTCCAGCTGCGTCTTGGACCCTCAATATGCTTCAGCGACCTCAACGGTCTTGGCCCCGGTGGGTTCTCTTTCAAAGGAGAGAAGGAACCGCATGCGGATGCGATCCAGAGCCATCATAGAAGCCGTCCTTGTTGATGCCGTGGCAGATAGTTTCGAAGAGGCCATCGTCCAGGATGTTCGACTTCACTGGAGCAATGATGTCGATGGCGCAGAAGGTCGCCCTCCCTGGGCCTCCCTGAGAAGATCCCCTGGGCTTTCGGATAGCCAGGTTCGAGAAGTCCCTCTCTGGTTTGCCAGTATCCGTACTCCCTTGGCCACCTGACATTGTCAAACTCCGGAACTCTGGGTGTTGCAGCTGTTGCCGAGGAAGAGATAGGAAGAGTCAGAGGCTTGTTCCGATGTTACTGTTCTGCGCCTTCTCAACGGTGGCCTTAGGTCTGCGGCCTTCTCCTTCTCTGGCTCCTTCTCTTTTCGTTCTTCCTGTTGAAGCTTGGCTGCGCTCTTGACCGCTGTCTTCTTCCTTTGACTGAGAATGGCTTCTCTTTGCTCCTGTGTTGGAGAGTTCGTTAGAGACAATGGCCGCTTCTGACCAGCGGGGGTTTTGTCAGCTTTGTGCAATTCAGAGGTTGGTCCCCCACCAACCTTCTGGCGCCCTGGAGATCCGCTCGCCCTCTGGCAGTTCAGGGCTTGATGCGGTCCCAGACAGATATGTTGCACTGATGACTGCGACCTGCCTTGCACTTGCCCTGAGCCTCATGGGTGCTGCACTTGTAGAGCTTACACCCTCCAAGCCCTTGCAGTTAATCAAGAAGCGACCATCGTCACCTTTCTTGGGCGTGTCCTCTCCGGTGTATCGGCGCGCTGCTCTGGTCTTTGCGCGCTTCAGGGGTGATCTGCGGGTTTGGCTGTGGTGTCCTCGTTGTCGTCGTTGGCAACCTCCCGTTTGCTCCTCGACAGAAACAATGTGGCCGGGGTGGATAGCTCTCGATTCCAGAAGGCTCCTTCACGAATGGCTGCCACGAAGCAGGCCGACCACGGGAGGACCTGGTTCCGGATGAATTCCATCCTCTCCGCTTCCGCCGCTTCGAGTAGCAGCATCCCAGTTCTGAAGCGCTTCCAGCAGCGTGTCCATGCTCCTGCTGAGACATTCAGTTCATGGGCTAAGAATGTCTGTCTGCGCAGGAGTCTTTGACCATGTGGGCCAAAGATGCTTAAATCTGCAAAGGGTATGGCCTTAGCCGCCAGGATCTGAGCCAGTGCACTCAACTGGTTCTTGGACACGTCCGATTCTGCGGACGGAAGATCTCCGAATCGTCTCTTGTAAGAAGTATACATCTCGGATCGTCTCTTGTAAGAAGTATACATCTCGGATAATGGCTGGATTCGGCTGGATTTCTGCATCCGCGTGGGATCCAAAATCAAACTCAACTTGAATTTCCGAGCACTCGATGAAGATGCCCCCCGGTGCTAATGCTCCTCCACTTCCAGCCGGAGGGAATGGAGCTGGATGGGGCGCTGAAGACTGGGGCCCTGATTCGCCCTGATGGTGCGTGTGGGGCAGGCAAACCCTTCTGACAGATTCTAGGCTCGCCCTCCACCGGAGTGGGAACTCTGGCAGGCAATGAAGGCCCCCCATGGCATCTTCCCAAACCGGTCTATGAGCGCAACCTCCCTCAACCGTTGTGGGCGCCCCATGAGCGGGTCTTCCAGTCCAGCACAGGCGGAGCACCCGTCCATGCCCTGGGTAGCTTCAAGTTCTGCTCCCGTTGGGTCCATGTCGGGCAAGTCCTTCGTGTCGAAGGGACGATGTCGGGTATCGTGGGCGATGGTGGAACCTTTGGTGCGGCCCTCAAGCCCATGGTGTGGAGGTTCTCCATTGAAAGTAGTTGGGCAGCTCCCTTCGGCAGGACGAAGCCCGTAGTTTCCCAGGTTGTGGGAGGCCAAACCGATAGCTCGCCTCCCCTGAATGAAGCGCACTGCGCGGCGGACCAAACGTTCCCAAGGGCTTTGTGCCAAAAGCCTCACTTGTCTGGCACCGGCTTTGGTGAATTAGATCCAAGCGCCGACGAGGATAGCACCGATGGCGGCTCCAACCACGAATGTGATGGAAAGCAAAACCACTAGCACACGGTCACCTTGAGTGTGCGGTTCGACCGAGTTTTTCCCACCTGCACCTGAGATCATTCCACCAAAATGAGCCCACCAGCGCCTTGAGCCAAAATGGCCGGAGGCCAAGGCATGGTGACCAACATCCACTTTCACAGCACTGTCATTGCAGCATTTCATGTTATTTCACAACACCGTTCCCATGACATAACATGTTCCATGTTTGTACCTCAACACCCTTCCCATGACGTAACATGTTCCATGTGTGCCTCTCAACACAAATCCCATGACGTAATGTTCCATGTGTGTGTGTATCTCAACACCTTCCCATGGCGTAACATGTTCCATGTTTGTATCTCAACACCCTTCCCATGGCGTAACATGTTCCATGTTTGTATCCCAACACAAACCCCATAACGTAACATGTTCCATGTGTGTGTATCTCAACACCCTTCCCATGACGTAACATGTTCCATGCGTGTATCTCAACACCCTTCCCATGACGTAACATGTTCCATGTGTGTATCTCAACACCTTTCCCGTGGCACGCCATGTTTCCCGTTCTTCCTCAACGCATTAGTATGTGTTCTGTGTATACTTGAACGGTATTATTGCACCCCTCCACCCCCCCCACCCCACCCCACCCCACCCCGCATACCCATCTATGAGACATTGGCACATTTGTGAGAATGTTTGAGCCGCATGCCAAATCCAACATCTGAGTACTCATGTGTGGTTTCCATTGCGAGGTCTAGTCTTCGGCCACATCTTGGACGAGGAACGGGTCTGCGCCAAATTCCACTCGTCGTCACTGCTGCCCTGCACGGGAGGTCTGCATCCAAGGACCTCCTGTGGGCGATGCTTTGGGAAGAGACCAACATCGACCAACAGTATCTGACTATCCAGTGATTAAATGTGATTAATTAGCGGATAATCATCCAATTCAGAACGGAATACGAATGCAGAAAGCAAGGGCTTGTGATTGGCTTCGACTGCCATAGAGTCGGAACCCCTCTGAACTTTGAAGTTTGCTTTGCTGCTATGCTTTGATATGCTTTGCCTTTTTCTCTTGCACAGCCTCGAAGAGAAATAAAACGGAGATTGTGGAACAAGATTGCAAAGGGAACACTGCATACGTCCTTCGTAGATGAGGACTCAACTTGTGAAAAACTGAAGTGCAAAGGGACAGCAGTGTGACACCCTGGCAGAAACCACAACAATTGCATCCTAGCATGAGCATCTGTCGAAACAAGATGAACCAAGAACAGAGCTGGCATACGGGAGGTAATGAAAGCTAGCAGGGGAGGAAGATCAGGGGCCAATTTATGGCTTGAGAGGAGGCAATTACAGTAGAATATGATGTGCACATCCTTATCGTCCTGTTTCGTTTTGTCAGGTGAAGCAATCTCCAGGAGCAGGGAAGTTGTGCCAGGAAACTTGTGGTAGGAAAGCTGGTGTTGTGCTGTTGCGCTGGGGGAGGGAGGCTTGGCCGAAGTACCAAGTCGATATTATGTAGGAGGGTCTGGTGTGGAAATCGACCATGTTGTAATGACACTGGTAGGGGGGGCCTTTAAGTGAAGCTTCACTCGAAACATGATTTCCATCCCTGCCATATTTCTTGCTAAAGCAAGAGCAACTTCAGCTAGCTGAGCTTTGATCTAGCACGTTCTTATAGTCGAACCCAAATCAAAACTGAAATCCAGAAGAATATGGATCGAACATGACCACATAAGTGCTTTTTATGGTTGTTTGAAATCGGCTTCCCAAATCTTGGAAACTTGGAGAAAAATGGAGATATTGCACAGTGGAATGTGATGAAATAACTTCCCGACATACAAAACACGCAAACCGATGCAAAAGACTTCCGAAATCTTCCTCACATGCTGAACCCTGTCCACCAAGCCGTCGTACGTCATGTAGCCAAAGTTTGAAAGAGACTGTTGCTGTGACTTTGGCCACGCATCTTTCGGCGCAGTATCTGTCATTTTGCTGATTTCGACGTCCAAGGCCTTCCAAAGATGCCAGGCTGACTTTCAAAACTCATGACTTCATGTTCGAGAAAAAAAGTCTCATAGCCAGGCAAGGAATCGACACGATCGAACCTCTTTTTCCCACTGCAATAATACATAGCTACTTCATTCTTCCCATCCCAATCACTCACAGTGAGCTTGTTTGATACTTAGTTGACAGGAACGCAAAGTGATAGGTCGAAACATGAACTTGTTCGATTTGCTGTACGAATCTGCAAGCTATGCTGCTTGCTACTTGAAGTGGACCTCCTGCATGTACACACACGCACAAACACACTCATGTAGGACATTGTAAGACCATACTTCGGGCATCAATGGCCTTGCGTTCACCGCAAACGTGTGGCAAACACTACAGTACATGATCTTGCGCCCCGGCCACTGCAACTGAGTGAACATTGGCAACTTATGAACGCTGCACTTACGTGTACTTACTATTACTATCCAAGTGTGCTGAAAAGCGCCCTGTGTGCCGGAGTCACATTAAAATATGGACCTTACAACGCCAGGCAACCCCAGAAACCAAGCTAGGCAGTCTACAAAATATGCAATCGATCTCAATAGGGTTCTCAAGTTTCTTTGCACCTCAACCTGCTTTGTTGCATCCAATATTCGAAGTATTCCAAGCAATGCCTTCCCACTGTCAAATCACTGAAGGCCTCGTAAAGCTTGGTTGGCCACGCAAGCGTTACCCCCATGTATCCTTGGCTGAGGGCGGCTTGAGCCCCAACACGCCCCGCATTGAGCAGGGACTCTCAAGAGATCAACATAGATTTACGGCGATTATAGGCACTTGCAAGTCACGCTTTGCTATTCCATACTATATATTTCAAATCTCTGTCATACGGATAGTTTGTCAGCGGCGGTCCCGTGCAAGAGAAACAGTTTGTAATTTCTTCGAAATGACAATAACGTACAATAACAATAGTAAGAGTACAAGGCGTTCTTGTAATCCTTTGACTATTGGAAAATGATTGACATATATTCAAAGTACTTGTAGGAACGATGTGGAGAATGTAGGCCAACATGCCCAAAAACTAGAGTGGAAAATATCTGGCCGGTGTTCGTGAACTTTTCGAATACACTGGTACGAGTAGGACAAAAGCTGCGGTGCTTGACTTTGTCACAGTGAGCAGCCTTTCTGCATCGAATAGTGACATGAAGTGGGCAGTACTGCGGTTACATTTCCACCCTCAAAAGGTAATTTCATGTGGGGCTTTGACCTTTCGTGAGGTCCAAGAATAGAGTTGGGAGGAGCACGATATGGTTTGATGATGGTTTGATGTTCCTTAAAGTCCTTTTTGCTGAGCAGGCGTCGTGCAGAGATCTGCAAGACATCTCAAGCAATAACAGATTCAATAACATCACCCGCCTTTCTGAAAACATATGGGTGTTTCCATTCCCATATGTTGCTACGTAGGTGCATTTTAAGCAGTCTGAATTGAACACTGGCAAGACGCAACAAGGCGCACAGGTTCCTTATTTCATATGCCAAAAATGCATTTTGCGAATGTGAGCCGGCGCATCTATGATACTACTAAGTATGACAGTCATAGTCTATGATAATCTAAGCTAGTCAATAACTCTTAACGATGCATGTTTATACACGTTGCAAGTTGCAAGGTTGTTTCAAGGCTGCTTGCTTGCAAAGTTTGGCATTTTCATGATGACCCGTGTTCAGCTCTTAGAAGAAAAAAGTACGCAGACTTTCTTAATGCTGAAATACGTGCATGCCAGCCGAGAGCCGAACATTGCAGTAGTCCCACTGTAGATTGACTTTGCCGTCCGGTCTCTCAATTAAAGGTATACTCTAAGACACTTGCGAGGTTACATGTTTGCTTTGAAGTTTTGTTACGCACAATTTTTGGCGGGAATTAGCTCTGCTCAACCCACCCAAACGCTACCACCTGAAGCCTCGACATGCATGGTGTAAGGGTTGGATCAGTGGGAAATACTGGGAATGTGATGAAATAAAGGTTCTAGATCTATCTAGCACAAGAAGAAACTTTGAATAAACATGATCCGACAATATTGAACATGTGTACGTGGCCATGTATAGGCGCAAAATCGCGCATGCGAAGCCTAGCACTCACCGACATGAGTCCAAGTAACCGCTAATCTTGTTGCCGTACTGCGCAAAAACAACAGCATAGCCGCGTTCTGCGAAGAAGGAATGGAGCTTGCCAGCCCACTCCAAGTCAACTTCCTCATCGGCGGGAATCGCATTGCAAGTTCAGCATCATGGATTGTCATGAACAAGACAAATATAGAACCCTCGATCACCTGAGCCCGACAAAAAACCCACCAGAAGCAAGGGACGAAATGGCTCTTGACAATGTTTCTTGCGAACAAAATGCTGAACTGTTTGATGCCTTCGGATTCACGTCCAGACTAGCTTCTTGAAATACCACTAGGTGCTCATGCTGTTACAACCGTGCTCCCTCTCTTCTTGTTTTGCTTTCAAACACTGCGACAAACAACTTTTGGGCAAAACGTCAAACTTGCCTGGACCAAGGCACTTGCAGTGCTATGATACGATCTTCATCAGCTGCTTTTTGGAGGCGATCGCAAATTTTGGGCCAGCGCACATCCTTCTCCAAATCCTGCAAATGTGAAAGCATGCCAAGAGAAGATCTTGTTTGTATACACTTTACAGAACATGACAACTCTTGCAACTCTTGCAACGCAAATCCCAAATGCCAAACTACAAACAAATGCTTTCAATTGGACTGCAACACATGTACTACGTTGCTGACCGTGAATACACATTTTCCATCACCTATGGCATGCAAATTCAACAGAATATTTGCAAACACACATCTGGATTCGAGTGCCTGGCTGTTGACAGCCGGAAAATTTCTCTGAGATGCAAGTTTTGGAGATAAGACATTGTAGGTGGTCAACTTCACATCGTCATCACACTTCACAATGATCGGCACACACCTGGCTAGAGTCTCAAAATGCATCAAGGATCTCTGTTCAAAAAAGGTCAACTAGACACAACGTAATAAAATCAAACCTGCAATTGTCTGTAGTTCCTTCCCATCCTTCTCTCCTTCCTGTTTCCTTTTTTCCTGGTTTGTTTTATGTGGGTTTGCATTGGTTTGGTATTTTTGTTGTTTCGATCGTCGCCACAAGGGCAGTGGTGATGCGTCAGCGAAGACAATGGCAGGCACAAGCGCAAACGCTGCTACAACATCACCGTAGATCCAGAGCAACATGAACAACATGTTTTGGGCCTGCACCCAAGACAATAAGCATTCAGCGGTTCAAAAAAATCCGCTGATGTCCGAGATGAACAACGAGACTGGATTCCCTACTTACTTGTTTGAGAGCACATTAGATTAAAAGAAACCCAGCATCCAACCCCAATAGCAAAAGTTTCACGATTCCTCAACGCCAATTTGGTATTGAGAGGTGAGCCAGCTTAGTCAAGAAAATCAAGAAAATACCATTCCGTCAATACCCCCAATACACCACGGGAACAGTGCTGAAGCACCACAGAAACACCACTAAAACATGAGCAAAACACCCAAAACATCACCGAACACCGTCACAACACTACGGACACATTACCAAAGTGCCACCAAGACACCAACGACCACCGAAACACAATTGACAATACCACCAAGACACCAGCAGGACAGACACCACCAATTTCCGAAAGGACTTGTAAAGGGTTTTTCCCAAAAAGTTGTTGTCAGTATACTTTGCCATTCCCATCACCATCATCACAACACCGTCACAACACCATCACAGCAACATCATAATCACCCTCCTCATCATCATCATCATCACCATTATCATCATCATCATCATCACCATCATCATTGCATCAATTGTATCTTTATTTTGCACCAACCATGCCCGTACCATCTTCATCATCACCATCAATAATATTAAGAGTAAAACAAATATAATATAATATAATATAATATAATATAATAACGACATCCTCAGAATCAGGTGTGCATGATCTTCATTAATGCACCTATATGATGAGATGCGCAGGTGTAGACGCAGGTAAATATCTTATTGACGCAGGTGTTTAGGCGCAGGTGCATAGATGCAGGTACATAGGATCTTCTTAAACGCACCGAATGAATATACCAACGCGCTACTTCTTTAGGTGCAGGTGGGGATCAAAATCTTTAAAAACACCTGCAAATTAAAAATGCAGGTGCAGATCAGCTTCTTGAAGACACCTACAACTTCAAAGGTTTTGTAAATTTCTGCAACGAAACTGCGATTTTTGTGTTTTGATGGTTTTGCGTAGCCCCTCTCGCACCAAATGCGTCTCGATCGTCAAAACTGAGGTGAAATTACGGTTTTTTGCATATGGATGATTTTGCGTAGATGCTGTTGCACTTAATGCGGTTAAAAAAAGGTGAAATTGTGATTTTGTTTGTGCTCGTGCCACCCTTTGGCACGAAATGCGTCTCGATCATCAAAAGCTGTGGTGAAATTGCGAATTGGCATCTACTTGCTGAACTCTTTCGTGCGAAATGCGTGTCCGCGGCCGGAAGTCATGTAGAAGTATGTCTGCGCAAGAACGTCCGTATTTGAAAGCTCCTCGTGCACATGCGTTCCTTTGCAAGAGAACCTCTGTTTATAATGGCATCTGTATGTAAGAGTATCTCTGTGTAAAAATATATCTGTGTAAAACATCTAATTATGTTGAAAAACATCCCCGTGAAAGAGCCTGCCCGTGTGTGTGTGTGAGAAAAAAAGTCAGTCTGAGAAAAAAAACGTGTAAAGTATCTGTGTAAAAGCACCTGTCACCGTGTGTCAAAGTATCTGCGTAAAAGTACTTGCGTGTAAAAGAATCTCCGCATAAAAGAACTTGTATGCAAAAGCAGTGTGTAAACGTATTAGTGTGTAAAAACACCTACCAGTACTAGAATACAACTTAATACAATATATTAACATACACTGTAATATAAAACATACAATGTGATATAGTATAATATACAGTAATGTTATATATATAGTAAAATACAATATGAATTAATAATATATCTCATATAATAGTAGGTGTAATATATAATATAATATAAGATTAAAAAAATAAGATAATATAATGTAAAAAAATATAATAATACAACAAAAATATTTTGTACTATATTATATTATATTATATAATCTAATATAATTTATTATAATTTAATATGATTAATCATAATATAATATGATTAATCATAATATAATATTATAATATAATATAATAATATGGT
>Ga0126342_10019169_pt1 | contig 11656 bp, 23 predicted proteins | sample Cyp1metagenome_FD_92528 | JGI IMG/M metagenome (GOLD analysis project Ga0126342, IMG submission 92528) | Coral microbial communities from Lord Howe Island, Old Settlement Bay, Australia - Cyphastrea 1 metagenome | ecosystem: Host-associated > Invertebrates > Cnidaria > Coral ... | reverse complement strand
TAAGATGTTGCAGGTTTGTCTTTGACGCTGGGCAGCCACTTTGGGTTGAACATGGCTGATTGAACCATAGCCTTTGTGGCCCAAGAACCGCATCATATTTTCCTCCTAGCAATGGCAGAGCCTGAGGCAGGACACGTGATGTCAGGTATGCCCTGCAAGTGAAACATCTTGAAACATATTTAATGGATTTTAATGGCCTGCGGCAAGCCCGCCGGGCCATAGATAGGTGGCCGCAAGGGAGTTTGATGTGCACCCCAGGTGGAAGCCGGAGAGAGAACCAGAAGAGAAGAGGAAGAGGAAGAGGAGGAAGAAGTAGAAGAAGAAGAAGAAGAAGAAGAAGAAGAAAAAAGAAGAAGAACGGCAATCTAGCAAATTAGTACCGACCCCAGCAAAGTAGCGCCAGGTACTATTTATGAGAGTCCAGCTTGACGGCAGACCACTGCATGGAAGCGGACAGGGTTGAAGCGGACAGAGGCAGAGGTTGCCCAAACGGAGGTTGATGCTTACGCTAAGTGGAATCTGGAGAGAGAAGCAGAAGATAAGAGAAGAACAGGAGGAAGAGGAGGAAGAAGAAGAAGAGACGAAGATAGAGCCGTAGATCAGAAGCAGCTTGACTTTCAGCTTGGCTAGCAAGTGCTTGCTTCAACAACCCATTGGCCGCATACCAAATGAGCACTGGTCGATCAGTTTAGTACCGTGTATGTCCTGTGACTAGTACCGGTAGACGACTGTAGTGCTGTAGACAGTTTCGCTAGCTACTGGCACTACTGGTTTAGTATTTCGGGAAGAAGGAAGGAGTGGGAGTATGAGTAGGAGTGGGAGTGGGCGTGGGGGTGGGAGTAGGAGTGGGAGTAGAAGGGAGAGGTGGTGGTGTGGTAGTGGTAGTGGCAGTGGTGGTGGTGGTTGTTGTGGTAGTAGTGGGTAGTGGTCGTGGTAGTGGTAATATGCATCATAGTAGTAGTAGTAGTAGTAGTAGTAGTAGCAGTAGCAGTAGCAGTAGCAGTAGTAGTAGAAGTAGTAGTAGTAGGTGGTGGTAGTCGTCGTAGTAGTAGTAGTAGTAGTAGTAGCAGTAGGAGTAGTAGTGGTAGTAGTGGTGGTGGTAGTGGTAGTAGTAGTAGTAGAGGAGTAAGTAGTAGTAGTAGTAGTAGTAGTAGTAGTAGTAGTGGTAGGTGGTAGTAGTAGTAGTGGTGGTGGTGGTAGGAGTAGGAGTAGGAGTAGGACTAGGACTAGGAGTAGGAGTAGGAGTTGGAGTGGGAGTAGTAGTAGTAGTAGTAGTCGTAGTAGTAGTCGTAGTAGTAGTAGTAGTAGTAGTGGTAGTGGTAGTGGTAGTGGTAGTGGTAGTGGTAGTGGTAGTGGTAGTGGTAGTGGTAGTGGTGGTAGTGGTAGTGGTAGTGGTAGTGGTAGTGGTAGTGGTAGTAGTGGTAGTAGTGGTAGTAGTGGTAGTAGTGGTAGTAGTGGTAGTAGTGGTAGTAGTGGTAGTAGTGGTGGTGGTGGTGGTGGTAGTAGTAGTAGTAGTAGTGGTAGTAGTGGTAGTAGTGGTAGTAGTGGTAGTAGTGGTAGTGGTGGTAGTAGTAGTAGTAGTAGTAGCAGCAGCAGCAGCAGTAGTAGTACGGTAGAGTAGTAGCAGTAGTAGCGGTAGTAGTAGCGGCAGTAGTAGCAGTAGTAGCAGTAGTAGCAAGTAGTAGCAGTAGTAGTAGTAACAGTAGGAGCAGTAGTAGCAGTAGTAGCAGAAGTAGCAGTAGCAGTAGCAGTAGTAGTACAGTAGAGTAGTTGAGTAGTAGCAGTAGTAGAGTAGAGTAGTAGCAGTAGTAGCAGTCACAGTAGCAGTACAGTAGAGTAGTAGCAGTAGTAGCAGTAGTAGCAGTCACAGTAGCAGTCATTGTCATAGTAGCAGCAGTGTCAGAGGGGGGTGGACACGATTCAGACCAAGCAAAACACGTAGCAAGAGAAGAAGGAACAAGTACAAGCCAAGAACAGAAACAGGAACAACACCTTCCAATCAGACACGCCAGCAGGCCGGCGGATGATGCAAACTACAGATATATGAGTACGCACATCTACAAAGATTTAGATGTTTACCTAGTGGCATGTTAGGGCACAGAGTTTGAAGTTGTATCCTGCGAGGCAAAGAAACAAAAGACAGAGGAAACGAAAGAAGATGCGACTCCGAAGCTCGGATGCAGGAAGGAAATGGAAGAAAAACAATGAAAAATGCTGCAGAGCTGCAGGCCATCCAGGCTTACATGTTGAAACACATAGAGCAAATAGCTGTTTTTAATTGTTGCACATGATGTACTTGCATACATACATAAACTGTTTCTGTTTTACAAACATGCATACATGCATAGATGCATGCATGCATGCACACATACATACAAACATGCATACATACATACATACATGCATGCATGCATGCATGCATGCATGCACGCAACACACAATACATACATAGATGTATACATGCATGCATACATGTGTAATAGTATGTATTGCTCGTAGCATGCCTTGCAGATGTGCATTTGGATGTGCATTTTCGACTTAGGCCGGAGCTCGAGAAGGACGCGAAACCCAGCAGCGCCAAACCGCTGCGGGCGGACGTGGGTTTCCAGACGCATCTCGGCCTCGAAGCCGTTGCAGCTAGTGCAGCTCGGGCAGCTAGGGCAGCTAGGAGATCTTGGAGATAGCCAGTCTCTGCCGGATCTTCAGCCGGAAATTTCTCGCACGGCCATGTTTCAACATGATAAAGTGTAAAGAGTTTTGATAAAGGTGCTTCATATGTTCCTGAAGAAAAATCCGAGCCCAGGGTTGGTTGTGGCGATGACTTGCAGCATGGTGCTGGTGTTCAATCATGCTGGTAGGGGAGCTTGGCGCACCAGGGGTCTAGTTTTGACTAGCTGTGGAAGTCGTCAGGTCCGACTGCACCTTGAACGTGATCCCATCTTTGGGTGGTCGAGTGCTGATGCCCCTAACTGATGGTGGCATGCAGTACCTCATTGGAGGTGGGAGGAATGCTCTTATACACAATACAATACAACACATGCATTTCATAATATGCAAAGTTATGTATATATGTATGATCACACACACCCCATGCACACCGATATAAATAATATACATAATGTACATAATATACATAGTACACATAATATACATAGTACACATAATATACATAGTACACATAATATACACAATATACATGATATGCATAATATAAATAATATACATAATATACATAATATACATAATATACATAATATACAGAATATACATTATATAATACACATAATATACATTACATATCCATATTCATTTACATAATGTACATAATAAATAGGATATACATAATATACATAGTGTACATAATATACAAGATATACATAATATACATAATATACATATTAAACATAATATGTATAATACACATAATGTACATAATATACATAATATACATACTATAGATTATATACATGATATGCATATATACTTAATATACCTAATATACACAATGTACATAGTACACATAATATACACAAGATACATGAAACGCAAAATATACATAATATACATAATATACATAATATACATAATATACATAATATACATAATATACATAATATACAATAAACATTATATATAATACACATAGGATACATTACATATCCATATTCATTTACATAATGTACATAATAAATAGGATATACATAATATACATAGTGTACATAATATACAAGATATACACAATATACATAATATACATATCAAACATAATATGTATAACACGCATAATGTACATAATATACATAATAAACATACTATAGATAATATAATATACATGATATACATATACACTTAATATACATAATATACACAATGTACCTAGTACACATAATATACACAATACACATGAAACGCAAAATATACATAATATACATAATATACTTTGTATACATAGTATACATAGCATACATAATATACATAATATACATAATATATTTAATATAGATAATATACACTATATACATTACATATCCATATTCATATTTATCCGCGCACGCATACGCATATGCATACGCATACGCATACCTGTACGCATACACACACATATTTTTACATGTACATATACACATACATTTACATATACCTGTACATATACATATACATATACATATACGCACACACACACACATACACATACACATATACACACACATGTCCACATATACATATACATATATATATATATAGATGCATGCAAGCAGTTGTCATTCTTGGACGCTTGGAGGCTGTGACTGTGAAGGGTTTCCGTGCGGCCACACGGCAGGCGCCAGAGCAAATTTGGGCATCAAGAAAGGCAGATATCTCTACGAAGTCAAAGTAGTTGAGGCACACAACCCCTCTGAAGGTTGGGGCCCTAGTGTGGTGCCAGAGAGGCTGTGCAAAACTGTGCAACAGCAATAGGATGGATAGCTCTATATGGTCGAATAATGTTGGTTGGTTTTGTTTTTCCACCAATGTTGAAGGAAACCATCGATTGGTTAAGCTATGCTGTGCCGCTCTGATCGATCTGCTTCTCAATGGTTTCCTCCCCCCAAAGCAAACCTGTTTGCCTAGGACCACAGCGCAGCTTCCGCACATCTGTTGCCAGAAATCTGGTTCGGGTAGGCTTCTCCTTGCAGGTCTGGAATGATTGGGGAAGTGGATGGAAGTAGGTGGAAGTGGGAAAAAGTGGAAAAAGGTCACCTTGTCGGGATGTGGGCGACCTGCAGCAGCTGTTGGCTGTTCGAAAATCTTAGCGCACGGTTTAATTGCGAAACCGAGTTTCTAATTGCGAAAGACGTATCTAATAGTGAAAACCCTCAACTCAATTCAAATCATTAATTTTGAAAGAAAGGTTGCTTATTTGCGAAAAACAACGCAGTAACAACATATATGCAAGCAATATGATTTGAAAACCAACTCTACACATCTTGCACACGATATTTTTCCTCTGCCGGCACTTTTCCCGCTTAGCTCCAATAGTTTGCTTAAGAAGTCCAAGAGCGTTGGTTTGGCTTGTCAAATTTTCAAACATTTCATTCCCAACGCTATGAAGCGCACAATGTTCCAAACCAATTCGATCCTTGAAGTGCACATTTGACAACATTGCATCCACAATTGTTCTGCCATAGAAGCATTGCGGCAGTCAGTGCAGTTGCGTTCTATTTGACTTTCTGCGTGCATTGCCTGGCAGAAAGAAGGGCTCATATTATTAATTGAAAAGGGATAAAAGGGTTTTATAAGTCATCCGGTCATCACCTAAGCCCATTTCCCAGTCATATCTGGTCATGACCTATAGCCGTTTTCCCGTTATTTGTTGGATAGACCGCTTGGAGTTACGGAAGTTTCCTGGTTTTGCCTCAGACGTAGGCGTGTTTGAGCAGGACCTCAATGATCCTCTGTCCAAAGCACCCAGAAAGGATTACGTCATTTGCAAATTTCTGCAAGAAGAAGGATGTTTTTTCTCTTTCAATTGATTAAAGTCACCCCTTTTCTTTCGCAATTCAGAGTTTTCTTTCGCAATTCAGAGCTTTCTCTAGCAATATCTAGCAATTAAGCATCCATGGTTTTTCGCAATTAGACCGTACTCTGTGTATCTCTTTCCTTCAGTGGCCAGGGCTCCTCGCTCCTACTTGGAGAAACCAGTGATTGTGTGTACTTCGACAATGACGGTTTTTATGGTGCAGATCAAAAACGTTGCTTGGGCAGACATTTTAAAGTGTGCTCGTTGGGCAAATATTTGTATTGTACTGAAAGATGACACTGGGGTTGTGACATGTTGTGACACTATATTCATTTTGGCGAGATCTCAGCAGAGGTGAAAGCATGTCGCAGAGATTTCAGAGAGATAGCACCGTGGCTGTGCTGCTGAACCTGGACGCTTCTAGCCCCAACGCCAACACAGCCGCTTTGGCCAAATCTGAAGCTGTGAAGTTCTTTGAAGGCTTTAGTATGTGATAGTAACATATAGGAAGCGTTGCCAACGCCACCCTTTGATTTGTCTTCGTTTTATCTAGTTTGCGTTTGGAGCTGTTCATGATCAGCACCACCGCCCGTTTGCAGCTATTGCATGTTCTTTCCCTTTGGAGTGAAATGCCGGTCTGGAATCGACAATTCCTGCCTATCATTTGGGTTCAGCCAGCCAAGGTCAGCCTGTTCAAGGACACTCAGCGGCCGTTCAGTCCTGATTGAACTTGGATAGGTTGAAGGATCGCAGTGTTTATCGTATGCATCGCCCACCTCTGCCTATTGAACATAGATTCAATTGAGAGCATGTCTCACCCCCCGACCCTAAAGGCCGAGTCCGATTTATGGATGCTTGATCAGCTGATAGGTCATAGTTGGGAGTTGGGAGAATAATTTTTGCCTCGTTGTCAAGCCGCAATAGGTGTGTGCACCTACCATTTCAAGACAAGCAGGGTTGGTTCAATCCAACAAGACTTGGTGACTCAAAAAGTCCCAACAGAATTCATCCCAAATTCTGTCTCAAAATGCCTCCTACGGCTCCAAGAGGCCCCACGCCTTTGAAATCTTTGAATCTTCTTTGGCACTTTGTCGAATCAGGATGGCGTTCGAGCATCGCAACCGCAAAAGCTCCCACAAAACTTGGTGGGCAAGCCACTCTTTCCTCATGTCAGCTTCAAGAACACCACACTGCATGTAAACTTTGGATCGCCGCTTGCGCTGCTTGGCACGTCTTGCACGATTCCGTGTCCCATTTCAGAGTTCTCGTGATAGGATCCGTTTGAAGATCCAGCCTAGACCTGTGGAGTCTTGTCATGCCGTTTTGCAACCTAGCTCATTCTGTGCACATTCATGTTCATTCGAGCCAGTCAGCTGTGTCCTAGCCAACCTTCTTCACTTTGGAACATCTTTTGAATTGTTGGATCTTCTGGCTACTTTTTTTGGAGACACACCTTTGAGCTTTCCTCGCTGAAGGCCACTGCCATTCAAATGTCTGACTGTAGCGGAAGTGCCCACTTCGGATGGACAGGTGGGTCCACCTCCTCCAAAGGAGCTGATTGGGAGCTGATTGGGAGTCAAGTCAGTCTGGTCAGTGAATCAAGTCAAACATCGTGAATTGATTTTGCAGATTTTGCCAAAGTCATACGCGTGGAAACAGCACAGAGATGCACGGAGCATGACCAATGTTTTCTGCAGCAGTTTGCCAGGACGGAAAGTATGAGGTTATCTTCCCTGTAGCTGTTCCAGACGAGGGCACCTTTGACTGGCTGGACGAGTTTTTGGAAAAGAATCCCCAGTACGTCGAGCTCCTTGGACTCAGATTCTGCTATTCTTTCGGCAAGCTTCCAGTTTAAACAGGTTTATAACAGGTTTCACCTCGGAGCCAAACAAATAAACAATTGGCGATGAGACTCTGAAGTGGATCTGTTTTGAGAACATTTCCAAGGCTGTCTGACCGTGCCATTATCAAATGGGCAGAGAAGAGCGGCATCTCCCATAGCGAGCAGAACTCTTGGAAAAATTGCAATGACAAACCTGATCCGCAGTGGCTCGCCTGAGACCTGAGATTGGCGACAGTGATTAGATAATATTAGATACATTTCTATACATGTCTAGCCTATAGCTGCATCATGCTGCATTAATTGTGGCCGGAGATGTCATCACCCTTTTCTGTGATCTTGATCGATTGCCTTGGAAACTACCGACTTATGATGTCTTATGCAGTGTTTACGCCGCAAAGAGCCTTACTTTGTGACTGCATACGACAGCACGTGACTGCCAGGTTCCGCATTCCGCTGCTGGATGACTTTAGTGCTCGTCGAGTCATCCAGGCAGTGGCACCAACGCAGCCGCGGCATTATGTGGTCTGTGACCTAGGTATCCTAGGTCGTCCGTGGTGACGCTGCATGATGCTGCATGATATTGTTTCATTATATTTCATTCCAAAGTCTCGTATATCATTGAAGGATATCAAAGGCATGATTCCAAGGCCCAAACAAGGCAGACCCATGCAGTCCCAACAAGTGCAGATCTTGTGGTGGTGCGGACTGCCTTGGTGATCAGTGTGAGCAATTGTCTTGATCCAAGGTGATGGAGGTGAAGTCAAACTTAGTAAAGGAGGATGGGCGACGATTTCAGGGCCATACAGTCCATTACAGTCGCACATCTTCAGTTGTCTTGTTGGGTCAGAAGTCCCGCAGGGCAAAAATCATTTCAACGCTGAGTGTCGTCGATGTCATTGCATGAGGAGCGAAGTCAACTCCTGAAAAGATTCACCGAGAACTATTTCAAGACAGTAGCAAAGGCCATCCACGATGGAATCCATGTGTGCTGTAGGATGTTTCTGGACAGATTTGGCCACCACGAACCCTGAGGTGGTCATGGGAGAGCCTCCGTCCGCTTTCAAAGAGAAGGCCGGGTGCCAGAAGACATCAGAAAGGATCTATATATCAGATCCTTTCAGGCAGATCTCTTGTTGTTTTGCAATGTTGTATATAATGCTATATAAGGTCATGTATATGTATGTATGTATAGTCTGGTATATATGTCTATATATGATTGTATAAATATGTGTATATCTGCAAGTTGTCTCGGTTATTATTGGTCCGGAGGTGCACAAGGCGCTCCTGACAGAGAAGCAGGAGAAGGCAACGCAGGAGTGGAAAAGGAGAAAGGTGGAGAAAGAGCAGGACGGCTCACTTTGACTCGGACTCAGAGTGACTCCTTGACTCACTTTGCCTCTCTGTACCTCATGCAGACTTAGCAGCTCTTGCTGGTTCTGGCTCTTGCTCCGAGCAGACTTCATGGCAAACTGCTTGGTGGAGTCTTTGCTCGAAACTTCTTTGCAGGAGCGTCTCCAACGCAAACGAGCCCGTGAACTGGAAGAGGCTGGGTGTGTAGAAATCATGGCTATAATTTGGCTGCTTTGAAAGAGTCATAGCACAGCGACAGTGCTTTCCCAAAGCAGCCTTCATCTCACAACTAGATGATACTAGATATAGAATACAGAGAGAGTGATCTGGCTATACCGAGGGCCTCCAATAAGAGGCAATCCAGGAGTCATGTCCGAGAGCAACGAAAGGAAATTGGGGCCGATGCAAGAAACACAGCAAAAACGGCAGTTTGTATCCAACCGCAGGCCAAGAAAAGAGCGGAAGAGGAGGCAAAGAGGAAGCTGGAGGATCTATGGTGATTCGTGATGGATTTTGGTGACAACTTTGGATCCTGAAAGCTCCTCCGGATGTTTCGCCTAAACTTCAAACCCTTCTGCTGTTGGATCGCTGCGCACGTGCTGATACGTGCTGCATGTGCTGCACAGGAGCTAGAGCGTCAAGCTGCAGAGGCGGCTGCTGCAGAGGCCGCTGCGGCAGCGGCAGCTGAAAAGGAAGCAGCAGATGCAGCAGCTGCAGCAGATGGTCAGGCAGGGTTCAGCTGAATATTGGATGTAAGGGACATACCATGCCGTGCCGCCATGCATTTTTGAAGTCTTACATTTGCATCATCTACTTGAAACATGTTTAAACTTCTACTCAGTAGTTGATCCGTTTCACAGTATCAGCATATGCGGAAGGAGGAAAGGCTTCAAAACAGATCATCACCCCGAAATAGCAAAATCAGAAAAGGAAAGGAGGGAAGACCAGCACAGGATGTGTGCTGGCGACATGGTAAGCCTTAGCCAGAGAAAGCCACTGCTTTGCTTGAGATAGGTCCGCAAAGAAGGGGAAGACTTATTGCAGTCGCAGTGTCGTTTTTTGTTTGCATGATGAAGCCAAGTAGGTGCTTCAAAGTGCTCATTTAGTTGTGCCATTGACAGCTGACAAGTGACTCGCAAGTGGCATTTTGTCTGGCGCTTTCAAATATGGCAGGCAGAAGCGAAGACTGATGGGCAGGACAGATCTCGTCCAGCTTGACCACCATTGACATCCAAAATTTATGATATGAAGCGAACCATTCACTAGAAGCGTTTTGCACAAAGCCAATCATCAGCAGGAGGCAAAGCCAGATGTGAAGATGGAGGAATCGCAAGCGATACTTGGTAGCAGGGAGAAATGATCCCCTTATGACTAGATGGTTAGGTTTCACCAATTGGACATCCCAGAAATACTCGCCATTTGCTCCTTAAAGTGTCACATCATCGTAGCAGGCTTTTGGAGGCTTTGGACGCACTGAGGAAGCCTGAAGTGAAGGAGGAAAAGGCCGAAGTCAAAGAAGAAGCAAAGGCAGAAGTGAAAGATGAACCAATGCCAGAGGTCAAAGAGGAGATGAGATACAGAATGATACAGAATGATACAGAAATGACAGAAACCTTGAACTCAACTCGAGTCACTCATTGTGCTTTTGAGAGACGACATTTGTGCTGTGCCGCCCCGGGAATCCCCGGGTGCCTTTTCGCCTTGCAGTGCCTCATTCTGGTGTCGCAGTGCATCGCAGTGCGTTTGGGTGTGGTGTGTGGCATTTCAACAGGAAGTGAAGGAGGAGCCCGAAGAGCCAGAGGAGCCGTGCCCACAGGTTGAGTTGACTGCGGAAGACAAGGCCGAGACGCTGAGATGATCTGAGATGATTTATCCATGGCTCTAGATGGTGTTGATGACAGCAGCATACAACAGCTACGTACAGAAATTCTGAAGCTTGGGAGATTTGGGAGTCTTAGCTCGTGAAGACTGGGCATGATAGTCTTGGTACGTGTCTTTCCCGTAGCCCCCCCTAGTCCCATAGTACAGTTGCCTCTTAACAGTGCTTGGCCCGATGTTTGGTCCTGCGATCAGCTGGAGCAGGCTACCTGCTTCCGGAAAAAAAGCACAGCTGATCTCACCAGCTGGACTCTGGGAAGCCACTCGCCGCACTGCACGATCTGCACGAATGACATCGAATGACTCCATGGCTCCATGGGAGGCTTTCAAAAATCTTCGGAACGTACAGTCATGACATGTCATGACATGTCATGACAAAGATGACATGTTATGGCCAAGTTGTGGCAGTTATGACTCGTTGTTTTGGGGATGGATTTTGGATGACTTTGGGGAGATTCAGTTTTCACTTTGAAGCCGCGATATCCATGGCCGAAGCCGGGTTCAGTGCTTCAAGTTGAGGTTACTTCACCAAATTCAGCATACCGGAAAAAGAAGAGGCTTGAGATATCAGGGTGCTGCGATATCGTGCCATATCAGTTTTGGGGATCCATGTCATTTGCGTATCAAGAATGATAGATTCATATATAGCGCAATCTCATGACAGGGTCCCAGCACAGAGGAATGGTGATCTGATGGCGCTCAGGGCTTTGGCGAGATTGGCTATGAGTGGGCAGCAGAAGCGAAAGCGAAAGAATATTTGGCGAAACTTGTGCTGGATCCAGTTTGGCTGCTAGAGATCTGAAGGGATTTCATGTCACGAGGATCATTCGGGCTTTGACTAGTTATATGCTCCAAAAACTGTGAACGGTCATGAAGTCGACAAGCTCAAGTACTGTTTCTTGCTTTTGCCTAAGGAGTTATATTCGCAAGAGCAAGATCACAAATCGCATTGAAGACTTGGTGCCTGGAGAGTGGTTGCTTGTTTTCTCGAAAGGTAGCGGTGAGCTACCTGAGTTCCCCCTTGCGTAGCAAGTATTAGGGGGCGAGCGGTGCAAGTGCAAGAGTTTGGGCCGGTTATGTCTCGG
>Ga0126342_10019168_pt1 | contig 11656 bp, 9 predicted proteins | sample Cyp1metagenome_FD_92528 | JGI IMG/M metagenome (GOLD analysis project Ga0126342, IMG submission 92528) | Coral microbial communities from Lord Howe Island, Old Settlement Bay, Australia - Cyphastrea 1 metagenome | ecosystem: Host-associated > Invertebrates > Cnidaria > Coral ... | reverse complement strand
TTTGACATATGCATTGACTGGCAAGAAGAAAAACAAATGACAAGACTCAACTCTCTGCATCCTTCCCTTGGGGCATGAAAAGACTCAACTCTCTGCATCCTTCCCTTGGGGCCTGAAAAAAACCAAAAAAAAACGAAAAAAACAAAAAAAACAAAAAAAAACAAAGACATGCCCCCAATGCCTACAATCTCTAGAAATCTTTGTTTTTTTTGTCTTTTTTTTGGTTTTTTGTTTATTTAGACCTTTGTGGCCTATTTTGGCATATTTGGGCATATTGTGGCCTATTGTGGCCCTTTGATGATGTGAAAACACTGCAAGAGGAAAACATTGCAAAACATTGCAAAGAAAACAGTGCAAAACGCACGGGCGCACAGCGTCCTTTTCTGGAGATGAATTCTTATTTGGTGAACGTACATAATCCCATACCAAAAGACGATTCAGCGGATGAGTTTCTACCCATATAGTCGATTGACCTAGATTTGTAGATCATGTTAATGTTCCATGAAAATCACCATTAATCATTAGTTGCCATTAATCATCATTAATCGCCATTGATAACCATTAATTACCATTGATTCATCTATTTATTTCTTGTTTAACCATCATTAACCATCATGAACTATCATTATATAACCACTATTAATCACCATTAATCACCATGAACATCACCATTGGTCGCCATGAATTACCATTGAAGGTGAAGTCACCGAAAAAAAGATGGCATGTCCTGGCGGCAAAACACAGCTCGGATTAAAACCTGAAGGGTACCCTCCGGTAAACGTTCACAGAAAACTATGGCAAATCACAATTTTTTATGGGGTAATTCAACTATTTCAATGGCCATGGCTTCCAGTTCGCTAACTGTAAACGTTTACCAGGCCGGGTATTCATTCAACTCATCTGTGAAACTTTCCCATGGATTCAGTTCAGAAACAAGAAACGACTCGTTATAGGATCATTTTCTGGATAAAAACACAGCATCCAATAAAAATGGCTCCAATATGCTCCAATATTTTGTCTGTCGACATATCAATCTATATATATATATACATATTTTATAATATATATATAATGATAACTATAGTGTATATATATATATATATACATATATATATATATACATATGTATGTATATAAATATATATATTTATTTATTTATATTAATATATTCAATATAACAATATCTTATCAAATGATCAATTATTATCAAACCATATCATTATACTAGTATATCAATCTACCGCCACTATGACTATCCGCCAGCTCTCAGCAATGCCAGCAATGCCCCTAGGCCCTAGGCGTCCAGTGCTTTGTTGCCCAAGCGGATAAAGCGATTGTGGTTGCTGTTGTGCAAGGCAACCTGGGTGCCGTCGAAGGAACCACTTTAAGATGCCGCCAAGTGATTTCCCATCATATGGTTATTATATGTATTGTACGGATGTAAACCACTTTGAAAGCCTGGAAGTAAAACAATGATCTTGAAACACTCTTTTTCCATCATTTTGGTTTTCGGTTTTCCGGAGTTTTTTGCAACAAAACCAATTCAGAAGCGTTTCTTTGGACCATCCATGCTTGGGACATACGACTTGACCTGGCCCATAGCAATCTTCAGGAGCTCAAACCATCCATTTTTATGGGGGTTTCCATAGTCATGGGGGTACCCCAATAGCTGGATGGTTTATAATGGAAAATCCATCTATACATGGATGATTTGGGGGTACCCCCATTTTAGGAAAGCTCCATATCCAGATATGGTGATAGGATGTGATAGGGTCAACATTTGGACCAAAAAGACAGTCAGACAGGACGTCTTTGTCAAAGTCCAGCTCCGGGAATCACAAATGAACCTGTCATGTTTAGTTTAGATATGGAAGCCAATATGTGGTTGGTGGTTTCAACCCCTCTGAAAAATATTAGTCAGTTATTCGCAATATATGGGAACATAGAAAATGTTCCAAACCACCAACCAATATGAGCAGTGTTCAAAATCCCTCTATCATTCCATTTAATCCTGGTTGGTTTATAGTGATTTCCCTGTTGGATTATTAGAATCCCCAATATATTGGGTAGTATAATGCCCAAACTAATCATCAACCAACAAGGGTTTAGCAGCCACTGCTCATATGGCTTTGTCCGAAAATGGTGAAAAAAAACAATTGTAGCTATTTAATCGTTGACCGCTGGATTTAGGGGTAGCCTATCTTCAGATAAGCCAATATATCAATGGGAAATTCAAGATCCTAAAATTGAGGTACTGCACTATATAAAGCCATATTTTGCTGGGATATTCCCTTACATAGGCCTGAAAACTAGGCCAAGAATATATGGAATCGGTACCTCCATTTTAGGATCCTGAAGATCTCGCATTGAATATCGATGAGAACAGTAAGCCAACAGAAATTCCTCTGGGAATTTCTACGTTTCTATCTTGTGACAGTTGGACACCACAAGGATTTTTGGGGCGATCTCTGGCTTGCCCAACAAGACGTATTCATGGCAGTGGGAAATCCTCGTAATCTAAATGGGCATTAAAATATATTAAAATGCAAAAATCATGTATATATACATATATATAATACGTATACCGTATATATACATATATATATATAATACGTATATATATATATATATATATGGGAAAATAAAAAAAATCACCAATCTGAATAGTTAGGCCATAAAAGGGGATACTTTCCCACAGATTAACCATGATTCCAGGGTTCGGGAGAACAGTGAGGTCTTTATAATTTACCCATATATATATATGTTGTGAATAGGGAATTTTCGCTGCCATGTTTGATTGCCAGAGGTTAAAACGACCGAATCACATCTCCAATCTTTTTGGTCATGTCCAATTGCTGTTGCTTCTCTTATCCCCAGGTGATCCACAGTGTTGGTTTCTTCACACGAATGATAAACCCGCAAAGCCAACCATTAAATTTTGTTTTCTGATTGATCGCGTCCTCACTTCTTGTTCTTGGCTTTAGTACAAATCAAAAAACACCAGCCAGATACAGTACATCCCCAAGTTTCATGGTAGTTGTGTTCTCATGATTCTTGTACTGTACTGGATGGTTTGTTCTCCCATGCCAAAAAGTTCAAGTTGTAGTGGATCATGCGGTAAATCCATCTCTGAACTGACGAAGATTTTATGCGCCCGGCTTACAATCCATCCAAATAATGCTGAATATGGGGATGGGTCAAAACCCTGGTACCTAGTGAACCCCAAAATAGCTGGGATTTATGGATGTTCATCCCACTAAAAATGTATCTATAGGTATTGACCCATACCCATATCTGATTGGCACCCAGAAAACCATCTGATTGGCAAAGCATCAGACATGTTTTGTTTAGCGTTTCAAAAGTTTTGCAAACTCAGTCCGACGTGAAATCCTGGGCTACAGGAGATTGGGACCCAGGGACGCCAAAAATCATGGGACCCAGACGGCCCAGACGTGATCCCAGGCTGTGTTGCAATTTGATAACTGATGCAACATTTATGCAACATTGACAAAATCCAGCCGCAACACTCTTGTGTTTCGACGCCGAAACACTATCACAGTATATATATATATATATATATATATTATATTATATAATCCTTATCCAAATAGTCTGGATACATGTGCAAGCCAAAACGTAGGATTCAACTCTTTAGTTTCTATTCATGTTATTTCATCTGGGCAAATTAATTCACTAACCTGAAATAAGGCCCACATAGGGATGATTCCCCTTATGAACCATGATTCGAGGGTTCGGGAGAACAGTGAGGTCGATATAATTTACCCACATTTCATGTTCGCTGGTTGGTGGTATACCTACCCGTCTGAAAAATATGACTTCGTCAGTTGGGAATATGACATTCCCAACTGAATGGAAAGTCACAAAAGTCAAGTTTAATCCAATCTCCAACAGATTTACCGAACTTAAAAAAGCAATGATTTTCCAGTTCGCAAGCTGTAAACGTTTACCAGAGGGTACCCACAATCTGAACAGTAGTCCATACTAATCCATAGTAATCCATAATAATGTCAACCCCGGATTAATAAACCATTGTTTATTAATTAGGGGGTATTCCTCCAATAGTCATTTCATCTGATACTTTTTTATGGTACCCTCCCAATCAAACAGCCGTAAATGGGGTTTATTAATCCATATAGTAATCGATAATAGGTTGATATAATTTACCACCAACATCCACCAACCAGTTCAAGTTTAATCCAATCTCCAACAGATTTACCGAACTTAAAAAACAATGATTTTCCAGTTTCCCCCAAAGATTTCCACGAGTTTCCCGACCCTTTCCCGGACCCGACCCACCAACGCGCCGCCATAAAACTTGCCCATCGCCCGTGTCCACCACGCGGAATTTCTCCCAGGAGTCCATATGGCCGATGTTGCGCATGTTCTGCGGCGTGACTTTTCAGCCACAAAAATATGCCATATTTAAAAAGGAGCTATTGTTTCTGAGATAAAAGTACCATCTATTATTTCTGAAACTCTGAAAATAGTATGTTTATAGATATTGATAGGGACTTCACTGGGATTTATCGCATGAACAGTTGGATTTTACCCATGAGAAATGTCATGTCAGCTGTGAATATCGGGATTTTGCCGATTTTAGCCATGAAAATTGAATGAACAAATATAAATGGTGATTCAACAGACCCAAACTCGGGAATTTGCAAGATAAACCAGTGAATAGTAGGGTTGTAACCACCATAAGTCAAAAGAGTCAGAATTGATATTGGATTTTATGTTAGCTAATTTAGTTGAGAGAACTTGGGGAGCTGTTGAGTATGTTTGCTGTGGATATGAACTAGTATGAAGTAGCCACGATATAAAGATGGGGTCACAGAAAGCCAACTGATATACGATGTGCTACATGTATGACATTTTACGACCTACAAAAGCCGGTAATTGTGAGGTACAGGCTGATGAATATTTCAATACAGGGAACATCTGGAAGGAATCACCAGCACGGTGTGAACCAGTCAACAGGTCACAGTGCACAAATGTGCACAGGCTGCCCACGTGGGGCCAGTTTAAACCAATATCACCGATATCTACCATTCAGAAGTAAAACATTGCCCCTACTTGTTGGTTCACCCCAGTCTGTAAGTGGGTTATATATATATATAACCCCCATTGTAGTTGGGCTAACCCTACTTATCCTACTTGGAATGAAGCCGTAGTCACAACGGGCCGTGTGGTAGAAGCAAAGCCACACTCAGGCTATGTACCTTCCGGTAATCAAACATGGCAGCGGGAAATCCCGTACAAATGAAAGTTTTAATGGCAACATATTTAAATGGAGGTGTCCTGAGTCATGGGGTACCCCCAGTCATCATCCGTTGTTTTTTCATGGATTTTCCATTGACATTATATAAACCCCTCAAAGGGGGATATGGAATAAGCGTATGAACAAGTCACATTTTTTTTCCATTGGCCCTGCTTAGAACACTGGTGGCTTCAATCAATCTTACTGCTTCAGTTTTTTCTCATCCAAACACTCTTGAAAAAAAACAAACATTCTCAGACCATTGACAAACCAGTTTCAGTGAATTCGTGTTAATTCGTGCGCAAAGATCGTACTGATGAAGCCTGCTGATACTGTAATTATTAGCTATCAGGCAGTTCCTGCAGAAAGAGTCTTCAGTTGCCCCAGGGCGTGCCATAGATGCATTTAAAAACAGTATATCATTGAAGTTATATTCTCTATATAAGAGTAATTACAATATTTTTTTGAAAGATTATATATGTTTGTTCGTTCAATATGATTCAAATCTTTGCATAATCATTTTCTCTATATCATCACATATATATATACATGTATATATTATATATATATGTGTTCTGGTTGGTGGTTTCAACCCCTCTGAAAAATACTAGTCAATGGGAAGGATTATCCCATATATTATGGAAAATAAAACATGTTTGAAACCACCAACCAGATGTTTTTATTATTCTAGTATATTATAGTGCTGTAACTACAACATGCCTTTCAAACATCAGACCCATCTGCCCCCAGCAGTCCGAGTGATCCATCATCACGTACCTGAGTTCCACCCGGCGCTCGTTCCATAGTCATGTGGGAAGGGCAACTGGTTGCACCAACGAAAAAAAAGGGGAGCATTATCTCCAAATCTGGTGGTTTGTCATTGAAGCTATATTGAAACTCTCATTTTGAGGCATAACCATACCCATATGCTCCATGTATGGAATATTTACCTACATTTACCCAACAAATGGCCCAAATGTAGGTAAATATACTATACATGGAGCATATGGGATATAGCAATTAGGTAAATGACCATTCTATCATTTTGTGGTTTATGCATAACCAATTTTGAGACAAAGCCTTAAATAGGAAAACCAGCAGCCAGTGAATTCGAGACTGTTGGAAACATGGTGGGTTGGTTCTTGGAGACATCCTGTCCCTATCCACAACATCCTATTCGTCATCCAACGTGTCGATGCTTAGAAAAACCAACATCAACACATCCCACCACATTTGTTGATTGTCTAAGGCCCCATACCGGCTCACTATATTCACGAAATATTTGGTTCAAGAGCATATTCACCACAATCACTATGATAACTAAAATGATGATGATGGTGATGATGATGATGATGGTGATGGTGATGGTGACGGTGATGGTGATGATGGTGATGATGATGATGGTGATGATGGTGATGATGGTGATGATGGTGATGATGGTGATGATGATGATTATGATGATGATGATGGTGATGATGGTGATGATGGTGATGATGGTGATGCTGGTGATGATGATAATGATAATGATTATGATGATGATGATGGTGATGGTGATGTTTATGTCGATGATGATTGTTGTCCTGATGTAATGACTAGTATTGATTTAGTTTTGATTTGTACTGATTAATATTGATTGGTATTATGATCGTGTGTATATATATATAATTATGTAAATATACTGTATATAATATACATATACAAATAATACACACCATATATATTTGTGATTGTACTCTACACATGCAGCGCAGGGCCGTTGCTTATATTCCCAAACAATCTCCCCCCAATGCTTCGCCAATCGGCCAGCCATCATTTATGGATCATCAATCATTTCCCGATTTTGTTTTTTAAGACCATGTTGAACTGGTTACTACCACTGGTTAATTATCTGGTTGGTGGTTTCAACCCCTCTGACAAATATTAGTTAGTTGGGATGATTATTCCCAATATATATATATATATAATATATATATATATCAATATATGAAAACATAAAAGTCATGTTCCAAACCACCAATCAGAAACCGTGAAATCCCCATTCTTTGCTGCAACAACATCTGATCACCATGTAAAGAATTCCAGGAGATCAGCGCGAAAAATTTCGCGCGGAATCCGCCCGGCCAATTTCCTGCCGCCGCGTGGCTTGTTGAACTGGGTGCTCTTCAAACCCACACGGCCACTTGTTCCCTCCATGACCTTGAAACGTTCGCTGGTCCAGTCTGTAGGCAAGTCGTCCTTGGATGACAAAAACGTTTAAAAACCAGCTGGGGTGCTTCCCAGGCATGCTGGTTGTGGGTAGTAAAAGGTAGTACAACTATGTACAACTTGTACAACCCATATATATATATATCAATTCTACGTGGGATATATGAAAGGGTTATAAAACACTTACTAACTCGGATGCACATCCAAGTAGCACCAACAATTACTTGCGGCAATCACACATTGCAAGGGAAATCCCGTTGATATTAGATGATGTTCCCAGCTACAAACTTCCATTTTAGTTCGGGGATTTCCCAGCCAGACACTTTTGATTACAGGAGGGCTAGTAGGTAAATCCTCCACGAACATGAAGCTGGGAAAATGGTCCCAATCTGCAACAAAAACTGCGGGTCCATGGTCAATTGCTGGACTTGAATTCTGAGAAATCTGATGAATTCCAAATACCCTCTGGTAATTTAACATAGCTATTGAAAATGACCATTTATAGTAGTGGATTTACCCATTGAAAATGGTGATTTTCCATAGTTATGTTAGTTTTTACCGGAGGGTAATTTTCAAATCACTCGATTCCTAACAGATGATTATCATCCCATTGAATTCACATTGCTGTAGAATATCCATGTGTGGCACAAAAAAAAACAAACCACTAACCTACTGAACCAGCTGGTCTACCTAATAAATTCCCTGAAAAGTCTCGAAATATACTGGTTTGACCATTGTTGTTGATGGTGAATTACAGCACCCTTCATCAACCATTGTGAAATTCAAAACAGTGAGCAGATGCTTCCAATGGTCCTATGCTTGTCGAGACTTCCCATGTTCTGTTGCTTTTACTGTTAAGATTTTTCTTTAACTATCATATGGTTGGGAAATTCTAACAGTTAGCCTCTGGTAAACTAACACTTTGCTATTGAACATTGCCATTTAGTTCGTTGATTTACCTATTAAAATGTCAAAATAATTCAACATAGCTCTTGAACATTGTGATTTAGTTCGTGGATTTACCCATTGAAAATTGTGATTTTCCCATCAGTTTTTTGTCAACGTTTACCAGGTTGGGTAGCTCCCCTTTTGGTCTCGGGAACATGGCGGATACTCTGTGCCATGGAACTGCGCCCTTCTTTTGGCTTCGGTCCATGTCGCTGGTTACCATCCTTGGAGTGGTTGAGAGACGGGGGTGCGGCCAAGAATGGCTAATACCATGCCCATATGCTCCATGGTGCTGGTATATTTACCTACATTTGGGCCATTTGTTGGGTAGATGTAGGTAAATACTCCAGCACCATGGAGCATATGGGATGGGATTAGCCATGGGATTAGCCATGGGATCAGCCATGGGGTCAGCCACATTTTGGATCGGATAGCACATTTACATTTCCCTAGAACGCCTGAAGCCCATTCAATCCGCCACTCTGAGAGGTCATCCTGTAATCGTTATAATCTTTAGGTCACTTCAATCCGGCTTGTCCCATGATTGGTCGGAGCCATCTTTGTTGGGTCCAGCGCGTTTGCTCCCACAACTGCTTTGGCCTTTCTTGATTTTCCTCCCCCCACTGGTTTGCATCAGCGGTGAGGCCGTTTTGTGGTCGTTTTCGCTGTAACCCAAATAAATCCAAATGTGGGGTTGTAGTTAGCATCGCACAAGTAAGTGGTGGTTAATTCCCCTATAGATGTTCTATATAACATGATATAACAAGTGACTGATGGATAATTGCCTTATACGTAACATACCTAATTTATAATTATATATACACATGTAATATACATATTATAATCCTGTATATGCCTGGCATCCAAATTCAACAACGATTCTACTAAAATGTCGTTGTGATCTTGCGGCACCCAGCCACCAAGGAACTTCACGAAGCGATTGTTCTCCTTGTTGTGCAAAGCAATGGTTCCGCCCACCAGGGCAGACTTGCAGGTGCCACTGTAGTAAGGATTGCCTGAGCAAATCCATCAGGGATCGTCACGGAGGCCCATTCCAAACGATGGCTGGTTTTTATAAGCATATATAACATTATATAACTATAGAGTTTTCATTGTGGTGAATATACCTGAAGTATCCTGAAGCTAGATGAGATTAGAGTCTTCAGCTCAGAACTGGAGCGGTCTTTTCTGCACCAATCAGATCTGCACCATACGTTGCCTTTCTCGAAACAGTAACATGTTTTTTGGGGTTTCTTTATGAAAGACGCGCTAAACTTTTGCAAATGGTTTACCCACATGACTCAGGAAACCTCCATATAATGGTAAATATTGATATATCCGAAAAAAAAACATGGTTAATATACCTACATCCATTATCATTATCAATATATTCCTATGATAATGATAATGACAATCATTAAAATGGTCCAAATCTAAATTGAAATGATATTAATATACCATTTCCTAAATCATCCATTTATAAATGGATGTTCCATGAAATAAACCATCCAGCTATTGGGGTACCCCATATGGCCATTTTGAGGTCGCATCATAGATTCCGAGATCCGGTCAGCACGAGTTTTTATGTGGGAACAAAAAGAAAAAACTACCGCCAGATCCCTCCAGTTTTCTTGGAATAACTATAGAAAATGACCATTTATAGAAGGTAAAATGATGGTCATGTATCTATAAATATCTATAAATGATCGATTTTCCATAGCTAGGCCCCAGATAGGGTTTGGAAGATTAGTGAAACCACTATGTTGCTTAGTGATTTGCAGGGTTTTTTATGTGTTAATGGCTGCCAGAGGGTATCAATTATGAAACACCATCACTTGGTGGTTCGTTGATCACCTCACCATGGCTTATGAGGTGAATCCATGGAAAAGCCTAACTCCCAAAACGTTGAGATTTTCAGCCTGTATGAATTTGTCATACCCTCTGGCTGACATAGCTATTGAAAATGGCCATTGAAATAGTGAGTTGTTCCATCAAAAATGGTGATTTTCCATAGTTTTTTGTTAACGTTTACCATCCTGTATCCAAAACAAGATCCATCAGATGTTGAATCATCAACCACATCAACCCAAATTTTGCCGCTGCACCGTGATAATACTATATATATATTGTAAGGTGGATGGTTGAGAAATCCTGCACCACCAAAAGGATGGTCGAAACCCTATAAATAATGGTGATAAACCGTTAAACCACCTATCAACTGGTGCAGGATTTTTTCCACAGTATGTCTGGGGAAATATTTACGTCTCACCATCCTCGGAAAACAAAAAACCTTTCGAGATACCATCTGGTTATTTAACATAGCCATGGAACATGGCCCATAGAAATAGATGGTTTACCTATTACAAATGGGTGGATTTTCCATGGCAAACTGTTAGTCATAACCAGAAGGTAATTGAGTCGTGTGAAAAAAATCCCATTCCGTCCGTCTCAAACAGCCTGGTCTGTTTGGGATTCCCATGCTGGATGGTGATGATCACCAATATGTGGGTAGTATACCCTCTGGTAATTTAACATAGCTATTGAAAATGGCAATCTATAGTTGATTTACCCATTAAAAATGGTGATTTTCCATAGTTATGTTAGTTTACCAGAGGGTAACCCTATAATCATGAACCAAGTATCAACTATATGTCCGTATTATGTTTCATGGATAAACACCCAATGAAAAAACATCAGTGTTAAATCCCATTCTCAATATTCTCAACCATATATTAGGATGATGGTATTATCATGGTACAATAGGATCCTGACTGACTCAGTCGTCTCTTAGCCAACTCGAGGTTGGCTTCGAACGCCAGCCTGCTGCCAGGGAGTGCAAGGATCTGGTTCACCGTCTCGGCGTTGAGGAATTCAGGGCGCCCATATGGATCACTCAAGCTCGTCACGTCCACGGCGAACGACCGTCGGTCAGCACGAAGCATCCGCTCCACCATGGTTTCACCTTCGCTCTGCTCGGCCGGCGGCTCAAACACCAAAGGTGGTACTCATGGTTATCTCTCTGACGTGTCAAAGGTTGCTGTTGCGAACATATGCCCTTGGCGCAGACAAGTGTACCACACAATACAATCAGCCAAAGAACATCATTCGCAGAAAACTGCGCACTGGACAATGCACAGGCAGAGGTAGTGCAGTTGTGTATCAGGTTGTGCTTCCCTCTCAGCTTTGTTGTCCTACATGCGATGTTGTTTTTGGATCAGTGGATGA
>Ga0126342_10019167_pt1 | contig 11657 bp, 20 predicted proteins | sample Cyp1metagenome_FD_92528 | JGI IMG/M metagenome (GOLD analysis project Ga0126342, IMG submission 92528) | Coral microbial communities from Lord Howe Island, Old Settlement Bay, Australia - Cyphastrea 1 metagenome | ecosystem: Host-associated > Invertebrates > Cnidaria > Coral ... | reverse complement strand
CCCTTCTGGCCTTCCGTAGTCTGGCCATGCCTGCCTCCAGGACCCAAAATGGAAAGCACATATCAAAGAGTGGAAGAACCAGCTTGGAGCCATTGGGTCTTGGTATCGTTTGCGAATAAAGGACAAATGATAAATCCAAACTGAGAAAAAAACGGAAAATGAAAAACATGAAAAAAAATAAAAACAATGAAAAATGAAAAACGAAAAAATGATTAACAACATCATGCCTGAAATAATAAAAACAAAAAAGATGAAACACATGATAAAAAATGATGAATGCAATGAAAACCAAAATGATAAAAAAAAATGAAAAAATGACCTGGCCCAGTCTGTGGCTGCAAGTTTTTCATAACAGTAGTACAAAGTAGTACTGGGAAGTGCCTTGTGCAAGCTTTGCACTACAAAGTGATACGGGAAGTGCCCTGTGCAAGCTTTGTAGTACAAAGTAGTACGGGGAAGTGCCTTGTGCAAACCTTGTAGTACAAAGTAGTACTGGGAAGTGCCTTGTGCAAGCTTTGTAGTACAAAGTAGTACTGGGGGGTACTTTGTGCAAGCACTGCAGTACAAAGTAGTACTGGTAAGTGCCTTGTGCAAGCTTTGTAGTACAAAGTAGTATTGGGAAGTACTTTGTGCAAGCACTGCCTTACAATGTAGTACTGGGAAGTTCCTTTTGCAAGCTTTGTAGTACAAAGTAGTACTGGGGGGCACTTTGTGCAAGCACTGCAGTACAAAGTAGTACTGGTAATTGCCTTGTGCAAGCTTTGTAGTACATAGTAGTATTGGGAAGTACTTTGTGCAAGCACTGCAGTACAAAGTAGTACTGTGAAGTGCCTTGTGCAAGCTGTGTAGTACAAAGAAGTACTGGGAAGTGCCTTGAGCAAGCTTTGTAGTACAAAGTAATACTGGGAAGTTCCTTGTTTAGTACAAAGTAGTACTGGGAGGTATTTTGTGCAAGCTTTGTAGTACAACAAGCTTTGTAGTACGAAGTAGTACTGGGAAGTACTTTGTGCAAGCATTGTAGTACAAAGAAGTACTGGGAAGTTCCTTGTGCAAGCTTTGTAGTACAACGTAGTACTGGGAAGTGCCTTGTGCAAGCTCAGGAGGACAAAGTAATGCTGGGAAGTGCCTTGTGCAAGCTTTGTAGTACAAAGTAGTACTGGGAAGTGCCTTGTGCAAGCTTTGTAGTACAAAGTAGTATTGGGAAGAATTTTGTGCAAACATTGCAGTACAAAGTAGTGATGGGAACTACTCTGCGCAAGCTCTGTAGCACAAAGTAATACTGTGAAGTGCCTTGTGCAAGCTTTGCAGTACAAAGTAGTACTGGGAGGTACTTTGTGCAAGATTCTTAGTACAAAGTAGTACGCTGAAATGCTTTTTGTGCAAGCTTTGAAGTACAAAGTAGTATTGGGAAGAACTTTGTGCAAGCATTGCAGTACAAAGTGGTACTGGAAAGCTCCTGGTGAAAGCTTAGTAGTACAAAGCAGTACTCAGAGTACTCTGTGCAAGCTTTGCAGTACTGGAAGGTATTTTGCGCAAGCTTTGCAGTACAAGTGTAAAGTGTGAAGTGTCAATTGTGCGGTGTGATGCGCGGAGTGAAGTGAAGTGTGGAGTGTGTAGTGTGAAGTGTGAAGTGCAGAGTGTGGAGTTGAGAGTGTGAAGTGTGAAGTGTGAAGTGTGAAGTGTGAAGTGTGGAGTGTGAAGTGCGGGGTGCGAGGTGTGAAGTGTGAAGTGTGAAGTGTGGAGTGTGAAGTGTAAGGTGTGGAGGGTGGAGTAGAGTATGCAGAGTGTGCAAAGTGTGAAATGGAGTGTGAAGTGCGGTGTGTGGAGTGTGAAGTGTGGAGTGGAGAGTTTAAAGTGTGAAGAGTGTAGTGTAGTGCCAGGTGTGCAGTGTGAAGTGTGAAGAGTGGAGTTTGAAGTGAAGTGTGATGTGTGGAGTGTGAAGTGTGGGGTATGGAGTGGAGCGTGCGAAGTGTGAAGTGTGCAGCGTGCAGTGTGAGGTGTGCAGAGTCAAGTGTGGAGTGGAAAACGTGAAGTGTGAAGTTTGCTGTGTGAAGTGAAGTGTGGAGTGTGATGTGGGAAGTGCGGAGTGTGAAGTGTGGAGTGTGAAGAGTGGAGTGTGAAGTGTGGAGTGGGGAGTGTGAAGTGTGAAGCGCAGAGTGTGGAGTGTGGAGTGGAGGGTGTGAAGTGTGATGTGGAAAGTGTGGAGTGTTGAGTGCAGAGTGTGAAGTGTGAAGTGTGCAGTGGCGAGTGTGAGGTATGAAGTGTTGAGTATGAAGTGTGACGTGTAGAGTGTGGAGTGTGAAGTGTGAGGTGTGGAGTGGAGGGTGCAAAGTTTGAAATGGAGTGTGATGTGTCGAGTGTGGATTTTAAATTGTGGACTGTCGAGTGTGGGGTGTGAAGTGTGAAGTGTGGAGTGTGACGAGAGTGTGAGGTGTGAAGTGTGGAGTGTGGAGAGTTTGAAGTGTGAAGTGTGTAGTGTCAGGCGTGCAGTGTGAAGCGTGGAGTGTGAAGTTTTGAAGCGTGAAGTGCAGTGTGAATTGTGAAGTGTGGAGTGTGAAGTGTCGAGTGTGAAGTGTGGAGTGTGAAGTGTGAAGTGTGGAGTGTGAGGAGAGTGTGAGGTGTGAAGTGTTGAGTCTGAAGTGTGCAGTGTAGAGTGTGGCGTGTGAAGTGTGAAGTGTGGAGTGCGGAGTGGAGAGTGGAGAGTGTGGTGTGAAGTGTGAAGGGTGGAGTGTGTGGAGTGTGGAGCGTGGAGTGTGAAGTGTGAAGTGTGGAGTGTGGAGAGTGGAGAGCATGAAGTGTGAAGTGTGGAGTCGTGAGTGTGAAGTGAGGTGTGGGAAGTGTGGAATGGTGAAGTGTGCAGTGTGCAGTGTGGAGTGTTGAGTGTGAAGCGTGGAGTGTGGAGTGTGAAGTGTGGAGTGGGAAGTGTGGAGTGTTGAGTCTGATGTGTGGAGAATTAAGTGTGGAGTGCGGAGTCTGGAGTGCAAAGTAATACTGGGAAGTGCCTTGTGCAAGCTTGTAGTACAACGTAGTGCTTGGAAGTGGCGTGTGCAAGATTTGTAGTACAAGGTAGTACTGGGAATTTCCCTGTGCAAGATTTGCAGCAGAGAGTAGTACTGTGAGGTACTGTGTTGACGCTTTGTAGTACAAAGTAGTACTGCGAGGTGTTCTAGATTCTAGATGTGTCAAGCAAGAGTGTACAACAAGAGTGTCTTACAAGAGTGCTTCAGAGTATTGAGAGAGATTGTTTTACCAGAGTGTGCCACAAGAGTGTCGAGCAAGAGTGTCAAGCAAGAGTGTCTCACAAGAGTGTCCCATAAAAGTGTCCCACAAGAGTGCCCCACAAGAGTATGCCACAAGAGTGTCAGAAAAGACCCAAACAATTGTCCGAGAAGAATGGCAAGCGAGAGTGTTCTGCAAGAGTGGCTTTTACTGCGATCGAGCACCTCCTGTTCGCTTGTCATTGTTCTGTAGGAACCCTTCTTCTACGTGAGCTTTTACAAAATGCATTTGGGTTCGTGGTTTCTATCAGGTTTTTATCTCATGAACTTCCCATGTCCGATGATTTTGCCATTGAACATCTGCGTTGAAATTTCGGGCAGTTTGCCGGAATCGCTACGTTTTTCTCCCGCAGCGAAACGTCCGACGCCTTGGGCGTGGCTCCCCCGGAGATGGGCGCAGGCGACCAGCTCTTGGCGTGACTGATGGATGGCGGCCCGCAGGACCTGGGTCCCAAGCATCGCTATCGAGAAAAATGAAATATCAACGGGAATCTAGTGGGATATAAAAATGGAATATGAGTGGACTATTGGTGAAGAGCCTCTGGTAAATAAGTACACCAGCTATACATGGGACATTTTTCCATGTTTAAGAAGTAGATCATCTATCATTATAAAAAGGTTCAGCTAGCTCCATTTTGACGCATAGCAAGTCGAAATTTGTCAGAAACATGAAATGTTTGAAAGTGTAAGAATTCCAACCCGAATCTTCTCTTTCAAAACAACGGCCAAATTTGGCTAAAATGAACTCAACCCGAGTTTTTATAGACTCAAACCATGTCTCCCTTTCAAAGGATAGAGGTGAAGTCATGTAATCCCTCGCCAGTCCGAGGAAAACATAACCTCCCTCGGTACCCCCCAGGGCCTCGCCAAACCGAAGCTCTCCCAGGCCCAGGTACCCAATTAAATCAAAATCCACGAAAAAAGAGGCGCAAAATCACTCTCTCCAAGGTCGAAGAGAGACCCTCCCAGGGCGGGAGGGCCGGGTGCTGAGCCAAAAACTTCGGTCAAACACCACCTGGTAACCCCGGAGGACAGGTATACAAAGGTTCAGCTGGCTCCATTTTGACGCAAAATTTGTCAGAAAAGTGAAATGTTTGAAAGAGTAAGAATTCCAACCCAAATCTTCTCTTGCAAAACAACGGCCAAATTTGGCTAAAATGAACTCAACCCGAGTTTTTATAGACTCAAACCATGAGCCTTGTCTCCCTTTCAAAGGATAGAGGTGAAGTCATGTAATCCCTCGCCAGTCCGAGGGAAAAAAACCTCCCTCGGTACCCCCCAGGGCCTCGCCAAACCGAAGCTCTCCCAGGCCCAGGTATCAATTCAATCAAAATCCACGAAAAAAAAGAGGCACAAAATCACTCTCTCCACGTCCCCCTGCCCTGCTGAAAGCTGCTCAAGATTTTGGACACTAGCGGACAGAGTTACGGTAAGTTGCGACAAATGGCTTCAGCCTTGAGGTTGGCACATTCATCTCAGCCAAGATAGCCAGACCCTCATTTATATAAACCTTGGCCGTTTTTTGGGCGGCCCATTGCCCTTGTACCATAAGTTTATCTAAGGATCCGTGGTGACAAAACCAATGGGTAGCCCCGCCCCGCCTAAGCGAGTAGGGTCTGAACCCAAAACTATCTAGCTTGAGCGCAGTTAAAGTTCCAGAAAGCATCGCTCGCCACTTGTGGGGAGCAGGACACAAGGGGGAATTTGGTTTACACCTTCTCTTCCATTTCCACAGGAGTTTCAAAACTCCTTCAACACCCAGGGTGGCACTCTCAAGTGCTCCTTGCCTTTTACCGCCCTTTGTCAGCCCAAGAGAGATGACAGCGACCTGGGAAGGTGCGTTCATTGAAAATTGAAGGCAGCCCCAGAAGTTCGCCTGTTCGGAGCATAGAATAAAACCAAATCAGAAGCCTCAAACTGAATTCACGTTGGTCATTCAGCAGAGCGTGGCCTGCCATAGCCAGAAGCACTCCCTCTGGGAGGGGCGGAGCCCTGTTTGCGATTTCGGTTGAGCTCCATATTTTCAGGAGTCTCCAACTTGATGGAAGGCAGCCTCGAATTTTGGGATTTTTGTCTTGCAGACCAGCAACCGTGTCATTCGCCTTTGATCGCCCTTCTCCAGTTGCCCACAGGTGTTCAATAAATTCTGACACCAAAGGGTCAAGATCCTGAATCTTCCGGGGCAAGACAAGTTGGTTAGTACGGAGGAAGGCATAAAATTGCTCCCGAGCAGCTTCATAACGGACTTTGGTGCGTGTCTGAACAGTCAATGTTTGCAAAGGACCAAGTTTTTTACGAACAGCTATCCTCTCTTGTTTCGTGCGACCTTCAAGGTGTCGGCGCCCTACTTTCCCCATCATTTCTTGACCTTGCGCCGACTCGGCCGATCGGCCGGATTGTCGGCGGTGTTCACGTAAGCCCATACCGGATGAAGGTTGCACGCCAAGAGGTACTTAGATGAACCCTGGGCTTGCTAGTAGGTTAGCCTAGTTAAGATAGTTGGCAAGCCATTAGTAAAGGTATGCTAAAGGCATGCTAAGACTATGCTAAAACTATGCTAGGATCTTGTAAGAGTTTAGCAGTTTTACAGTACTTAGCTAAACATTGTAAAAGTTAGCTAAAGTTCGCTAATTAACATAAAACATGTAACTAGTTAGGTCAAAAGTTAGACGGGTTAGCTACAAGTTAGCTAAACATTAAGTTGTGTTCTTCATAGGTAGGAAACTTTTTTTAAAGGAGCATGGAAAAAATCGAACAGGCCTCAATGATCAATTGTGAAGGGCATTGTTTTTCCTATCATTTCTTAGTCAGGTTTTTATTTTTTTGTCCTTGAACCATTCTAGTTTGGGCAATGATGGCTTTTAATTTTGCAAGCACCAAACATATTTCTACAAGAAAGACAAATATTCCTTTTTTGTGGTGTCCTAAGCTGAAAAATATATGTTGGCATTTTTTAAAAAAGGGTCTTGTAGACAAATGCAATCATATATATATATGGAAACTTCAACCGTATGCTGGTTGATTCTGCTTATTGTGCGCATTGCTATGCACATTTCCGACACCAATGTCACAATGGAAAGATGGGCATGCAATGAAAGATACATATATTTTGTTGGTTGTGCTACAAGTGGCCTGCCATTGGTGATTCCTTTGGTGGTTCTTTCTATTTCAGTAGCAGTGCTTGATGAATATACAATTTTGGCAACTTTGCATCCAAGCAGCCCTGGAGCATTTTGGGACCAGCCCTTTTTTGGCTTTTTTGACCAAGCTAATGCTGACTTGTCTTGGGTCAAGCAATTTGCTGCTTGTGGCACTGTAAGCCCAATGTGGCTGTTTTTTGCATCCTGTGCAAGCCAATTGTGGCTGGTGGTGGTGCAAGCCTTGTGGCTGAAGTCTTTTTTCAAGCATGTTATTGCTACAGGCTATTGGCAATATCAAGCCCAAAGTGGCTCATTTTTGGTATAGCATCAATGATTCTTTAGTATAGACTGGTTCCCAGCATTCAAGACATACATGGGTAAAAAGCCAACAGAAACAGTTACATATAGCAATGTCAAACACATTTCACACAATGGAATGACGGCATGTTACTTGCAGCTCTATTTCTGTTTAACCAACCAAGCTGCTTTTGAAGCAATGCCTGCATTGCCCACTGACACAATTGAAGCTTTGGACAAAGTGATCAATGATCAGCACTTGCCAGTGCTGGTGAAGGTCAGCAAACTGTTCAAATCCATTGCTGACCATGGCTTGGGCTACTACCAGAAAATAATGCCCAAAGATACATTGACTCACCCTGCAAACCGTGGTGGGTCATTGTTGAACAGCAGTGACGTTTGGTCAAAGGGGCTGAGGATGTTGCAGATTGGTGTTCAACCTGCAATGTTGCAATCTGGCGCAGTGTGCTTTGAACTCAGCAATGACAAAGATAAAAGAGAAAGGCAAATTGCAGCCAATGTGGCTCTTGTGGAAGGCAGGAACAAGTCATTGGCGCCTGTGAATGGACAAGAAAGATTTTTAACTGTTGCCACATCCCACACTGCTGCTTTCTGCAAATCAGTGGAGCAAGGATGCAAGCCAGAGCCGAATGCCCCTGCTATTGACACAAAAGGCGACAGTGGATTGCTTGAATTGTGTTCCCGGGGCTGGCCCTATTTTGTCCTGAAAGCTGAAGTGGAAGAACAATGGCCCACTTTGCCGGTTTCAAGCAGGTGAATGAAATTGAAGCAGCCAGTCTCATGGCCACCTTTATTGGCCACAACTTGTCTGTGAATGATGCACTGCAGCGTGTGCAGCAAGCCGATCCAATTTGCAAAGGCAGCTTGGAGACAATTGCCTACTATGTGAGTAGGTATGGAGGTGGCCAAGGACAAGCTTTGATACTGTTTCTCAGCCAGTTCAGTGCCTTGCATAGCATTTGCCAACATTTTTACAATTATTGTGTATTCAGCTTTTGCATATAGTTTGAAATGTGTTTCCCTTTGATTGAAAGTTCCAATTCAGCACTTGTGTGTGTTTTCGAGGTCAAAGCTATGGCTCACTGCTTTTGGGAAGTGACTTGATGAGGGCCTTGACCTGTTTGGACTTAAAAAGCACTGCCACAGTGTATCCATTCTTGCGCACTGCTTTGTTCCTTGGTAACAGCATGTTTTGCTTTTTTCATGTCAATGCAATCAATCACCTTATATCACATTATGTTTGTTTTTGCAGGTGGGCTACAATGATGTGATGTCCACTGACAAAGAGCAAGATGGCTATTCGAAGATTTTGATCAGGTCAGATTGTGAGAGATTGAGAGCCCAGCAGAAAAGGCAGGATGTGGACCAGTGTGAGCAATTTGGCCAAGTATTATTGTTTGATTATTTTTAGTGCCAATCTTTCAAACTTCTTGTTGCTGGCTACCAATGCCAAATCTTTGTAAGGCAATTGCTCCATGACAGTTGGAAGCTCTACATTGCTTCTACCTCCAAGGAGAATGTCAAAGTGTCTTGCTATGGTAGGCTTTGTGTGCGAAGCATATTGCATTTCACAGGGAAAGAGAAAATGGGCAAAAAGCCTAAAGGTTTTGAGAACTTGGATGCCATTGCCAAGCTTTTCATTGAAGAGATGGACAAAGGCAAGGACAACACTTTGGCTGCTTTCTCTACTGCAGCTTCGAATGATGATGGCTTGAAGGTGGAGAATTTAGTGGGAGCATCCCCAGCACAAGTGGCGCTTTTGCAAAATGAGCACATGAAGATTGGCCAATTGTCACTTGTTTGGAAAAGATCATATACCACCAATGTTTTATCAGAATCCAAGTATGTTTTAAAGATGTTTCCGCGGTTCTTGAACAACTGTTCCCCTGTTTGGTGCCCAGGTATTCGAACCAGAAGCAGCATGGCAACAAAGTTTTCAAGCTGATTTCTGTGACTGAAGCAGGTTGGGCAATGGAGCATCAACCCTTTTTCGATCCAATTGAGAAGGTCACAGTGGAACTTCCTGACTTGAAAGGTTGGAAGGTGCACAAAGGCACTGAGCCTCAAATGCGCACTGATGAGCAATGCTCGCAATGGATAGCTCATCATTCTCCCATGTTGCAGGAGGAAATGCTCAAGGCTGCTGTGCAACATAAGCTTCTACAACTGTGCTCAGGCAATGGTGTGGAAAATGGTGCCTTGACTTTCACAATTGGCCCAAGTGGAGTCTGGAGCAAAAAGAGTTTCAAAAAGGGACAATTGAAATTGTTCCCTGCAGGCACAATTTCAAAAATGAAGGATGCTTCCAAGCATAAGGCGAAGGCTGTGGTATCGTCCTCTGGTTTTCAATTTGCAGTGAACCCTTTCAAGTCCAACACTGAATTTGAAGATGGGAAAGGCGTCTTGGACGCATTTTATTGGATTAAGGCGACTGAAGACCTTGATGCAGTGAACATGGTGCTGAAAGAGCATACTGAAGACAATGTGACTGCACCTTTCCTGACCAACACGAAAGCGTGGTGAACAATTGCTTCAAATCAGCTCCAAAGCTGAAACTGCCGATGGTCAAGGTGCCCCTGCTTTGAAAAAGGCAAAGAAATGAGCTCTTGGCTGAGCCTGTAATAGAATTTTCCGCCAACGTGAAACACTTGGTTCTGCAATGTCATCTGCAAAAGCAGCTCTCCCGGTAGTTGCAAGCTTTTATATACAGCTGCTCAAGCTTTCAAGCTTTTGGAGCTTCATTGCAGCATTGCGCCAAGACTGAATATGTCTGATGAATCTTTGCAGCAAGCCCTGTGGCTTTTAAATGTTTTTTTGTTCTGATGTGGGCAAGAACAACAATTTTTGACAGGTGCTTTGGCACCAGGACTGAAAAGCTTCTGAATCGTAGAGCCATGGCAGTGAAGTTCAGGCAGGCACTGGAACTCAAGTGGGAAGACGATGAGTGGCACTCCATTCCTTCATCATTGTTGGCCAACCATGGAGGCAAGCAATACCTCAAGATCAGACCTACGCACCATGCAATTGTTGCACTGCTGACTTCCAAGAAGTGTGACAAGAATGCTTCCTTTGCCAGCAGTGAAGCACTTGGCAAATTGATGCAAGCTAGAAATGATGCTGCTCTGGTATTGCAATTCAAGAGTCATTGAGCTTTGCATACTTTGCCAAGCAGTCTTATCCAAGGGGCAAACCGGCTGGATTGACTCAATATTGGAAGGAGACTTTGTAAAGTTCAACAATTCACTTGTTGAACTTTACAAAGTCACATTAAAAGATTGAGTCAATCAGAACATCAAATGTCAAAAACACCAGTGAGTCACTTTTGCATACTGTTCTTCTCCAAGGCTCATTCTTGGATTTCGGATGCATTCCTTATGTCACTGGACACCTGCAAGTGCCAATGCCAGCACACCCAGAGGGCATCAGAAGATAGGCACTTCCTATCTTTTGGTGCTCTTTGGCTGTTGCATGGCATGTCCCAAAGGCTTGATGACTCGACAAATGCTCCAAGGATCAGTCATGCCACAATTCTAAAACGCAATGCCATTGCTGCTAGACATGAAGGTGGTGGAAGACTGGGTGGCCACCTGGTGCTTCTTGCAAAAAAAGCCAAAGAAACGGTTTAGAGACCACACTGCGCATGTGTGTTTCACTATATAGCAAGTCGCTTGCAGCAAATTCAGATCAGCCAGGTACAGGCTTGAAGAAACATTGCTAAAAGCCATGAAAACTTGGAAACACTGTAACACAAGGCTTGCAATCATCCAGCCATGAAGGCTTGCATTGGTATACACTCCCATTGAAAGCTTGCAAACATTTTTTCTTGGCACAATGCTTCCTTGTCATCACTTTAGTGGCCCTGCATTCCTGCACACTTCCATGATGAAGTGTAATGGCTTCCTTGTGTACTGGCAAGCAAAGAGATTGGCCTATGCAAGCACAGCTTGCAGTACATTGCCAAAAACCTGAGTTCAAGATGCACTTGGTGGAATAAAATCTTGCTGCTGCGAGTGAATGATGTAATTTCATGTCAAGCCCTTAGTGGCTGAAGCTGTTCAATTCTTCAAGGGCTATATAATGCTTCAAGCCTTGATGGCTACACAGCATTATAGTGCATACCCCCGTGATAGAAGATATTCAGCTACCATTTTTGTACCCCATCTTCTATGTTTCTTGTTTTCGGAAAGGCGTTTTGGAAGAATCACATAGAAGATACTATGTCAAGATAGGGCCAAAACCAGGGTCGAGAAGGATTTTGGAGCCCGCTTGGAGGACCTTGCTGCGGATCCATTTTTTGATCTTCTATCTTTCCGGTAATTTTTGACCCCCATCTTCTATCTTTCTTTGATCTTCTATCTTTCCGGTCCGGGGCGTTATCTCAAGCCAAGACAAAATGGAAAATGTCAGTTTCATGGCTTTTTGCTGCTGCTGCCGCTGCTGCTGCCGCTGCTGCTGCCGCCGCTGCTGCTGCTGCCGCCGCAGCTGCTGCTGGCCTGCTGGCCTGCTGGCCTGCTGGCCTGCTGCTGGGCTGCTGGGCTGCTGCTGCTGGCCTCCTGCCTGCTGCTGCTGGCCTGCTGGCCTGCTGCTGCTGGCCTACTGGCCTGCTCCTGCTGCTGCTGGCCTGCTCCTGCTGCTGCTGCTGGTCTCCTGCTGCTGCTGCTGCTGCTGCTGCTGGCCTGCTGCTGCTAACCTACTGCTGCTGGCGTGCTGCTGTTGCTGCTGCTGCTAACCTACTGCTGCTGGCGTGCTGCTGTTGCTGATGCTGCTGCTGGCCTGCTGGCCTACTGGCCTGCTGCTGCTGGCCTGCTCCTGCTGCTGCTGGCCTCCTGCCTGCTGCTGCTGCTGGCCTGCTCCTGCTCCTGCTGCTGCTGCTGCTGCCTGCTGCTGCCTGCTGCCTGCTGCCTGCTGCCTGCTGCCTGCT
>Ga0126342_10019166_pt1 | contig 11657 bp, 11 predicted proteins | sample Cyp1metagenome_FD_92528 | JGI IMG/M metagenome (GOLD analysis project Ga0126342, IMG submission 92528) | Coral microbial communities from Lord Howe Island, Old Settlement Bay, Australia - Cyphastrea 1 metagenome | ecosystem: Host-associated > Invertebrates > Cnidaria > Coral ... | reverse complement strand
TGGGAACCGTAAGTTTCAAGGTCTGGGAACCGGCAGTTCCTTGCCATGGTAACCTTTGGTTCCCACGTTGGGAACCATCAGTTCCAACCTTTTCTATCTGGGGTCTATGCCGGTGTAATTTGGGATAGCTTTCCAGACGGGAAAGTGGGGAATGGGATTTCCAACCACCTCCGTTTCGATTTCCAGCATTGCCACCTGATCCAGGCCAAGTCACTGTTGCCCACCATGTAGTGATCGCTTGGACAATCATTGGTGCACCTTGCGGGCCGGTGTGAACCGGTGGACAGTTGCAAACCACTTGAAGCAAAGACGATATGGAATATAGCAAATATAGACAATATATAGACAGTTGAGGGCAACAACATCAAGATTATCAAGGATCCAAGCCTCTGAGTGATAGGATTCAGGTACATCGCATGCGTGCAGACTTGACAGGTGGTAGCTGAGCTGCAACTCTTGCAAGAACCTGCAGCATCTGTTACAAGTTGCTGCAACCCCGACAAAGTATCACACATGTTCAAAACCAACAGGACCCCATCTGAGCCCAGGGGTTTCTTGGAGTTGCGGTCACGCTGCTTTCAGGAACTTAGTGCAACTCACCATCAACTCTAAAATGTTCTGCCGCGCCTAAACATCTCTCACATGTGCCACCGATTTTTGGTCCACCAGTTTGCTTGACATCACCATCCAAGGCGAAATATCCCGCGGGACAAGTCTGGATACAAGTCGCATTCCTGAGGCAAACAAACCGCTTGGATCCGGCTTCGACGCTCAAAGCCTTGACTTAAGCCTTGACCATCCCAGCGTGTCCAATGAAGCCGAGATTCCATGGGTCAAGGTATAAGTTTTCACCACACTGGAGTACAAAAGTCCTGTTCAAACCTCAGTTGTCACAGCTCTGCAGGACTCTTGGGCATGGCAAACCCTGTCCACATCTGTGACTGTGAATTATCAAAAGCAATTCCATGGCAAGAATATCTTCGCAAGCACTAAATCTCTTCTCCCACTCTGAAAGCTTTGCTTGCTCCCATCAGAATGGTGAATTCTAAACGTAGCCAAGGGGCAGTCTCCGTGCGTTTCGCTGCAAGGCACGCACACCTCGGGCAAATCCATCGCAAATCAGACCGGCTGTCCCGTCAGGACAACGCAAGTATGGCACACGTCACCAGTCCAAAAATTGGGCCCGAAATCATGGATCTGGGTACCAAATAGATCATAATAGACCATACCAGTAATGATGCATGCAATGATCATAAATATCGTAACATTATGTAACATTGAAATTGTATGACATTGAGGATGTAAGTACGAGAAACTTGGACTGACACACTGACAAGGAAACCTTCCAAAATGGGGATCCGCACTCTTCCCAGCTCTTCAACTCCAACTCCAAAGTAGCCATCGGGGCAGCGGGCAACACATAGACCGGCAGCTGATAGGTAGTTGAACTTGTTGCACTCCTAGGCTCACTGAAAAGCACGGGGATGCAAATGGGTGGCAAAATAGGGCGAACAGAGGATCGACAGGAAGAGTAATGATTGAAGCAACTTTCAGATCTTTCAGTTTCGCTTTCTCTGCAGTCTCAAAGAGTCTCAAATGACGTACAAATTGTCTCAAATTGCCAAAGCAAAATGACGTACAAATTCTCGGCAGGACTCGATGCATCCACTGCCGACGCATCGATCGCAGTTCTGTGGGCAGGACTTGCAAACTCCTCCAACCTCCATGACCCAAGGCAGCTAGATGCAGCTAGTAATAAGGTGTTGCACGGGCATCAGGTTCAAGTCAAAGATCTGGATACGGCTCTAAGATGCTCTAAGTGGATGCCCAAAATGTATCAAAATGTGAGATCTCCATGAAACATCATGAAACCTGAACATCGTGAACATGACCAACACATACCAACACCCATCCAAGCATCATCCAAGCTATGCAGCTCAGGTGTCATGCTCCACCAGCCTTCATACCCCAGAAGCTGTGCACTTCTCTTCCAATCTCTTGCCAGTAGCCTGGTGCAACGACAATCCCGTGGCCCAAACCTACTGCGTCACGACACAAGCACCACCTTCTTGGCATGAAGGTTCGCAAGTGCCATGGGCGGTGAGAAATGTCCTGAGGTGGAAGAAAAACCGACACGAACATAGTCAGACTTTGCGTCTCCAGTAGAATGATGAAAGTTGATGAAAATTGTATGATATGGGGATGGGTCAAAACCCTATCCCCCCTGGTGAACATCAAAATAGCTGGTAAATGGATGTTCATCCCCCTAAAAATGGTATGTATAGGTATTGATCCATAGCCATATCGGTAATTACGCACGATTGAGTTCTGTCACAATGGGAGCATACCTACGATACATCCAAACCTAAAGAAGAGCAGCAATCTAGAAAAGTGAGACTGATGTGTCGCTGCTCTTGCAAACGCTTTGAAGCCATGGCTCGGAGTCTTGCACTGTGTGCAGAAGTGAGGGCTGTTGCACTCACTACACATTCCAGGACATTCTATGCAGTATCGACCTAGCTGCAAATGGAAACTCATGAAACTCAGCTACAACAGTCTGGGTGGAGACGAAACTGAGTGGAATACCAATGGAATCGGTGGAAACCCAGCCTTCAGGAGCATCTGAGCCATCTGGATAGTGCGATGCTGGACACTCTCGCTTGCACTCCTGGCACTTGACAAAGCTAACAGATTCTAGTGATTCTAGTGATTCTAGTGTTGTTTTTTGGATGAGCTGGACATTTCTGCGGCAGAATCATGGCACCGGAAGATCATCAAAGCAGAAAGCATAATTCATGCCGGTATCTGGGCTCCTTCTTGTGGGTAAGGTAAGCAGAGTTCTTGCCTGGACCAGCTTGCATGTACCCAAACTCTTGCCCAGGGCCCACACCTACTAAGTATAGATCATCTTCAGGGGGATTTTACCGTTGTCGCCAATCCTCCCCAATTCTGAACCCAAAATCACATCAAAGGTAAAATATGTTAAAGTAGCCTTGTTTCATCTATGCATCCCCATAAAGCCGAAAACAAACATGCAGCAGAAAATAGCAGCCATGCGTGCCGATGCATCCAAGCTACACTTGGTACAGGAGAAGCGCGTTTCACATGTGAGGCAATCTCCCACGCACTTTTGGCAGGTTCTTCCATCCAGCGATCCATCAGCTGGATTCCTGGATATAAAATGACAACCCTTCAGAAGCCCCTTCCGAAACTTTTGTGGGTCGCTAGAAGCTATGTGAAATTATGAAATTTGTCGGTTGTTTCATGTTGTTTCCTTTTCGAGCATGGTCTGATTGCCTTTGCGAAAACCATCCCATTCACCACATTCTTCCCTGTCCTTGGGTAGTAGCCAGCAGGGCATTGGGCTTCACAGGTGAACGCATGGGTCAGCAACGTGCCATTGGTGCACTTTGTGCAGAAATCCTGCGATTGGCACTCCAGGCCTCAGGCAGCGGTCCTTCAACATGTTCCAGTCTCATTCAATCGCCTCTCATTCCAGTCTCATCCCTCTCATTCCACTGCGCTCCAAGTTCCCCATACTCTATGGCCCTTTGCTTTGGATTGCAATAGCACATACAAACACCAGTGCATTGGCTCCACTTCAGAATCTTCAGAGGCTATCAAGCTGTCTTGCCAAGTCACAATTGCCCGTGCATGGTTGACATGTCCGTCCAGTCTCGGCAGTCCCAATTCCATAGAATCCCGGGGGGCACATCTCTTCACAGCTCATCTCCTTGGGATAGCTCTGGATATCCCTTGCGCTGGAAATGTCACTGAAGTTGCTGCCATTGTGACACGACACCGATGTTGATTTGTTCTAAATGCGGTCATAGATCAGGTGTGAGATATGTGCTGCTCTTGCAGGCTGTACACCTCGGCACAGAGTTGTCATCTCCTCCAGTATCCTCCTAAGTAATGTTGAAGTCTGGATCCCAACTAACGACACCATGCAAGGGGATGAATTCTCCCATTTCATAAATGAATGTCTCGTTTTTATCCATTTGGCCCATTTGGCTATGGCTCAAAATTCTTAACACACAAAAAATGCATGGCTCAGACAATTTTGAATTGGTAGGGTCATGTACGGTCAATCCGGATCAATTTGGTAGGTCCATTGTTTTCTCCCCATGTTCCATCCATGTTCGACCCCTGTGATCGACGTGCATCCAGCCTGGTGGGTGAGCTGCAGCTCAAGCAGTTCTGCGGACACTCCGAGCAATTTCCGCCCACAAAGTTGCCTGGCTCGGTCTCCAGCTCCTCTCCGCGCCTGGCTGTGAGACTTTCGGAATGACTGAAATGCAGCCAAAAAACCGTCCAAATATGATCAAATATTATATATAATATGTTGTATGTTGTAAATTTGTTATATTATGTTCAAAACAATTTCAAAAGTAAAGTGAAACCAGAACAGTAGTGACATGCCTTGCCTGGGATAGGTGCCCACGGGACAAAACTCTTTTGGATGGCAAGCCCCATCATACAGGAAGTAGTCATTTTGACCTGGTCGTGAAAAATCCGTGGATGAGAATTATGAGAGATCAACTTGCACCACACAAAGCTCCCCAATTCCCCAATCCGTCACAAAGCGAGTTTGAGCCCATGGCAGGATGTAGAGATGATGGTCAGGGCATTATCAGGATCCTTCTCCTTAGCTCCAGCTCTCAGAACACTCAGAACACCAGGTCATTTTTGTTTCCAATCAAAGTGGTGGTTGAAAAACCCTTGGCAAATTCTTGGTGTATAGCTCTCAAAGGGAAAAAAACACGCCAAAGCGCAGCAGTGTTTTCAGAGATCTTGAAAACGTTTACCGGTAACAGAGTTGAGATCCTTGGAGTTTCAGATGTTTCAAATCAGTAGGGCCTCTTTTTCTGTCAGGGCATGCAGGCTGTCTCAGAATCTGAAGAAATGCAAGTCTCCACTAGCGCATTGGGCGAAGAGCACTCATAGTCGTGGAACCTGCAGGGCAAAAACATGTGCACTTCTGCAGTGTTAGTCCTGGAGTAATCCGGGACCATGAGACCTAAGCATATTCTTTTCCTTGACTACCTACAGTAGTCCAGTCAATTCTTAGACAGCATGATACAGAATGTCTGACCTAAACTGCTGCGCACCTGCAGCTTCTGCATGTGCGACCTTCCGGATTGCTGCTTTTCTGCACTTCGACACCAAAGAAACGAGTTGGGCAGGACCTGAGTCTGAGGCTCTTTTGGACCGCACCGTCTCAAAACTCGGGAAACCAGAGCCATCCATCTAAGCCCCGTGCTCCAAACAGCGACCCTGGTGCAAGTAGTAGTTGTTTTTGCATACTGTGCACGCCTGGTCAATCACAAACTGTGCGGTACTTTGCAGAGATTCTCTAGTATCCCTAACACGTTTTCATGCTGTAGCAATGGCCTACCACAAGGACAACCAGGACGTCAACAGGCACCAAATGGCACCAGCCTCCAAACTCTCACACTCCGCACAGTTGTCGGCACACTCCAAGCACACTCCAGGTTCCTGTCAGGTTGAAAAGATGTCAACTCACAAAAGGTTTGCTACAGGGTTTCAAATGTTTCAACACCCCACCTTCAGATCGATACCTCCTCGCTCATACAATCCCCGGGGACATTCCAACTTCTTGCAGCTGGAATCAGGAGCCGAGTAGTGCCTTATAAGACAAAGCATCATGGCAGCATTGTGACTATGGCGACACATTGCGAGGCTTCATGGCAAGTGACCTCTGCGGGACTCCTTGTTGAGTCTTGTTGCATCACAAAATACCGCAAAGTACACAGGTGTCACTCTGCCAAAGAAGGCCAACATAATGTCTCTGAGACCCACGCAGCATCTGGCACTTGGTGCATTCCTTAATCAACCGGACCAAAACCCATAGATAGCTGAAGTAAATACCCCTATCACACCTGATAGTCTGTCGTTCCATATGCTGATTTATGAAGTCAAACCTCCGACAATAAGGACAGGTGGAAAAGCAGAGGTGGAAAGAGTCAGAGAAGAGAAGAGCAGAAGAGCGAAGAGAAAGAGTGAGAAGAAAGAAGACGCAGGTCCGCGAAAAGGTAGCAAAGTCGCGAAACCTGAGGGTCGAAAAGTAGGCTCGCTAAAGCGGCGGGTGCGGAGCCACCTGGCCAGATGAGAGAGCGCGCCTTTGTGGCACGAAGCACATTTCCAAGTCAAAATGTGCGAAACACGTCAGTCTCGGAGCACTTTCGGAAGTTGAGATGTCGAAAAAGTGCACGCCGTTGTGGTGCGAAGCACATTTCGAAGTCAAAAGTGCAAAAAATTGAAGGGTACGGAGCACCATTGGACGTTCTCAGATGTCTTTTCGTGTGGCAGGCGCAAGGGACCGTGCACCTTGTCAAAAGTGAGCAAAACGTGAGGGTTTTGTAGCAGTTTCAACTACAACCACCATTACACTACACTACACTCCACTACACTACATTACAGCTACAACTCCAACTACATCTACAACTACACTACACTACACTAATTACATTCCACTACGCTAATTACATTACATTACCTACACTACATTACACTACACTGCACTCCACTTCACTACACTCCACTACACCACACTAAACCACACCACACTAGACTAGACTACACTACAACTACAACTCCACCACACTACAACTACAACTACAGCTGCACTACACCACACTACATCCAGCAGTTGTGGGTGAGGTGACCACTGCCAACCACTGCAACCACTCTAAAAAACACAACTCCAACCACCTTTCCGTCCATCAGTGGGTTCGCTCTGCCATCCATGCATCACAACAACCAATCTCTCCTATAGTGTCCTATCTTTGAAACTTCTGCCACCGCCTTGTGTGGTACTACTGGTAATTGTAATGTCAAGATATGTCAAGGCACCGTTCTGCTGTTGCATGCAGTACAGGCTGGATCGCAAAGAATGCACTGACCGCCAAAAGGCCCACTGTAACCTGCGGCTAAATGTAGGGCCTGGAGATGCCTCGGGGTCTGGAAGGGACCCCTAAGTTTTAGGTCGGTGTATAAAAACCCATTCACTCTCAATATATCCATTTCAAAACAGTAGTTAAGCTATGTACAGGCTATATAGTTATAAAATGTTATAAAATGGCAAAAACAAACTGACCTATCTAGGGCCTCCTTCCGGTATGATCAAGTCGTTTACGCTGAGGATGGCTCAACATTTTCCTGAACATGTCCGGCCTTCTGCGTAGTATCCTTCTTGGCACGTGCTAACACATTCCCCTCGATGCGAAAGGTATTTGTAGTCGCTGCACTCCAAACAGACCTGCAGTTGGCTCAAGAACCAAGAGAAAATCAACGTGGGTCGAGTACAAAGGTGAGCAAAGTCTGGCATTGGATTCCACCCTAGTGCTAGGCGATTTGTTCCACTAATTTTCAAATCTACTGTAAAGCCACACTGCTGGCGTGTCCTCTTTGTAGCTGAGGGGCAACTGGCGAGACCAGCCCAGCTGTGCAAGTTCCACATGATTTGGGGCAAGACTGACAACGCTTCAGGGTGCTGTTGGCGTAGTAACCTGAGATGTGACCAAAATGATGACAAATCATATGGGAATGTGGTAAGATCGAATTGTGATTTTCCCATATGCGTTGGCTGATGAATAGATGTACGTACATTTATGAGCTATTAGGCTATTTTAACTTTCACCAGGGTAGTAGGGTTGTGATCAACTACAATAGTGTTTAGTGTTTTTGAAGATTCGAATAATCACGAAGAGTTCTTCCATCCAACACCCCAAAAAGGCTTTCAGTGCCAAGTCTCCCTCTGGGCAAAAGGGAGCACATGTTGCGTTTGGAGTAAGGAAATAGCCGTCCTTGGCGCAGCAAAGCACGACCAAAGAAAAGATCTTCCATGGATCAAGGATGATCATGGCTCGACTGGCGAAACTGAAATCAGTCAAGCGACCTTGCATCTGGAGCCTCAAGGGAAGGAAGTGATGTCATCCCAGAAGTCCAAAGATTGACAGCTGGGTTTGTCTGACCGGTGATGACTATTTCCCCCATTGAAATTGCCATTTGCAGCTTTTTCAGACACATCCATTTTATTACCCCGCGCCAAGTCACATTGGGTGGAGCTGGTGCACCTGCTACAACTGTCTGGGCATTCCTTGGCAGATTTGGAAAAATGTGCAGGTTGAGAAATGGCCAGGAAAAAGAAAACCTGGACGGCAAATCTGAGTCAAAAGAGTCAAGACACTTCACAAGTGTTCCCAATTTCAGCTGTCCCCTGCTTGTAGAATCCATCAGCGCAGGATGGCCCACCTTGGGAAGTGGAGCGGGGCCCACATTTGTACTGGTGCCTGGAGAATGGTCAGGATGGCAAGGTTGGTGCCGGATTTGTTGGAAACCCTGTTCAGTTGGGCTGTCATCAAATTTCCGGCGTTTGCAGACAAGGCACACATGTTGTCGAGTTGGGACAAATACATTTTTTTCTGGCATTCGGAGCACACATCCCGACTGATGCACTTGCCTCAGATGGATCGTGTCAGTGGAAGCCCATGAAGTGCAGTAGTCCCTTCCATCAAGTCAAATAGAAAAATGAAAGCTTGTTTTAGTATTGGAAATGTATTGGATCAGTTCATTTCAGAGTCCTAAGTAGGGTGGTTCCTGATTGTGACAACGGGATTACCTGGCCGGTGGCGTATGCAGCCTAGGGTCTGCAGCTATCATCACACTTGGCACAAACGCCACCCGTTTCCTGGGCAGCCACGGTATGCCACAGCTGAAACATGTTGAGACCTCTGAAGCTGAGAGCTGCTCCGGCGTTGCGGAGTCATTCTTGTAGTAGCCATCATCACAAACCACGGAACAGCTCCGATTTGGCGACAAGTATGCACCTGGTCGCTTGGCCCTATATCTCACTGCAAAAGACCTTGTCAGTATGGACCCGAAATTGGAGTGGCCCAACAAAAATCTTGAATGTTGTTTATAGATGTCAATAGTACTGTAATATATATATATATAGTAATCCAGTTTTAGTGGATTTAGGTGCGCTGAAACCCAAAGACCTGCCTGCCTGTCTTGTGGTCTCTCGATGTGTATACTCCAGAGGTGATCCCAGGGACTCCCAAGGATTCAACTGACTGCCCAACGCACCCGCAACGCACCTGGCACACAAACATCGCAAGTGTTCCAATCGGAACACGTTTGGCAAGTCGCTGGACATGGCTTGCAGGTACCTGCACATGCGATGTCGGACCCGTCATTTTTGGTCGCCCCCAGTATGAACTGTTAACCATCCGTCCCATAATTGGGTCCAGTGAATTTTGACCATCGGAACCTATTGAAATGCAACCGGCAGTTATCTGCTGGCCAATGGTTCAGGCAATGGCTTCAAATGACCCAGCACCCCGACCCCACACCTGCACCATTTTTATTGTAGTTGTAGTGCCCTGCTGGGCAGGAAGACTCACAAGATCCTGCCATGCACGCAATTAGAGTAAAGTCTTGGGCTGGCTTCAGAATGTTTCAGAAACCTCGAATTTCTCCACCAAACAGTGTGGAAGTTCTCAAGGCACAAATTTCTGGCTGATGTCCTGTAGGTGTCAAGTACTTGCTGGCGCATTGTACCTGACAGTCGTCAGCATCTCAAATTTCACTGGACAACAGCGGCCAACAAACATCTTTTGCGAAGCCAAGCTACACATTCTTCACGTGAAAGGCAAACTGCGCAGTCGTCTGAACATGGAGTGCAGGTTCGATTTGATATACCTGCACCCAGGGGTGCGGAGTTGGTCAGATTCTGCCCGCAAGACCCAAGATGTCTCATCGCTTAACCGTGTGAATTAATTCCAACACAAATGACATATGAGAGGAAAGCAAGAGTCTCTCTTCATGATTTCCGTTACATCTTAGCAACACCATCCACAACACAGCGGCCAGCAGGCCTGTTCCCCCTGGAAAGTAGCCGTCGGGACACATGTCTTCGCAGCTTGACTTCACAGGGTCGAGGTACTTTGAGTTGGTGCAGTGCAAGCACCTGGTTCGGGCATCTCGGGATTGGATGTTTTCTCGATCCTTTAATTTGTTTGCACATTCGAAGATTCAACCTTATTCAACATATTGTGTCTCTTCATTCCAAGTGCATTAGAAAAGAACATAAGAAAAGTTTGAGGTTCTGCTCTGCATTGCGTGAAGACGGCTTTCTGCACAGGCAAGGGACTCACCACGGATGCTGCATTTTAGACAGTCTGATGGGCAAACTGGATCATCGTAATGCCTCTCCAATATGCAAGCTGCAGGAGAAAACTTGCTCGCACAATGTGCTCAATGTCGCTTTCTCTCTTTCTGAATGCAAGACTGCAAGCCCTTTTCCCCATGCCTCTGACCATCAGCAAATATGAAGAGATCTGATCTACCTGTCACCAAGACTGTGTCCAGGCTAGCACGGGCGTGTGGATCTGTTGTGAGCCTTAAAGCTCTTAGCTTACCTCACCTGCAACAACTACTGACTGTACGTTATTTTGAATTTGGCCGCTTGGGATAGGAAGGCAAACTTGAGTCGATTTTCTCATTTCCTGTTTCAGGTGGCACTGGTTCAATGACCTGACAAAACTGCGGGCCTTGGCCACGCATGGAGCCAGCCTTTGCAAGGCCGTCCTGATATGAGAAGCCAAGCGTTTCTGCCGCCACAAAAAAAGTACTGCTTTGTTGGTTTTCGGTCAGTGACTGATGGATTCTCGCCTTGTGGACTCTGTCCCCACCCGTGGTCATAAACGATTTGCCACATGCAGACCTCCACCAAGACAATGCGGGGCGCATGCAGTCCATTCAAAGACAGTCACGCCGTGTCATGTCAGATATAATAGGCCAAAGGCCAATGACCGTGCACCTTAATAAGGATAGCGTGAAGAGAGCCAGCAAGAGCTTTCTCTGGCTGGCCTTGGTTGCAACATGTTGCAACAATGTTCGCAAATATTGCAGTGGCCTCCTGGCCCTTCAAAGACTTCAGATCCGTTCTGCAAATAGTACCAAACAGAGAATGCAGACTGTGGCTACGATCTTGCATTATCTTGCATTATGTTTTTTTGCATTGCCTCCTTTCAAACAAACATGCATCCCTTGGCTCATTTGGCTGAGGAATGCACCATATGTGTAGAACCTTGCAGCTGCACATGTGAATAAAACTGACATGTCTCTGGATGCACTCTTACAAATTCGCCCATCAGGAAAGAGTAGAAAAGCGTCCTTACAAGTTCCTTGGAAATTCTAGACTGGTTCCCTCAAAGCAACTTATCTGCCAAATCCCAACCAGAAATTCTCCTGGTCGGCATGCCAGAGCAATGACTCCTAGTTGTGCGTGTGTGTGCGCTGTGTGGAATCTCAGATATCTGGAGTTCACTGCTTCAAAAACTACAGATTCTGAAAGTTCCCTGCTCTGTACCAATCTGAGAGAACAGAAGTGCAAGCTTTGTATACCTGCACCTGTTTCCGCGCAGATTGGTGGATCCCTGATCATGGAAGTTAAAACAGATTCTATCAATCAGGTGCCTAGGAACGCTTGCATGCTACTTTCAAACAGATTTTGGTGCCTTGCTGGCACGTTTCAAGATATTTCCGTATACTTATTTCTGTGCGAAACCTCAGATATCTGGAGTTCACTGCTTCAAAAACTACAGATTCTGAAAGTTCCCTGCTCTGTA
>Ga0126342_10019165_pt1 | contig 11657 bp, 12 predicted proteins | sample Cyp1metagenome_FD_92528 | JGI IMG/M metagenome (GOLD analysis project Ga0126342, IMG submission 92528) | Coral microbial communities from Lord Howe Island, Old Settlement Bay, Australia - Cyphastrea 1 metagenome | ecosystem: Host-associated > Invertebrates > Cnidaria > Coral ... | reverse complement strand
TATATATATATCTATATCTATCTATATCGATCTATATCTATCTATATCTGTCTATATCTATCTAGATCTATCTATATCTATCTATTTCTATTTATCTCTATCTATCTCTATCTATCTCTATCTATCTCTATCTATCTCTATCTATCTCTATCTATCTACCTATCTATCTATCTACCTACCTATCTATCTATCTATCTATCTATATGTACATATAGATATACAGCTGTGATATATATATATATATATACATATACATGTAGATATATGACTGACTATAGTGGATAACAAGTCTCTATATGATGATTTATATTATAGATATATGTATATGTCGTTGTACAATAGTGTAAATCTGACTATATTACATGTCATGCTACACATTTTTGTATGTAATAAATACATATCTAGCTACATAATTAAATAGATGTGAAAAACAAATAGTGGCTCCCCATTTGAAAAAAACTAGTTTTGTAAAGGGATCCTACCAGGTTACTTGAATTTGTTGCTCTTGTGACCACAACCAAACAATATGTATCCATTAGATTGCTAAAATATCCAGCAGGAAATTTAGTGTATGGAAAATCAACGGTCACCCCCGCAAAATCGAGTATGACCAATACAACTGGGGAAAGTACCAACACACAGCAAGCATCAAACGGGAGTTGACTGGAAATCATGTGTTTTTTGTTTTTACCATGCAAACAATGCAGGCACAAGCATTCTGAGGATGGCAGGATTCACATGCGCCCTGTTTATGGTATTAGGTTCACAGACAGGTATCAACAAAAACTCTTGTAAACTCCAACAATGAGGGAAATGTGGAGCTATCATGAGCTATCGGGTATACCGGATACATCCGGATACCCATAAAATTGCCATTTAAACTAAACAATCCTGATCAGCGATAATCTCTCAAACTTTTGGGGTGCCCCAGTTTCAGACAAGCCCAATATCGACATTTGTCCTATTCAGCTTCTTCAGCCAAATGATTTTCTAATGGGGAAGTCAGATCTCAAGAGATCGATCTCCCAAGTTCTTCCCATGCTTGATCCTTATTTTTCCCGATTAAGATAAGATATGTTCAAATAACTAATCAAAAACATACAGTAAATAAGGAAGTTGAGTTTTTCTTTGGGGTATAGCAACCCCATGTCGATCCAAAAACCATCTCCATCTTCGGCATCTCACCCCGGAATGGCTGCGGTCATCTGCTCTTCGAGGTGTCCCTCAATGAGAGCCTTGGGCCGCGGGATCGATCTGCACACCCACCAGGTCATGTCTGCTGGGAAAAATGTCGCAAAAATGCCATGCAACTCAAAGATATCCAAAGAAACTGTCAGTTGTTTGTTGTTTGTTTGATGATTTAATGTCATTCAACTCACTCGGCTGATGTTTTTCAAATCATTTGAATTCATTTGACTGTTTTAAACTATAGGGCTCCCACAAAAAATCCCACCAACCGATCATATCAAATACTTCCGATCAAGGCCGTTCCTAAACATATCCAATGAAGCCCTGGTTGGCTTCATATGTTTCATTTGGATGGTGTTTAATACTACAGGATGGGGTTCCGGTTGGATAGCGTTCAGTTGCCTGGTAGGTGGCTGCATTCTATGGTTTATGGTAGATATAATTATAGTTGATGGGGGTTATAATGGTTTATAAACCAACTTATAACTGGGGGTGGGCCCTGTAGGATTCTTCTGGGAAAGGGCTTGCTAGACCAGGAGATGATGGCGATTTGACTATGAAACAAATGAACTATAAAGCCATAGGATGTCACGTTCAGAACTGTATTTCAATTTTGCAACAGATTGAGTTCAATGATTCATAGTATCTTTGGCATTTGGCTCTTTCCATTTCCAGTACATCGATCATTTGGCGACCCGGGGTCCTATTCAATGGTCCACTCAAAGAATCAAACGTCACATAATTTCAATGAACTTCTGCATGTTGCTACCGCTGTTTTCAGTGAATCTAAGATAATCTACCCTCTGGTAATTTAACATAGCTATTGAAAATGACCATTTATAGTGGATTTCCCCATTGAAAATGGTGATTTTCTATAGTTATGTTAGTTTACCAGAGGGTAAGTCCGCCCAAGTCCGGCCAAAAAAAGTCGCCCAAGTCCATCCAAGTCGTCCAAGTCGTCCAAGTCTCGACCCATGACGTCAAGGCACTGAGTATTGATTGAACAAATCAGTGTAGATGAATTTGTTCTCCTCGGTGTCCTGTCGGTTTCGAAACAGATATTAAGATATTTTCAGAACACCTCCTATCATTAGGGGTTGTCATGGAATAATTATCGACCACTGGGTTTCTACATGTTTTTACCATAACTATCATGAGGTTGTGCAACTCTGAGCCTAGCTCCTGAGCTTCCCATGAGGTTGTGAAACATGGATATCCGAACTGCTCCGAAGTGCTCCCTTCGTTCACCAGCGGAGAGATCAACAAAATGGCAATGGCATGGGCTTCCAGGTGGATTGTTCATCATGTGTGTTGGTGAACACATGTTTGTTCTTTTATCATCTTTTATATAGGTACATGTTGGTACATGTTGGTACATGTTGGTACATGTTGGTACATGTTGGTACATGTTGGTACATGTTGGTTGTATATTCCGTTACATTCCTTCAATATTTTCCGACAATCAATGTGGAATTTGAACGTCTGAAAAGGATTGTTAAAGCTGATCCCATTCACATTTCCAGATGTTCCATGATCAATGGCCATGACTCAGGAACCGATTTATTGGAGGTACCGATTCCATATATGTTTAAGGCCTAGTTTTCAGGCCTAAATTTCAGGGAATATCCCAACAAAACAGATGCCCTTACTAACGTACCTCCATTTTAGGATCCTGAAATTCCCATTGACATGATGAACCTCTCCATAGGTTTTCGACAGTCAAACATGCCACCTCTCCATGTCGCCCCTCCTTGTTTCAGGGCCGGCTGGCTGCAGATGCCGCAGCATGCTGCAGACCTTATCATTTTTCTATCTATAGATATTATACATCATGATCACATATATGGAGGTTTCCTGAAACGGGGATACCTCCAAATCATCCATTCTAAAAGGAGTTTCCAGAATAACACATCCAGCTATTGGGGTACCACCTTTTTATGGAAACCACCATGTCTGTTCACTATCTTTGCTTGTGAAACCAGTGTCAGATCCACATTGTTTTTCCAGGTCGTCCTCGAAGTGGTGGCAATGCTCTCGGCAGAAGCCGTTCAAGAGCTCCTGGCGTTCCGTTCGAGACGTAACGACCTTGGCAATAACTTGAGTGGGTAAAGAGTGAACAAACGTGGTTACAATTTATGGTTATAAAATATAGCATGTGATATACATATATATATATATACATATGTGTCTTTATGTTTATAAGATCTGTTGTAATTTAAATATTGATATATGCTTATGATTCACCAGATAGTGCTACAAAGTGAAAATAGATGGATATATAGTCTATATAGATACAGTGATACATCCCCATGCCACCCACAAACGACAAATGTTGATTGAAAAAAAACAAAAACATATGCCCCATGGTGCTGGTACATCTACTCGCATAACTGGGCTATTTTCGGGGTAAATGTCAATAAATGTTTCAGCCCCATGCAACATTGCAGCATCCTGCATTGATCCCACAAAACAACTCATGGAGCGACTGGGTGAAAAGGGCAGCAGTGAACCCCTGGGTAATTAAGATCCATTTCTAGAGGACACAAAACAGTCACAAAACCCTTTTCGGAACTTTAAACCTCCAGAATTGGTTTCTAGGTATCTATAATTTACATATGTTGATATAGTATGTAATCCTGGGGTAGATAGAATATGGAAATGTTAATCATGTTTCTATTTCAGTCATGTCTTTGCTCATCTTTCCCTATTCTATCCACTCGAGGGCGCGGTAATAATATCTATAAGTTTCCCATGTTTAAAGAACTGTACCTATCCAAAATATGTTTCATATACACATTAACTATCATTAACTTATGAATCTATAAATTGATATACCCTCTGGTAAACAGCCACATAACTATGGAAAATCACACCATGCTATCACTGGGTAAATCGACTATTTCTATGGCCATTTTCAATAGCAAACTGTTAGTTTACCAGAGGGTATTGCCAAAATTATGACCAATAGTCAGTTGGGGTTACTATTGCCAATATATGGAAAGTCACAAAAGCCATGTTCCAAACCACCAACCAGATATATACCCTCTGGTAAACATACAAAAAACCATGGAACATCACCATGTTTAATAGGTAAATCAACTATAAATCGATATAAATCCATGATTCACCAATTATAGTTTATCTAAAATAGTTTGATAACAATTAAATAATCATTGGTTTATTAATCAATCATTATAAATCTGATAAATCGATGATGTTTCTCATCAGCTCATGGGAAAATTCCATTGAAACAATCGCTCCCAGCGCCGCCTGGAAGGAGTCATCCAACACCGCTTCCTGCAATGCTTCCACCTGGGAACTGCGTTGGGCGTAGCGTTGAGCGATAGTTTCATATAACAACGCTTGATATTTATATGTAAATATTATACAGCTTTTGTGTATATATGCTATATACAATACTATACATATAGTACAGATATACATAATATATAAACAATATATATATATATATATATATGTATATATATAAATATCATAACATTATATATAATGTTATTTAAAACATGTTTCATGACATTATAATGCTATATAACATATATGATTTCAAAAAAAACAACTCAGCCAACCGCCGAGCAACCCCCCAGCTCGAAACGTCGGAACAGCCGCGGTGGCCTGTCGGTCAAAGTTGGCATCCTCAGGGCTACTGGGATCGCCAGTGATGATAAAGTCATCATCCTGGCGATTTTTTCGCTGGAACTGATTGGATTCCCGCCAGAAGTTTCACTTCTAGATTTTAACATTTTTTTTTAATCCTCCGACAATTTATAAAAAGTGGCAAAAAAGAACACATCCACCATTTGTAGATGATTTTCCAATTAAATATTGTAAATTTCTAAGGGATGGTCCATTGTCACGTTTGATTAGCAGAGGCTAAATCACCATTGTCCCCCCCCAAAAAAAAACTCTCTAAGTCTGGCCGGGAATGGCTGGGAACCCATGGAAAAGTTGCCGGCCCATGGTTGGATGGTTTACCCAACATCTATGATCCGGGAAATCTCGATGGCTCCGGGATGTGTGGGCCAAAATTGGTGGTGAAACCATCAATTGCATTCAATTGCAATGATACCAACGAAGATCAAAAAGGAGAATGCGACAAGGATAATACACAAAGGCTTTCTGGTGATGCAAGGGATATGGCTGACATGTTTTTAATGAGACAGAGGTGGTGATGATGATGGTGTATGGTGGAGTATGTGATGAATGCGATTGATTTGTGTTCTTGTGTTTATTTCATGATGGAATTCATTGTTGTGTGTGTGCTGTCCATGTTGACTTCCTTCATAATTCTGAAATATATGAATTTCAGCACTTTGGATGTTCTTTCTGGCGAAACTCTTCCCTGAGAAAATCCTGCTCAGCCTAAACATGGCTGGTCTGCTCACGGCAGCACACCATTTGTGCATCCCAACACGCTAATCGATACTGACAATGATGGGCCATGCGGTTGACTACCCGACATACCCTCTGGTAAACTAAGCTATAGAAAATGGCCCATATATAGTTGATTTACATATTAAAGATGGTGATTTTCCATAGCTATGTTAAATTGCCAGAGGGTAGTAGCCGGTTTCATGTCCTCCAAGTAAGCAGTCAATCTATCTGTCACACGAGAATGCTTGATTTGCCGGGTGCGATCGGTGCGTGAAACAACTGCGTATTCCCTGACTAGATTCCCCTGTCATCGCAACGATGTCCGCCGTTTTCAAGCTTCCTAAACTGGGGTACCCAAAACTCACCATAATTTTAATAGCTTTCCACAGAACTAAATACATTGGTAACTTTGGTAACTGAGCTATTCTAAACATGACATTCTCCGATGCCGGGTTTGTCGTTGCCATCTGAGGCCGCCACTTGATCAATCATCCTGAGCTGAAAACATCGAGAGAGTATAACAACTATGTAGCTATGGAAAAAACGCAATGATATCATGATAATTCATGATATATATATATATGTACTTCTAGTAAGTATAGTAGCAACTATGTAGACGTATATAAGTATGTTATTTGCTGTTTTACCAAGCATTCACCTGTCGGTTTACCGACTTTGAATTGAAGAGCCTGGCCTGTTGAGCCAGGGCGCCACCGCCCATGCACCCTGCAATGGAAAGAGGTGAGGAGTGTCCGGAACTTTGGGAATTCCATTAGGATAACGCTCGTGGAATGTGATGGGTCTGCTCGGTCTGCTCATTTCACTGTCCTACATACCAGTACATACATGTTGCTAGTGGTGGAATTCTTGCAGATAGCGATTTTCCAGCCACATCTTCTGCAAGAATGAATCAAACGCTGGGGTACAATGTCTCAGTCGATCTTTGCACCATCGGTCTATCTCTCGTGAAATACCACTGGCCTACTACCAGTACCCTGGAATTGGATGAAGGAAAATTCTGCAAGGGATCCCAAGTCCCTACATTTGGGAACATGTCGACTAAATTTGGATATATGTGGTGGATCTAACTGTGCTGTTCTGCAAATACTTCCTTAAATATAGTGGGCTACTCCCAAGGTGTAAAGAAAGAAAGATGCCATTCACCTCCCATCACATCCCATACATTTTTGATAAGTCATTGGGACGATTTAGAGCTTTCCCATATGAGTATAATATGGAGGTTTCCAAAGTCATAGGGGTACTCCCTTGCGTCATCCAAGTCATTGAACCATGTCAATATTGAAATCCATAGTGACTTGGGGATCCCCCTTTTCAAGAAACCCCAAAACATCGCAAAACAACGGCCGGGCTATATACAATTACCATTTCACTAGGGTCAAATAGTCTGGGCAAATTGCTACAACTCTCACATGAGAAAGAACCACTTCCCATCACTGGGAGTCACACCCTGTTGGCGCCGTTGCGGGACCGGGCAGTTGTGTGTGACAAATCTTCAGTAGCCAGGCTACTGAAGCTTGGCTGATGATTCTGGGACAATTACACTTCTAAACCAGACATGTTGGCCATAATTTGTGGATGCTTTCCCCATACTTCCCCCATCTATATCATACATATCCTATGTCCATCATTTACGTAGCATGGTCAGTCATGGTTCGGTCGGTCCAAGGGGCCATCGAGTTTAGTAGGGCCTCTGAAGTGTTTCAACATGATTCAACTATCTCTTGTAATCTTGGGCACTTTGACACTATTATTTATAGAGAGTTATCATTAAATACCTATTATCGTATGTTGTAGTATTATTGTATAAGGGTTGCAACAATCAGTGGATGATAGCTGCTTAGCGGTTTGAACCTCCGACTGAATAACACTTATGGTCAGTCAATGTGTGGGGCAACATAGAAAATGCCTGCAACCACTGCCTTTAGTAGGTTTTGTTAGTCTTGTTTGGTCATGTTGAATATACAAAGGTGTCTTATTCTACTACGGTTTGATATTACCATAAGCCCCGCTGATCTGGCGCTTGTTGAGTCAAAGCTGCGGTTGGAGAATGAACGTCCAGTCATCTACAGTTATGGCCCTTGACAGTTAGAATCGGGATAACTCCTGCAACTCAGGTGAGAAATATCATTTAAAGATTAGCAAAATCCCACATTATAAACTTATAGCACAAACAAAAAACAAACACTAGAGTATTACATACAGTAAAACACTATTTACATCCTTCTAATGTTTACCAAGTTTTAATCAAGAAACAAACCATGCATTGGCACTTCCCATGCTTGGGCTATCCAAGTGATCCTAAACAAGGCAATGTCCTTCACCTGGGTCTGGAAAGATCATGTTCGCCCCAAATGCCGGAACTTGGGTACAAAATGGTGGCAACTCCCTTCTGAGCAATTCCATATCTTGGAATAGTTGATCCAAATATATGTGACTGTCAAATCCCTCGATTTTCGCCAAATCCACATTAAAGCATAAGTATCACCGGCAAAAACCAAGTTTTGATGTTTTTTCGTCCCGCTTCCGCATTCTCCACTGCCGCTAGAAGCCTGGACACAGGGGGTTCAGCGGTTGTTGGAACATGGATTTTTGGTGTTCCAGTAGAACCTCAATATAACAATAATATTTAAATAAACCATTGGGTTTTTGACCCTGCTCATAGATTTTAGAAACTACCAATTACATCCAATTACACCCCTGGTCATAATTTTGGCAATACCCCTCTTGTAAACTAACAGTTTGCTATGGAACATGGCCCATTTATACTTGCTTTACCCATTAAAAATTGTGATTTTTCATAGTTATGTAAACGTTTACCAGAGGCTAGCTATTTTGGAAGTCAATCCCCCATGTTCAGACACACCCATATCATCTCTATGAGAAAACTGTTTCTGATATAATATATATCCCATAGACTATCCCATTACATATATATATATATATATATATATATTGTATATATATATATCCCCAAATCGTTTTAGTCATATGACATTCCCCATCTAATCAAAACAGATTAGCCCCCTGAAATCTAGCATATACATTTATAAATATATAACCATATATAGATATATAATAGATAATATAAGAGATGTTCCCCTATGAAATAGCGTATTTTTCGCCACCTTTTCAGAGCGACGTATTTTTCGGCGCCTCCATGCCACCTTCCGCCAATTTTCCACGGAGGCCACGAGCTCCTCATCGTTGAAGGACTTCATCTTGGCGGAGGCCGAGAGGAGGGCCTGGCGCGCCAAAGGCCTTGGGAGAAGGGGATACTTTTCAGAGATTTCCATGGGTAAATGGCTATGTAAAACTAAGTTTGTCGGCTAGGATGGTTGTGTTCACTAGAATTTCACAAGGCGTTCTGGTGATGAAGTAACGGTGGGGTAACATTTCAACCAACACTTCCACATGAGGGGTTCCGCCACTGGGCCTTTTCAGATGTTGGGGTGCAAAAAAATATTCACTAGCCCTGTTGGTGGGCTTTCACTTAAGGATGTTGATACCTCGGAAGGACGGATCCATAGGGAAGGTTCGTTGTTAAGGTTACATAGTTTTGTTTGATGTGGATAATGGGAATTGGTCACAGGAAAATGTGATCGTAACCACAGGAAATAGGTTTTTTTGTTGAAGCATTGTGACTCACTAACTCACAATGTTGGGAATGACTTACTAGATTATCACCGATATGAAGGTCTTATCCGACCTATCTACATGGTTGGGGAAAAATCCCAAGCTGTTTAGGTGTAAAGTGTAAAGCAACAGTTGTTTGAGGTAAAGTACCAGTTTTGGGTGGTAAAACGACAACTTGTAAGCCCTGAGTAGATAAGTAACACCCACCAAATCCAATGGGCACCAATCCATAGCAAAGCGGCACTACACCGGAAAAGGATGAAACTGGCAATGTGTACCACACAAAAAACATCCATTTCTTGGGTTCAACCACTCATTGAGCAAACAAAAGCTCATCATTTCCCCCACGCTGACCAAAAACAATTAATGCTCCTGGTTTCCGTGGAATATGGATTTTTTGCTTTCCACGTTTATAGTTCTGCTATGAAAAAACACGGAGCCGTAACCTGAGGCGACCAAATTCCACGCCTCAAAGTCCATGAGCTGCAGAAAGAGTTCGGGGACGCCCTGGAAGTAGAAGAGATACGGCAGCAGCGCCCAGTCGCTATAGGAGGACCAATCCAAACCTTGCCTTGGCCGGGGAAGGCAACGGTGCGCAGCGGCTGCCAAAGATTTCGGTAAATGTAGATAGATAGTTGGTTATAACTAGGTGATAAGTTATTTCTTAGGGTTTATGTGGATGTTTATGGTGATTACGGCATATACAGTTGGATGATGTTAAGAATGGGTAACATCAACCAACAAACCTTCAGGGTTTGGGGGCACCGCCTGGAAGCTCATGTTTGACGTGGTCATCTTTGGGTTTCAGGTCAGTTGGTCCAGTTGGTCCAGTTGGTCCAAGGTGCTCGACACCCATCGGCTGGTGGATCGATGCGAAGAATGGAGAGGACTCCTCAGCGCCGATGCTAACAGGCGGTATACCACCAGGAAAACAAAAAAACTGGTCATCGAATGGGAAATATGATGATATTCAAAGAACCCTTAGAAACCTTAAAAATTCATTGAAATGCAATGTCTAAATATATAGTTAACCTATTTGCCAACAAGACATCATTCGGTACCACTAAACCCATTCCAACAGTGTCTGGTCGACCAGGGTCATATTTCCTAACCACTGACTTTTGGAGAATAGGTCTAGGTAATTGATACAACACACTATTTTTAGTTGATTCTGCGTTTTTTGTGTTTAGTTTCTGTACCTTTACAATGAATAATCAGTTTTGGTTGTTTGAGTGCCATGGCTTTTCCATTGGGGTCCTTGAATAGCTCTGCCCCGCGTGGCTGCGAAGCAGGGGTGCCTGATAGAAAGAAACATAAGCGAACATTCTTCCCCGCCCACATCAAAGCTCATATATCAATCCTACTCAACATCCCAGACGTTTCTAAATGGTCCGCAACTGGGGATATCATATATATATATACATATATTTATATTTATATGGTTCATCTATGACTACAATTACATTTGCAAATTTTGTTCACCCCAATGCTTTTTGGTTCCACTCACCACAAAGTGATGCCCCTGTGAGAATGAACTAAGTTGTTGAAAAAACTATAAACTGGGGTTGATATTGTAACTATCCATATTACGTTGGAGTAAAATCAACCAACAAAATCAACATTTGGAGGCACCAATACCAAGTGTCCGGGACGGCATAGGTTGCATCGGTTGCATCTTTCACCCCGGGATGGTCGTGGAGGTACTCCATGTGAGGCGACGTGTGGGGACCGATGAGCCAACGCCAGAGATCCTTCGGAACGAAGATGGGCATGTTGGCCTCGGGCGTGGGCATGTGCCCTGGTGGCCAGGCGTGTTGGTCAACAAATTGCTGCCCCAGGCATAAAATGCCAAGTTGGTGTATAAGTATAATATTAATTGCGTTATAATGATTATAAGTGTAGTTGGATGGGGTTCACTCAGACTTTACTGCTGGTTTTTGGTAGAGATATCGACCGAGATCGATCGGGGTTGTAAACAAAGTTGCAACTGCGGGGCACCACCACCATCTTAATTGTGGCTACATTCTTGTGAAATCCATATCTGTTTCGATCCCTGACGTGTATACCAACCAGTTGTAAATAGGTTATTAGCAATCAATAGTGATTTCCAAATAATCATTAGTAATTGTAATATATATATGTATATATACTGTATATATGTCATTAGTATATGATCATTTGTGATTCCCAAATGATTACTAAATATCATTAGAAACTATCTGTATATCATATTAAATATATTATAGTATATAAACATATTAAATATAGAGTAGATAAAATATTATATTTTGCAAATATATATATACAAATATTATGTTGTTATATATACATATATTACTATAAATTATTGATACTACATATTATATATATATCAAATATTTTTGAAAATATATCATAAAATATTATGTATAATGAAGTATAAT
>Ga0126342_10019164_pt1 | contig 11659 bp, 13 predicted proteins | sample Cyp1metagenome_FD_92528 | JGI IMG/M metagenome (GOLD analysis project Ga0126342, IMG submission 92528) | Coral microbial communities from Lord Howe Island, Old Settlement Bay, Australia - Cyphastrea 1 metagenome | ecosystem: Host-associated > Invertebrates > Cnidaria > Coral ... | reverse complement strand
AGGAGGACGAGGAGGAGGAGGAGAGGAGGACGAGGCAGGAGGAGGCGGAGGAGGAGGAGGAGAAGGAGGAGGAGGCAACTGACATAAAATCTAACAACCCTCACCTGGCAGGTGGGGAAAAACCAATGGAAAAAACAAACCAATGGAGGTCCATGAGTGGTTGTCCCATGTCTACTCAGTCACATCTCATGGATATCATCCTGGTTTGGGCACCCTCCCAGAAAGTTACTTGAAACCATGGGAGGAAATACACCACAGCCAAGGCTTTAGGATAGAATCAGCAAACAAGTTTCAGCATGGCTTTGAAGTTTGTTTTCAAATCAAAATCCTCCAATACATGCCTTGTGCAGCAAGATTTTTTTTGCCCAAAATATGACATTCCTTGCATAAAGTCACATCATTCCCTGCATAAAGTGGTATCATAAATGATTATGGTCTTCCTTAAAGAAAGTGTTGGTGCAAGTCTGTGCAAAGCTTCCTTGGTAAGGCTGCGAACCAATTGATTGAAAAACATGCAATAATACAAAGAAACATTTTTGTGAAGTGGAAGTGTATTTATAAAATATTTTTGGGAAGAGGCATGATTAGATTGCATGTATGCAATATGTCCTTCCATATGAGTGAAATAACTGAACAAAACAAATATCATTTTATAAGAAGTGACATGTTTCCTTGGAAAGCAACTTTAATGCCGAAAAATGAGGGTGAGGCTTAACTTCATGAGGGATGTATTGCGTTTGTTCACATATGGTATGCCTGCAAGAATATTGCTTTTGATTTCAGGAATTATCTGGTCTTCAAGGCAAAAGTGAAGTCTCTCTGTTAAAAGCACATGCCACGCATAAAAAAAGGATAATGAGGCTTAATCTCATTAAAGGATGTATTGCATTTTTCCACACATTATAGTTTTCTTGCAAGAATATTGCTTCTTATTTGGAGGAATATAAGGTAAATTGCAACCTGTAAGCAACATTTTCCTTCTTCAGTGATTTTTCTTGTTTCAAGAAATTCTACAATGTGCATCGACCACTGCACCTTTTGACAGTAATACTGAATGTCAATCACGCACTGCATATTGTGTAGGAATCTGATGTTTTGAAAGACATACTGCATGATTGAAGGCAGGCTTAATATTACGATGAAAGGAAGACTGCACTTCTACAGAAAGGAGCGCTGCTTTACAGGACTGCTTTATATTTTGCAGGGATACTCTTTCTTGGAAGAAGTAATGCATTGCCTTGAAGGAAAATTGCAGCTTATGAATGAAAGGTCTATTCTGAATGAAGGCATAGCTTTTGCCAAGGGAACACTGCATAGTGTAGGTCCAACCATCAAATCCAGTCCATGAAGTCATCAAATCACCTCAGGTCTTCAATTCCGTGGCCTTCCTGACCTATATCGCCTTCACCACTTGGAACATTGGCATCTTGTGGTTCCTGATGACCCTGGGTGCGGGCGTCTACAAGGGCCTGGTGGTGACCCGCCCCAACCAGAAACGCGTCGCGGAGCTGGCGAAGGTCAGGCAGCGCTGCCTGGTGCTGCGGGAGGGCGCCTGGATAGACGAGGAGTCCTCGGACATCGTGGCTGGGTTTTTTGGGCACCTGGTGCTGGTGGTTTCTGACCCTGCAAAACTTGAAGCGTTCAGACTGGGGCAAGAAGGAGCATTTTTTGGAGGGCAAAACATGGGACATTCCTTTGTTTTAAATCATATAAATTGTATATGTGTATATGTATATATATATATGTTTGAATTTATATTTAAATATCATGATCTGGATCTCAATGTGAGATTTTTCATTTTGCCAGATGAGACTGCGGGAGGGTTTTTGTTTCGCATCCTACGTGGGATGACGATCCCAGAACTTGAAAACACCAAGCAGAATGAAGGTATTTGACCATTGCCATCGCTTGCTACCCCTTTGATTTTCGCAACAACCAACTTGCCACCAATGTTACTACAAGAACATGGGCACGTTACTCAACTCGATCTCTCAAGTTCGACAAATTTTAGCAACCACACTGGTAATCCAGCCTTTTAAGTGCTTTAAGTGCCTTAAGTGGGATAAAAGTGGGCTCACCAAGTGGGCATCTCTCATTTGCCGCGAGCCGAGGTGCTGGGTGATATTGTGCAAGTGAAAGGCAGGGCAAGTTGCATGGGTTCTCAGCAGGATGGAATGTGATGGAACCATATGGGGTCAAAATTCTTCCCCGAAATGGGATATGGCTTTGAGTACTAGACATGGCCACTAAAAAATTTAGTGGATCCAGTGGTAGACCATTTTGGAGCCAGCCATCTTCGAGGTAGCTACCTACTGGTGATCACGGCTGGGAAGCCAGTTAGTTCGATGGTTTCCCCATTCAAACACCATTCAGAATGTGGATTTTCCAGCCATGTTTGATTAGCGAAGGGTAGCAGGGCTTGCCAGGAATGGGCGTCGAGATCCCGTGCGATGGCCTGCTAATTAGTGGAAGTCTCATCGTGAATGAGTCCATGCTCACAGGTCCCTTGGATCCCTTGGCGATGTAAAGATCTGAAATCTCTAGGGAAAACACAGCTGGATATGGCAGACGTGGCAGCCAGAGATGGGTATCAGATGGTATCAGAATGTCACATGTTGAGCCCACAGGTCGTGTTTGGTCCTCGCTATCCTAGTCTTGGAGCACCCCTATGATACCCCATAGTAATCAAACATCTACCCTGTAGTAATCAAACATTGCAATGGAAAAGTGCCCATCATTGTCGATGATTGTCCTTGATTTTTCCCTTTTTTTACCATGAAAAAACCTGGATTTCGCGATTTCCCAGCCACCAAACTGCTGACTGACTATGGCCTAGCTGCACTTAGGCGAACCCATGCCCGTGGCGAAGGTGGCGGTGCAAGATGTGGAGAGTTACGACATCAGGGTGAAAAGCAACAAGGTCTATGCAGGCCACATGGTTGTAGGTCAAAACCCTGGTGCCCGGATGGTACCCTAAAATATAGTTGGTTAATGGATAGTTCTTCCCCCAAAATATTTTTAATAATAGGTTTTAACCCATCCCCACAGAAACAAATCTCGGGTTTGATGAAACACCTCCATTAAATTGACATTATTTGGTGGACCACATTGAGGGAAACATGTCTGGTTTGATTCAGGGACACCTGGAAGGAACCCCTCTGACACATCGATGATTCCCAGAAGCCATGGGAATTCACATAGAACGAGCGCCATGAGATCCAGCCCAGGCACCTGGGTCATTGAATCGGAAAACGAGCACGCCTTAGTCTACTGCACGGATGTGGGTGCTCTCACCACGCGGGGGCAGCTGGTGAGGATGGTTCTCTTTCCCACCAGTGTGCACTTCAAATATGTGGACCAGTTGCCCGTGGTTTCTCAGCTGAAACGATCTGAAACTTTTTTTTTGCGATGGACTGTGGGGGAAGGTCAACAAAAACCTGGATTGCATTTTAAGTGCTAAAAAATCATCCGATGATACTGGAAGTCACTACCTCCTTCAACCTTTTTATAATCTTCTCAGGTTCATATACATATACAATCACACACACACACCCACACACACATATATATATAAATAAATAGATAAATAAATAAATATAAATATAAATACAAATAAATAAATATAAATATAAATACAAATAAATAAATATAAATATAAATATAAATATAAATATAAATATAAATATAAATAAATAAATAAATAAATAATATATATATATATATATAAATAAATATAAATATAAATATAAATATAAATAAATAAATAAATAAATAAATATACATATATATATATATTATGTATAGTCGTTTTTTTGGGGCCAACGATTCATTGAAATCAATGTGCCACAGTGCCAGGTCTATGGCCTCATGTCTGTCTACGCCTTCATCATGGTGATCCTCAAATCGCTGCTGATCGACGAGGGCTCGGAGGTGGTGAAGTTTTTGGGCATCCTCTGCCTGGCGCTGAGCGTTTCTGAGTAGGTGATTCACATATGATCGACATCTAAGAGACATGTATCATGTAAGTGACATGTAAGTGACATGTAAGTGACATGTAAGTATAAGATTGTATATGTTGAAATTTGGGACCTTCCATGTGTAAAAATGGATGTTTCGTTGCAGTGATTTTTTATCCAACGGATCACCATGGCTCAGGTTCACTGATTGGTGCCCTGAGCCCCATGTTGCCCGTGTCACTGGTCATGGGGCAAAGCGCCTCAGCCACACGCCTGGGAAATGGCACTGGCGAATATCAGATCAAGTGTCTTCAACCTGGGAGGAGCCTGGGACATTTGGGACATTTTAGACATTTGGGACATCTGGGCTGGGCAGATGTGCAGAACACCCCTTGTTGCAGATCTTTTTTCCAGCTTTTGGAGATTGTAATTTTGGTTTAAAAAAACCTGAAGTTGTTTGAAAGGGCGGCTCGCCGGGTTGTCGCACGGATTCCTTTCTCAGGTAGCGTCCAAAGGCTGCCTCAGTGCAGGGGTTGTTTTTGACTTTCCAATGTTGATCCATACCCAACAATACTGGTACAGATCACGCAGAACTCATGGCATCCAAAGATATTCCATATATAGAAAAATATATATATATATATACACACATATATATACCTCATATTATTCGTATATTTCATATATTTATCCTATATTTGTCCTATATTTCCTCTATTTCCTATGATGTTATCCATATTAGAAATACCTGGTGGCTTCCAAGTTCCGTGGGATGTTCAGGATCCCCGTCGCCGGGAAGATCTCGGTGATGGTCTTCGATAAGACGGGCACCATCACCAAGTCGGGCATGGACTTCACGGCCGTGCCGCTGGATTGGAATGACCCATTCATGGGAAAACTATCAGTCACTATCCCATTATCACTATCCATCGTTTTTTTGGATGACTATTTAATTGGAATGACCCATTAGTGGATCTTAAAAGATACCACTATCAGTCACTATCCCATTGAATCCCCTTGAATCCTGGCTGGTTGATATTGAGCCTCTGGTAAACGTTTACATATGGAAAATCGCCATGCTATGTAGCTGGGAAAACTCACTATTTCAATGGCCATGGCTTCAATAGCAAACTGTTAGTCATTACCAGAGGGTAAAGGATCAATGGATTGGTTTAAGGGAAAATCTAAACCGGAAACAAAATATGGGGATTTCCTGTGAAATTTCCTATGAACCAATCCAATTATTAGTGAATTCTTAAGCGACCTTGGAAGTACTGTACCTGATATGAATTAAAATATGATCGGATCTCTTTATGACTGGAGCATCTTAGAGGACATTTAGGACATTTCTATATTAGTGACGGTGGAGAAAATAGCTTCAGGTTCAGATGTTCCCTTCAACCAATCATAAAAAATCACTCTATTTCCATACCATCATACCACCTAGCGGACCTAGCGCCTCAAAAAACCAAAGCTGTCAAGCTGGGCTACCCGAGGCAGCCAGCCCAAGGGGCCTCTTTCCAACCACGTTTGGCCACGGATGGCGACGTCGCGCGCTTGAGCAACGCGATGCCCGAGGTCTTGCACCGGGCAGTGACGGTGTGTCACACGGCGACTTGACGGATTTCATGTTCGTTTGGGGGTATCCCACAGGCTTGACATCAGCGATTGTAAATAGCCTGGTTAAGTGGTGAATATAGGGACTTATATATACTTATACTACCAAATTGATGAGTTTCATAATACGTAGTAGGGAAACCTATCAACCAACTAAGTATAATGAGATAGGATAGGGCTATTCTTAATGGCTCACATGGTTCAAAGTTTAGTTCAACCATGTTTAAACCAATGTTTGACCATTGAAATGGCAGGAAATAGCGCCTTTTTTGGGAGGGGATACCCACGGTAAAGCTACCTCTGGGATAATTCGCCCTTTCCAATACCTCCATGGCTAGGCCACCAGGATTTCCCAGCAAGTCTCGTGATAACCACCATGTCCCATGAAATCCCAATGATATCATATGATTTTGATTGATTTCCCATAGACTCCATGATATCCAACAAAAGTTATCCCCACTCTGAGGCATTCCATGGTAACACCACGACCCATTTTGAGGTCAAGAAACTTCAGGACGGAAGACTGGTGGGCAACGAGTTGGAATGCGCCATGGTGCGACGGATGACGACTCCTTCGGTGGAGAGGCCTGGGCCACTGGGAGCAGCAGGGCAATGTGCTTCCGCCGGGCATTGGAGGAGGGACACCATGGGGATTTCATGGGGAAATCTCCTAAAAATGGAGGATAATGGAGGTTTGAAGTTGGGAACATATTCTATAAAGTTCTATAAATGGTGGATTTTGATGGGACAATTCTATAAATGAAGGATTTTCATGGATTTTCCGTCTCTGATTACCAGAGAATATTGTCCAAATAAGATATGGGGACGGATCAGAACCACAAAATATAATACCATATAATACCATATTTAAATACCATCTTTGGGATTTTCATCCACAAAGTCCAGCTATGAATTGATGTTCAGGGGGTTTCATGGGTGACCCATAGGCCTGGTGATGAGATCCTTGTGCGAGAACTGCACTTCGACCATCTCAGCATGACCAGTGGCGTGGTGCTTCGGAGTGCCTTGGCGGCCACTGGGGGGTGCTTTGGGTGCGGCATCCATGGCATTCCCTGTAGTTACAACATGCAAATAGCTATGATAGCTGAGATTTCTGGCGGTTCATTATTCACCAAAGATGGTGTGTCTAATGTATTTGACATAGGTTTTGATCTATCCCCACATCCTATGCAAATCATCGGAGCACGGACCCCGAGGACAAAGTGTTCTTGAAGCCTTTGTGAAGGGTAGCCCTGCAATGATCAAGAGCAGATGTAAAGCATCCTCCCTGCCAGCGGACTACGACTCGGTGGTGATGCCGCTCGGTCACAAATAGACCTCCGACATCCTCCCTGCAGCGGCAACCGTGCTGCGGGGCAGCGGTGCCACTGAGGCGATATGCCAAGGCGAATTTCTACACCATTAGCATTTGCCACAAGACTATTCCAGAGCTCAGTGATCAAGAGGTGAATGAGTTACCACGGGCAGAACTGGAGCAAGACCTGATTTTCGATGGGCTCTTACTGTTCCAGAATGAGATGAAGGTGGAATCTCCTGAAGCCATTCAGAAGTTGACTCTTGAATTTGTTATTGCCACGGCCTAGCGGATGGATTCAAGATCACTTAAAATCACTTAAAAGATTGCATTTGCTTCTGTCTGGCACAGGTCGTAGCATGTGGATTATTAAGTGTGGACCGAGATCATTCAGCATGAAGAACTTGTGATCCAGATGGCTCCCAGGAAAGAAGGCGCCATCAGATCTGTGATTTGCACCGGTGACAGCGAGCTCACGGGCATTGCCATTGGCAAGCAATGTGGCATCGTCACGGGTCCCTGCTTCCGTGGTAGCATGGAGCCCAGCGCGGATGGCACGTTGGTCTTCACGGATCCGGAGAAGGATGACGCACCAGAAACTTGGGATGTGCGTAGCTGGTTGGTCCGACCCTGATTCACATAGCACGATGTTCGTGTCGAACACTGTCCTATTTGAAGCATTTTGAAGCCTAGGCACGGGTGAAGTCATGTAAATCCCACCTCTTCAGTTCCGTTGCATCAAGCTCTTTCTTCGAAATCCGTCTAACAAATTCTAACATTTGGAAGCTGCTGGTGAGAGGGACTTGGTATCAACCAAAGATATCACGGGGGTTGGGGTGTTCCGGTCCTTGGCATCCTTGGCCGTCGCTGTATCAGGAATTGGGGCAACCTTCCCACTAGACCCATTTAGAGAATCAGATAGTCCTCCATCCTTCAACCATTTTCTCTCCAACCATCTCTAAGGATTACATCTTTCTAGCCCCGTACCTTGAGATACACTCCCTTTCTAGCCCCGTACCTTGAGATAGGACGTTCCAGTGGCCGCTCAGGTCCCAAAGCATCTCTAAAGTTCCACCTTTTCTTAGCTAGAACACCAGCCTTACAGCTTATGTACGTGGCCTGCTTATTTCTACCAAAACTTGTCCCAGAATTGGTTGAACATATGTTACAAGATCCAATGGTATTGATGGTCAAAAACCAATGTTGTCGTAGTCAGCGTGTTCCCTAGATTCATTGAACATGGCGAGGGTTTCTTCCGGAGCTGGAATGTGTTTCTCAATCCAAGCAAAAATGCCGATATCGATGAACCGTTTGTCAATCCCCAGTTCCAAGACTAGCAAAAATCATATGCCACGTGCTCCAATATCTCAAAATATATCAAATTTCAACAATTTCGAGCCGGACACCACAAATAAACCCATTCATTGAACATCATTTCCCAGATTTTCCCTTCACACATCCACCATTTCCAAAAATACCCAGGGTTTTGTTGTCAGTTTTCCCATAGTTTTCCCATTTCTGCCAGGTTTTCCCATTTCGAAAAACCGCCGTCCAGGTAGACGTCCTGGTGGATCAGGGCCAGCTGGCCCTGAGCCGCGGAGCCTGGCAGCACCTGCGCCAGCGGCCGCAGCAGCTGGCAGCGCTGGGGCCACGCTGTGTGGTCTTCGGGCAGATGAAGCCGGACGACAAGATCAATGCCGCTGATTTGCTGGGAATTTCATGGGCTTCTAGTGGGATTTAAGTTGTGTTTTTTTTCTCATGTTTTTTTTTTTTGGTTTTTAATGGGATTTACGTTCTCTTTCCCATTTTCCATGGGATTTTCTTTTTTTTCTCATGGGGATTTTGAATGGCCTTCAACACTTTCAACCGTCAAAAAGGAGTGGTTCGATGCTGAGTTATCTGCAGTCAAGCATGTTGTTGAATCATCATATATGTATGTGATGCATACATGTATATATATATATACATACCGCACATACACATGTGGAGAGACAGAGAGAGAGAGAGAGAGAGATGCCGCAATCTTAAGCCAATGTGGAATCCGATGGAGATATGAAGACGGGTCGAAACCCATGGAATCCCCTTGATGAATCCCCAAAGCACTGGGATTTATGATGATTTATGACGATTTATGGATGTTCATGCATTAAAACATGGTATGATTGATAGGTTTCCACCCATCCCATATTGGAGATGCTGTAAATTAGCAAACTTAAACTTAAGCTCACCTAAGAAATATCATGAAATACCATGAATATCATGACACAATATCACGACACATCATGACATATCATGAAATACCAAAACATGTGGAGTGCACTGAACAACTCTGAACGATTGGACATTTCTGTCACTGAGCTTGAAGGTCAAAAATCCGAAGACAACAAGGAATCCAGTAGAAACATATTATGACAATTTATGACATATCACATGTTCAAATATGTTCAACCGCAATTCGTTTAGGGTGGGCCATGGTTTTCTGGGGCCACGGGTCCGACCCTGGCGAGATATTTCGATGGTGGAGCCGGCTGAAAGGACAAAAAATAGCATCAGCTGTGGTGCACAAAAGCCATCAGCTAAGCCTATACTAAATCTATTCAATTATCTATACCATGTGGATGTGATACTCCTCATCCAGGAATCCAGGCCCTGATTTTTGATTCACTTTCAGCAAATAAAAGCATCTGGACATCGCTGGACTTAGGTCATCAAGCACTTCCAAAGCCAGGGCTTGATTGTAGGCCTGGGAAGCCGCGCAGCCTTACCAGAGATCAGAGGTTGACAAAGAGGAACCCCCTTGACCACTCATGTCGATGCTGCGATGCTGAGTCATCCCTTGATCACAGTGCTGCTAATCCCACTGTGCAAGACCCATCACTCTCATGATTCATATGCTTTGTGAATTCTTATTAACCGAGGTGTTTTTATAAATTATTCGCACGCAACAAGTAGTGAATAAAAGATACTACTACTACTGCTACTACTACTGCTACTACTACTACTGCTACTACTACTACTACTTCTACTACTACTACTACTGCTGCTAGTACTACTACTACTTCTACTACTACTACTACTGCTGCTAGTACTACTACTACTTCTACTACTACTACAACAACTACATACATATATAGCAGCTATGTATATATAAAACGCACATGTCCAAAGTAAATCTGCATATGAAGCTTCTTTTGCCATTGGCATTTCCACCAGGCATGGCCGGTGATGGTGGCAACGATTGCGGTGCCCTGCGCGCGTCGCACGCGGGCATCGCCCTGTCCAAGGCGGAAGCGTCGTTGGTGGCGCCGTTCTCCACGGGACGAGTGGAGAGGAACAGCGGGCAGATCTCGTTGATCCTGGGCCCAACAAGTGAATGGCCCCAAGGGCTGCCCCAAGGAGGCACCTTTTGGGGGTACCAAAAACAGGCATCTTGGGAGAGATTTTTTTGGAGCAATAAGTCAATAAGTGGTCGATTTTGGATTTCGCCCCAGGATGACAGTGCCTGATTTGATTCGAGAGGGGCGTGCTTGTTTGGCAACCAATCTGGCGACCTTCTCATATTTCATCGTGCAAGCGCTGAGCATTTATACCATCATGTCGACGCCTGGCAGGGATAGCACCCGATGGTGCGATGTCAGGGACAAGCCTCTTACCCTCCACCTGATCCAAAACTATCAATTAATGGTCCCAACATCCCCCAACTTCCCTAATCCGATAAGTTGCTTAGTTATATAGATTGCTTAAGATTTCCTTCCCATTGTCCAGGATTTCGATGATGACGTGCAACGTGGTCTTTGGGGAGTGGGTCTACATGCTGAAAGATATTGGCCTCGGGATGGTGATGACCTTCTACATGACGAGGTCCAAAGCTCTGCCTTTCTTAGCCAAGGTGCGACCTACTGCAACTTTGTTGGGCTTCAGAACCGTGTGTACCATTGGAACCCAGGCCGTTCTGAAATGTCTGAGGGTGGGGACCAAAAATGGCACCTGGAAATGGCCAGTTCAATGAGGTTTCAGCAGGGAAAAGTATGGAAAATGAGTGTTCAAGGATGTTGTTTGGTGTAAAACCTCGGGGGCTCTAGGCTCAGAGCCGTGAAATGCCACGATCGTTCTCCTCCCAGTTATGATTGCAATGATAACGGCTAGACTGAGATTAAATAATCCCACCCCCCACCAGGCGTAACCTCCCAGAAACCAAGAATTGATAGGGGGATTTACCCTCTGGTAATTTAACAGTTTGCTATTGAAAATGGCCCAGTCGAAATAGTGGATTTTCCCATAAAAAATAGTGGATTTTCCAGTTCGCTATTTTGACATAACCAGAGGGTACACATCTTTGGGATATTTTGGGACCATGGGACGGGGTTTTGGAATTTAACATTCGGGGGACGCAAACCTATTTGTACATAACCACATTCACAGAAACGCAATGATTACGGTAATGACCCGATGCATTGCATGTGTATACACACAATCACACACATATACAGACATATACAGACACATACAGACACATACAGACACACACACACATATATATATATATATATGTGTGTATGTATATTTTTTTTTTCGCGGTATACACGAATGTAACATATATGAATAAATGTATAATCGAACAAATTAATAGGTCAAAATACATAAACACATATACCAGTAGTACCGCACAAGGCGGTGGCGGAAGTTTCAAAAATAGGAAACCTATAGGAGAAATTGGTTGTTGTGAATCAGGGATGGCAGAGCGAAGCCACTGATGGACTGAAAGGTGCTT
>Ga0126342_10019163_pt1 | contig 11659 bp, 6 predicted proteins | sample Cyp1metagenome_FD_92528 | JGI IMG/M metagenome (GOLD analysis project Ga0126342, IMG submission 92528) | Coral microbial communities from Lord Howe Island, Old Settlement Bay, Australia - Cyphastrea 1 metagenome | ecosystem: Host-associated > Invertebrates > Cnidaria > Coral ... | reverse complement strand
CCGCCCAAGTCCTTCAGCAAGGGCGAGTTAGCCATGCTTCTCTCCATTGCGGGTGAATGAGGACACTTTAAAACCCTTAGTATCCTTAATTCAGTGGCTTAGGTCGATTTCTGGGGTGACGTCAGGTGACGTCGTTATAATTTGGGCAGATATATTATGGAAAAAAATGTTTGAAACCACCAACCAGGTATGATCCTGTAACTGTATAATAAACCATGTTCTATAGTAAATAATAGTAAATATATAGTATGTGTATGTATGCGTGTATACATATCATGACAAATCATGACAATACACTTGCATAATTGTCCTGTAAAATTCGTTGGAGATTTATAACATGATTAACACAGCGTCCTGGTGTACTTTTGCAGCGGCTGCCCAAACCAGCGCATGCAAATGAGCACTTAAAAAGACCGGTGACAAAGCCTCGCACGGGCAACAAAAAACACGCGCCATTCAAGTGATTGCTTCGACAAGAGAAGTCGTAGGTGAGAAATGCGGTGCAAGAGCCACTTTGGTATTCGATGGTATTCGCTTTGAGCTGATTCGCAGGTTGATCAGGTTGTTTGTGCGCAGAACATGCAGCAAATATGAAGTGCAGCGGACAGCTGAACTTCAAATTCAAAACAGCAAACACATGTTTTCACCAAAAACTCCTCGTGAGCCATTCGGGTTCTATTGTTGTTTCCAACATCTTTCCTGACTGTGAAGCGACATGATACAGTCAAACCATCAAGAACCATGCAGAGCAAATCATGAACTTGCACATCAAAGCAACTGCATTGCACGCCCTAAGCCACTCTAGCAAGAAGCGCTTACCTTGGCTGAATGGCTATGATTTTGGTCCATGCCGTTGAAATGATTGGGCTGCTGTCCTTAGATAAACCTTGACCTTGGACAAGACAAACATAATAATTGACAAAAAAACATATCGGATTGGTGGCTTCAAGTCGATTCCCCCTCAAGTGTCATATTGGGTTTGGTCATCTATTTCAATGGAATATACTCTCCATACTTGGATGTGCATCCCACTTAGTAAGTGGTTTATAATCCATATATAATACAACCCTTATACAGTATATATATATATATATATTCCAGATGAATTGGGGCTATAATCCATTTACTAAGTGGGATGCACCTCTCCATAGTTTGCTCATATCTGAAACCACCAACCACTGTAAGTTCAGACCGGCTCGCTTCCCTCATCTCTTTGTCGAAGCGTCCCAAAAACGATGTGAGACACCTGGCAAGCTCTGATCGCATCAATGAAATGACCCGTTTTCACGTCATTCCATGATACTTGCTGGTTAAGATGGGTTCCCATAATGTGTAATCACAATCCCTAATATATTGGGTAGTAAAAAACATGAACTAATCATCAACCAACAGCGGTGAAAAAAGTTTCCCCTTGGCCTTTTCAAGTCAGCGAATCACCGGAAAGTCGGTACTTAAGTCTGGTGGTTGAAAAACCCCATTTGAAACAAAGTAAAGCATCATCCTCATCCTCATCATTCTCATCCCAAATAATATTTGGGATGAGGATGAGGATGATACATATTTAATATGTTTGAGCATAACTCTTGACCAACAGTGGTTTGCTGATCCCCCCGCTGAAAAAAAGTACGTACAAAGTAGTGGGTTCTGTGGCAAATCCGTCGAAACCCAAAGGCACTAAAGAACAAAGTCTGCGGCTATAATGCATCCATATGCATCCAGTAGAACCACCAACCAACAATGGACTGCAGAGTTGCACCCAGGCACCACGAAGAGGAAAGCTGCACCCCTGCCCCAGTTCTGGGCCGCACTGGGCATGTCATCCTTGGTCATTTCAGGATATTGGATCACCACAACAGCATGTGGCCATGTTCAGCAATTACTAATAATTACTATACATGTTAGAAGAAATGCTATAAAATTAGTACGCCCAAATGAGTAAACTGATGGTTTATCAATCCTGGGTTTCAGTAACATTTTGTACCCATTCATTTTTGAGGGATATCATGTTGATAATTTCCCACAATCGTCTGAAAGTTCAAAACAGAAGGTCCCAGTTCTCCTGCACCCGTAGGTCTGACCCAACATCTGCATGTGTGTTCTTATCAAACCGAAAACGATCCGTACCTAAAACAGTCGAAACATCACACACACAAAGTAACCAAACTGTGTTCTCCAATACGATAAGCTAGTCATAAATGAATTTAGAACATGGAAAAAAACCATTGGATATGTGTGGAATAGAAGTCATAAGTCGGATGTTTCGGCCGGGGTTTGCCACATCCACGTGCCAAGTATCTAGATTCCTTGCAATGACGCCGCAAAGCAATGACCTTGCTGGACTCCGGAGGCACCAAGGTTAAACTGTCTCCATATTGGAAATACCTACCATCTGGTTATGACATTCACAGTTTGCCATGGAAAATCACCATGTTTATCCATTTTTAATAGGTAAACCATGGAATAACTATGGGCCATCTATACCATGGCAAACTGTTAGTCATAACCAGAGGGTATATAGTTTGTCGAACACAATGGTCATGTCAATTCGTTTCCAGTATACAAAAGAAACAAACAAAACATGAAATGATTCCCCATATGCCTTATGCATAGGTTACCCTCCAGCAAACTAAGATAGATCTGGACATATGCTTGTGGAAAGTCCACGGCTTCCCAGGGAAAATGATCTACAGCGGATTTTACACATCTGGTGGTTTCAATCACCCTGATTCTATATGTTCGTCAGAATTATCATCCCAAAGATTCGAAACAAACATTTTGAAACCACCATCACCAAATCATCATTGGTTATTGGTTATTGGTTATACACTCATGACATATCATTATCATGACCTATTCCCGTTTCTCCAGCTTAACTCCCTATGAATGTTCAATGATGTTCATACAGTAGCTTGGAATTTTTAGTGGTTGTTGGACATCCTCATCGAGGTCATATGTTGTTTTTTGACCCCTATGGTAATTTTAATGAGAAAAGTGATGATAAACATTGATAAACCATCAAGTATATCAAATTATGGTTATGGCCCATCCCCTGCATCAGAGCCTGGGAACGAAGCGTAGCCAATGACTTCCAGGGCCCGTGAATGCCGCGTCAGAGTTCGAAGCAGCAAATTGGAGCTCATCAATCGTGGCAAGCAAAGGCTCAGGATCACTATGAACGGAATCCTGGGAGCTATTTCTTGGACCTGGTATGGCGTCATGTTTTGCCTATCTGTTGTAGTATGGTTTATTGTGGTTTATGGAAATTCGAGGAAGGTTTCCCTCCACACACCATTTCCATTGATGAAATCTCAAAGTTCATTCAGTTCAAGGCGTGCCAAAAATAACTCTGGTCACCGAGATACGCGCAGAAGCTTCCGCAGATGACAAAGGTGCCCCATCGATCATAGATAGTCCGTTTACTTTGAAAGCGGTCCATAAATTCTGTCATCAATTCCTGGGTGGCACGATATGAATCCACGGTACCTGTGGGCTAATGAGGCTGACAAGACAGCACAGGTAGAGGCACCCCACAAGCTGAAGCGGGGTTTACACAGTTTGCGCAATCATTTCTTTTAGGAAGACCTAAAAAACTCAGGAAGGCGGCGGAAGGCACTACCTTTCAGATCACCTAAGTCACCGTCGGATCACCAAGGAATCGACTGCAAAAGGGACCGCTCGGCAACAAGATCAGCTAGGCATTGTCAAATATCCAGGAGTAAAAGCTAAGTACCAAGGAATTGGCTTTGTCAATGGTTTGTCCCAAAATCAGGGCTTCATCATCATTTTACCAATTGAAATTGCCATAGTAAACCCAATTTTAAAAACTAAAGCAGTGGTGTTTTTCAGGTGTCCACCGTTACCAAAAATATCGTGCCAGGTCTCATCGTAGTGGCTCTGCCTGCAGGCAGGGAGCCCTTGGGAAGAGCATTGACTGACTCCTTCGTCGACCAGTTGGCTTGTGATTCCCGTCACATTTCCTTGGCTTGTTGATTCCCGGCTCAAAGTTCGCAACTTCATGTCACTTTATGTGGCAAATATATGTAAAACTATGTATAAAATTGTATAAATATGTGGTGTATCTAGATATATATATATATATGTATATACGTATATATATATATTTCCCCAAAGCCCAAAACCAAAAAAAAATCTTTATGTGTATGGCTATAATACATCCAGTTTCTCACGAACTCAAAGACATCGCTGAAGGGCTTTTGCGGCCCCATGGCCAAATACCAATGTCCGGCCACAGCCACTGAAGGAACCAGAAAGTGCCATGGGAATGGAATCATTGGAGGGGTAACGGAGCAGTGAAAACAGGGAAATCATCACCTGGCCTTTACTATCCGGGAGGGAGCTCCAACGGGAGCTGCGAATAGAGTTCCCACATCGCCGGTTCTGCAGGTTTCATGTCGACTTTGTGATCCTTGTGGTATACATGGTTGGTGGAGGCTATCTACTTGGACCTTTCTGCTTGCGTGGAGCCATCCTTCTTGTGGTCGTTGCCGTTGCCAGGTGCATGTCACCACATCATCATGACAACACATCGGTCTGATCAATGCTGTGGATATGGATGACAGGGGTGGACAGAATGCCGTTGCATCAAATTGCCCTATTAGTCCGGGACATCGATCACATTGTGTTCGGTAACCCGATAACATAGGAAGACTCTGCCACATCCAAACCTTTTCATCATACAATCTCCCTGGAGGACTACTGACAAATGGTCACTATGCTGCTTGCGCAAACGTCCAGTGATGAACAAAGTAAACGGAGAAGTCATTTACAACCAAGGAATATAGCTTGAGGATACCTGTCCAGAATTGGAATTTCTTAGATGTCCAGTTGCAAAAATGAACTAACCATCTAGTCACATCTAGTCTGGTTGGTGGTTTCAACCCCTCTGAAAAATATGAAAGTCAGTTGGGATGATGACATTCCCAATTTATGGAAAAATAAAAGTAATGTTCCAAACCACCAACCAGTAGTAATCTAGTTGGCTTTTCCAGACTTTTCTTCAGTCTTTTTCATGTGAAAACACGCTGGGAGCTGGGCCGCATCTCTCTGCAAAGAGATGTGCAGTGCATGTGCCACCGGTGGTTGACCTAGGCGGTTTTTGCGCGCGCTACCATACTGTAGCTGTCATAGCTGAGATTTATGGATATCATATGGATGTTTATTCCCCCAGTCATATGGTGATTTCCCATCGGGTTTGACCCATCCCCATATGCCAATTAGATTCCAGTAGGCGATGGCTATAGTTAATATGACTTATTGATATTTATTGTTTACATTATGACTTGTTAGAATTATAATTATGACTATATCAGATTATTATACAATAATTACTATAGAGGCATATAATTATTAATGTAATACTACTTCAGATCATTATGACTCGAATGATACTGATCGAGGCTTGCAGAATTACAGTACTTGCTCCTGATTTGACAGCGGAACACAGCAAATCAATGGTGCACCAAGCTGCTTGCGATGCTTCCGGCATCCATCTGCTGGAACGACTGATCTTTTTGACGAACTGCGTTCTTCACGTAGTTCGTAAAACCTCAAGGAATCTGAGAACCCCTTTGCGTGAATATTGAATAGGTTAGTAAATGTTAGTAACCAACATTAATCAACAATAACCAACATTAACCAACATCATCTGAGGATATAAATGGGCACATCCATGGATATGGCATTGAGAACCTCCACGTCGAACATCCCAAAACGTACCCCCGATTCAACGTTGGTTGAATCACCAGATCTGTTCCCAGATGGTTTCAAAAAAAACCTATCAACTAGGAACAAAAAACTATTTATCAACTATTTAACTATGTTGATCACAAGTAACTAACTATGTATACCATCAGTCCTTCCCTGTGCTATCAACATATATCAACTATATACCACAGGCAACTACACATCTTGAGGTGTCATCTAGCCATTTACTTCGGGGATTTCCCAGCTAGCCACGTTTGGATACGTTTGATGACGTTGGAGGTCTATGAACCATGACGTGATAAACCCAATTATAAGCCATCCCTAATATCACTATAGATGGGTCACCATCCCCAGTCGTGGTAGGTTTATGCTACTGGGTTCATCACATGATATTCCCATCAATATTCCCATCAATATTCCCATCAATATTCCCATCAATATACCCTCTGGTAATTTAACATAGCTATTGAAAATGGCCATTTATAGTGGATTTTCCGATTAAAAATTGTGATTTTCCATAGTTATGTTAGTTTACCAGAGGGTAATGAACTCTTGATGGTTAAATCAAAATCCCCATCTGTGATGGTTCAATCATGTTGTTTTTCAAGGCCAAGAAGCGTTCCCGATCGTCTTTGTCCAACAAGTCATTGAAATTGTTTGACTCTTCCATCGTCTTCCCCAAGAAGCGCTCAAGGTCTTGAAAGTCCCGACTGCCGCGTTCCTGGACTTTGGGAGCAAGCAGTGGGGTTTCAAAGCGACTACAAAGGCAGGGGAAAAACATGTATATTTACACACAACAAACATATATGTACATGTATCATATATCTATAGTATAGTGTATGTGCATATCATATGTGTACGTAAATGTACGTAATAAAGTGTATTTGTGCTGGGTTTGTCTCAACAGACCCCACATGTTTGATAGTTTATCAGCAATATTCCGTGATAAAGTCATAGTACTATATCACAATAAATTGGAGTAAATTCACCATTTTCAGACGCAACCAAATCATTGTTCTTTGGTTCAAAATGTCATTAACCCACAATTTTTGGTGATTATATAGCTCTCATGTGTCTAATGTGTTTCACCTGGCTTAAACCATCTCAAATCCTATCCGCTATCCCCCAGTCGATGTTCAACCTAAAGCGCCGTCCCAGGATCTGGAAGATGACACATTCCATCAGGACTCACTGCGCACGGCACCACATGATCAAAGCTGCCCCGCAAGAGCGACACAAACGCCACGCTGACCTCGGAGCGACACAACGTCACCGGACGTCGTCGGACACTTGTCGCGTTTGGCGTGTGAAACTTAAGGGCTGTTGACACAGCCGTGAGAACATACTGTAACATATATATATATACAGTATATATATGTATACTGTACATGGGGGGATTTTTACATGGGATATGATGCGATATACAAAGAACTTCATAATGCTCCCAACACCTTAGACGCACTTTCGGAAAACCTGACCGCTCAGGGCAAAGATTACATAGCATCAAACGACCGTGAGACAAAAAAATGTCAATAACCATAAGGATCAATTTGTTGCATAAATAGTAATAATTAGCAAAACTTTCTGGATTCAAGATATCCATTTCTCATCAAAATTTCATCAATCAATCATTATATCAAACCAATGATAATGAATATATGATCATCTAATCATCAATAATTAATCTAATATAATCAATATATCCATAAAGCCAATCATCAAGATATCCATTTCTCCCAAGACTTCATTGCTTTCTCCCTGATATTTCCAACTTCGCATCCAAAAAAACATGGCCCTGAAATCTGGTCAAAGTGGCTCCGCGAAGTTTCCCAACCAGCCTGGCCAATTGGATTTCACGAGGGAATACACCAAATCCACTGGTGAATCATTTAATTTACATTATACATATATATATATGTTATATGTGAACAGAATAATCCCTGTTCCGGATGTTATATTGCTCGTTTCAGAATATCCTGCGTTTGTCTGCTAGCGCAACGTTTCAAGGGAGCATGGCGGACAGAGCAGCAATTGTTTTCCTGTTAGTGGGCACTTGAGCCATGAGGTCATGGCGGTAACATTGATTTGCACATGACGTGTATATACAGCTATATGTCAGCGCTGCCCTTACTTAGTTCCCATTCGCACCCCCCATGTCCAATGCATTGTCAGTTCATTGGACACGAAGGATGGGAACTCTCCGAATTAAGAAAACTATATGTTACAGCTGCCGCAAAAGATTGTGCTATTTTGGTTCACCGTCCCTCGTTACCCGTTGGGTGTTACGAGTTCTGGATCCCCATATGCAACCGGCTTCGCGGCTTGTCGTGGGCAACTGCAACATGCAGTACAATGACTGACCCACTTCAAGCTAACCGAATTACGCATTATGAGTTCAGCACAACTGCGTACCCTATGGGTCTTAACAGAGTGCATTCCTCATACATTTGCAACGCTAGCTATCAGCAAGACAATCTGTACAAAAGAAAAGTTTGGATTAGACTAGAACCTTGAATTTGACTCGGTGAGAAAACTAAGTTGATTCATCACTAGGCCTCGCTCAGAATCCTCTCACGAGTCATTCGGTATGACGTTCATCAGTGAAGATGAAGATCGCCACATAGTGCCCAGCATTCATCCATCCATAGAAGAAAATAAAATCAAATTAGTCAGTGCGTTTCTTCTTATACTGGGGCGCTTGTTGTGGCCTGTCACCAGGAGACGGCCGAGTTGACTTTGCCGTTGTGGGCATTGATTTATATGCAGGTTTGGCCTTAGCAGGACCAGGCGCTGCGGATGAGGAACTCGATTGACCTGGGGCGCTCGATGGCATAGCTTTTGGTGGAGGGGGCTTCGGTGCGTAGGATTTCGGACCGCCCTTAGCCTTTGCTTCTGCTTCAGATGCCCTTGCTGCTTCAGCTTTGACGGCATCATCGACAGCCCTCTTTGCACCTTCAGTGTCGCCAATCGATTTGTAGACACTCTGCGCGATGTTGGGATCAACATTTGGTGCTAAGTGCTTCTTCCACTGCAAGTGCCCTTTAGAGGCTTCCTGCTCTGCACGCTTGACAGCGTGTGCGATTCTTCCGATAAAAGCTTGTGGAAGGATCACATTGCATTGAGTTGCTGTCACCAGCAATTCCATAGATCGCTCCTTTTCCCTGTAGGCCAAGTAGACCGTGAAGGCGGGGATCTCAATGCAATCTTCGAATCCATGATCACCAGCTCTAAAGTAGGCGTATTGAGTTGAACTCGGAAAAGCACTTTTCAACAGCCTACCTAAGAAATCGCTGATTTTTGCCCTCATTTCACTTTTCTCCTCATGAGTTCCTTTCATCTTGTTCATTGGAATGAGGAATTGGAGGTCTTCGGGCTTGAATCCTGCAAGTACGAGGCTTTCCATCAGCTTTTCATAGATTTCAAGCGTCTGGATCACGGGTGTCAACATGTCCCGCGGACGGCCTCCGCACATTTTCTCGCCCTGCATCCACTCGTCCTCTTTCGCCTTGGCCTTGAACATTACATCAAGCTCCTCTTCAGATCGGCGGCGAAGCGTCCCATCATCATTGTCGCCTGTGTAAGGGCAGATACCATCCAAGTCAAGCCTCCCGACGCTACCGGTAGTCATTTGGGCCCGGTATTCCTCGGGTGTCATCATGACACGCTGCTTGTAATAGTACTTGTACATGCCCATAATCTTGACCAAAACGGCATTGTCGAAAAGCTGAGCTGCACCTTCGAACGAATCCTTGTTGATAAGTCCCTTTGCAGGCAGTCTTCTGCTTCCGACATCAAGATTCATTGCCCAATTTGGCATCTTCTCTGCCTCGCCGGCAGTCTCGGTAGCTCTGGTGTCTTCTTCTTCTTCTTCTTCATCAACGTTCCTCAATCAATGGAGGCTTTACGAGAGGCATGCCCCATTTCAACTGGTTAGATGAGAACGGGATTCCCCATTGATTGTGATATTCCCCATGCAGCAACCCCAATGGTTGGCATAAACCATTGGCAAATGCTAGGTTTATTGCTGTGTTGAATAATTTGAATACATGATATTCCCATCTATATTCCATTATACCACCATTTTAGATGCTCTTAAATCCCCATATGTCATGGTTCAATCATGCTAAAGGACCTTTCTTGTTGGTTGAATCCCGACTAAATCTCCTTTTTCTTGGTGAAACGCCCCGAAAAACCATCAACCAACTGGCTTTCTCGTCAACCTGCCCTGCCTTGCCAAGACCTGATGGTTCTGATAGGCCCGGATGGAGGCGAAAAGGATGCTCAGAGTCACCTGCTTTTGGCGATTTTTTGGCCCCTTCTTCCAGTCGAATATGTCTGTTTTTTTAGACACATTATGCCATATATTTCCATATAAATGCCATATGTAATCTTATAGAAATCATATTACATACAAGCATCACATATACTTACATATTATATGTTGATTTTTGCTGATTGTTGCGGATCTAATTAATTGCTTCAATGGCTCCCCCTTTGAAGTAATCATGATCCCATCGCACAACTGTCATCAAGTTGACCTGAAAAGGCACAAATACGTATAGGGATGTATAGGGTGTGTCCGAAAATAGGGGATCCACTAAAATGACAAGGTAAATACATGTAAATACGGGGAACATGACTTTCAAACACATAGGATTTCTGGCTATCCCATGTTCAAACCCAATTAAAAGCCTCTAGAAATAACCTTCCAGCGCCAGTTTGCACTCTTGGGCCACCAGATGCCGACCATCTGTTTATTCACAATGTAGCCACATCGCCCACACCATCCACTACAAAAAGTCAATATGTTCCTACAAATTTCCAAACTTGGAAAAACATGATGCGGGTACTTAGAGATTATCCCCCCTGAATAACCCTGGTGATTGGTTGGTCCCCGTCTCCAACGCCCCAAAAAAACCCATGGGAACCATGGCCATGGCCCGTCTCCCAGGCCGTGGGATGATCCTCGCGGGATTGATCAGGTTCATTCCCAGTCATGGGCGGTTTATTATCGCTTTACCCACATTATAATATATATTATAATATATATATATACATCTATCTATCAAAATATATCAAAATCATCAAAATCTAGATCTATCTATTTATCTAAATAGAAATCTGAATCTGAATCTAAATCTATATCAATCTATCTATCTAAATCTTATCTATCTAAATCTATTGATCTATCTATCTATCTATCTAAATCTAAATCTATCTATCTAAATCTATCTATCTAAATCTATCTATCTAAATCTATCTATCTAAATCTATCTAAATTTATCTAAATCTATCTAAATCTATCTAAATTTATCTAAATCGATCTAAATCAATCTAAATCGATCTAAATCGATCTAAATCAATCTAAATCGATCTAAATCGATCTAAATCAATCTAAATCGATCTAAATCAATCTAAATCGATCTAAATCGATCTAAATCGATCTAAATCGATCAAATCTATCTAAATCTATCTAAAACTATCTATCTACCCATCTACCTATCTACCTATCTACCTATCTACCTATCTACCTATCTACCTATCTATCTATCTATCTATCTATCTACATTTCTGTATTATCTCATCTCATCTCATCTTATCTGATCTTATCTCATCTCATCTAATCTAATCTATCTGTACATATATATATATATTCTGGGACTTCTGACTCCGGGACATCTCGCCTTGCAACTGAAGCCCATGAAGGTGTAGCCCAGATGTTCCATCTCGAAGCTGATCAATCCAGCAACACCTCCAGGGGGCTGCCCTGGCTATGGTGATTTAAGACGTTTGCGAACTGGAAAATCACCATGTTTCTATAGAAACTAAAAATGGTGATTAGGCTTGAAATTTCATAGAATTTAATATATAGACAAAACATGACAAAACTAAATCTAAGTTGGTAAATCATCTAGAAATCAGCTGTTCGATAGGT
>Ga0126342_10019162_pt1 | contig 11660 bp, 8 predicted proteins | sample Cyp1metagenome_FD_92528 | JGI IMG/M metagenome (GOLD analysis project Ga0126342, IMG submission 92528) | Coral microbial communities from Lord Howe Island, Old Settlement Bay, Australia - Cyphastrea 1 metagenome | ecosystem: Host-associated > Invertebrates > Cnidaria > Coral ... | reverse complement strand
TGTCTAAATAGTCTCAGAAGGCAGGTATATTGAATATACTTAGATTCTCATCTTTGTTTTTGTGTCTAAATAGTCTCAGAAGGCAGGTATATTGAATATACTTAGTTTCTCATCTTTGTTTTTGTGTCTTAATAGTCTCAGAAGGCAGGTGTATATATATATATATATACCTCGATTTTCACCTGTGTTTTTGTGTGTCTAAATAGTCTCACAGGGCAGGTATATTGAATATACCGCGAATGTCATCTCTGTTTTTGTGTGTCTAAATGGTCTCAGAAGGCAGGTATACTGAATATACTTAGATTCTCATCTTTGTGTCTAAATAGTCTCAGAAGGCAGGTATCTTGAATATACTTAGATTCTCATCTTTGTTTTTGTGTCTAAATAGTCTCAGGAGGCAGGTATATTGAATATACTTAGATTCTCATCTGTGTTTCTGTGTCTCTAAATAGTCTTAGAAGGCAGGTATATTGAATATACTTAGATTCTCATCTTTGTTTTTGTGTCTAAATAGTCTCAGAAGGCAGGTGTATAAATATATATAATATATATCATTGTATATATACCTTGATTTTCATCTTTGTTTTTGTGTCTAAATAGTCTCAGGAGGCAGGTATATTGAATATACTTAGATTCTCATCGGCGTTTTTGTGTCTAAATAGTCTCAGAAGGCAGGTATATTGAATATACTTAGATTCTCATCTTTGTTTTTGTGTCTAAATAATCTCAGAAGGCAGGTACATTGAATATACTTAGATTCTCATCTTTGTTTTTGTGTCCAAATAGTCTCAGAAGGCAGGTATATTGAATATACTTAGATTCTCATCTTTGTTTCTGTGTCTAAATAGTCTCAGAAGGCAGGTATATTGAATATACTTAGATTCTCATCTGTGTTTCTGTGTCTAAATAGTCTCAGAAGTCAGGCATATTGAATATACTTAGATTCTCATCTGTGTTTCTGTGTCTAAATAGTCTCAGAAGGCAGGTATATTGAATATACTTAGTTTCTCATCTTTGTTTTTGCGTCTAAATAGTCTCAGAAGGCAGGTATATTGAATATACTTAGATTCTCATCTTTGTTTTGTTTCCAAATAGTCTCAGAGGGCAGGTATATTGAATATACTTAGATTCTCATCGTTGTTTTTGCGTCTAAATAGTCTCAGAAGGCAGGTATATTGAATATACTTAGATTCTCATCTTTGTTTGTGTGTCTAAATAGTCTCAGAAGGCAGGTATATTGAATATACTTAGTTTCTCATCTTTGTTTTGTGTCTTAATAGTCTCAGAAGGCAGGTGTATATATATATACCGACCTCGATTTTCATCTTTTTTTTTGTGTGTCTAAATAGTCTCAGAGGGCAGGTATATTGAATATACCTCGAATTTCATCTGTGTTTTTGTGTGTCTAAGTAGTCTCAGAGGGCAGGTATATTGAATATACCTCAAATTGCATCTGTGATTTTGTGTGTCTAAATAGTTTCAGAGGGCAGGTATATTGAATATACCTCGATTTTCATCTGTGTTTTTGTGTGTCTAAATTCTAAATAGTTTTTAGATGGCAGGTATTTTAAATATATTGAATATACCTAGATTTTCATCTCTGTTTTGTGTGTCTAAATAGTCTCAGAGGGTATATTGAATATAGCTGAGTTCTCAGTATCGTCTTTATGTATCTACAGTCATGGTTTCAGAAGGCAGGTATATTCAATATACCTATATAAGATCTGGACAATATACCTAAGATCTCCATTTTGTCTCTACATGCTGTCCAGGTTTCATCTCCTTAAATCCTTGTCTACGGCGGCAAGAGCCGGACGAGGGGCGAACGGATACCCTACTGTCACTGTGCACCTTAAAACTTGCCCATTTACGCACGCTCCACACCACCTATTTTCGCAATTTGTTCCAATTGGTTAGGCCTGCCCCCAAACCCCTTAAGCTCACTATGTTCGCGATAATAACTTCAGCCTAGCCTGCCGGCTGGCTTTCGTAACATAGATGTTGCTGACTCCCGCATGCAACTCCTATGGCTAGAACTAGCATCTATCCAACGGTTTCACTGCAAATATCTGCAAATAGGAAACCAAACTGCATTGCTAAGTCCCAGAATCTAAACTTCAAACATGCTTGAGTCATCAAAAACTTCTGCATGAATTCCAAAGTGCACCCTCTCTAGGCCCTAGGAATAAGGCTCTTGCTGTCGAGCTTTTCAAACACAGAGTCGAAGTCTTGCCTCATTTGAGTCTTGTGGCAAACTCATTGTGCCTTTTGACTTCTTTGGGGAAACAAGATTAGAGCCCAGCAATTTCTCATGCACACAATGAATGTTTTGACTACGGTATCAGCTGTCAAGCTGATGGTAGTCTTGCAAATTGCATGCATCCCTGCATCCGTTTCTCACAATACCATTGGATGATGGGGTTACAAATCAGCTTTCACTGAGCCTGAGTGTCTTTAAAGGTCATGACCGAGCATGGCCGGAGACGTCCAAATTGTTAGTTAATTGAAACTCTTGAAACCAAGTTTCACCCTCAACTGGGTTCTTCACTTTGCTTCGCTCTTTAGGCCCTCAGCCACCATCTATGCAGCCGACTAAAATAAAGAAGGACTCAGGCACATCAGGCAAACGGCCCCTAAATCCGTTTTACATCTCCTGTTGACATGGTATTTCTTGCAAGGCTCACAGACTGTCATTTGTGATCATATGACGCTACTCTTCAGTCGTTTCTGTGACCCTCTAGTGTACTCGTGTGCGCTCTTGGATGCACAGTTGACGTGGACTGCGGATGGAAAAGTACATGAGGCAGTGCATGGTGTGCAGTCTTTGGGAAACCATGTGCATGTCTGTACATGAATACGGAAACGCTCAAACAGCAAACTCTGGCTCAAGGTAGGTACAACGAGCAGAGCGCACCATGCGTCCGGTCAAGCAAAATGTCTTGATTTGAACTGGACAGCTTTGTGAATCAGATCTTTGCAAAAAAAAATAGATACAAACCTACGTGATGTCAGATACCCTCACACGCGTAGTTGCCAACAGAGGCAGAGGGCTGGGGGTTTTGGTAGCAGTAGGGCGAGAGGAAACAACCTCCAAAGCCGCTGTACATGCGAAGCTTTGTACGGGCACAAAGCAAGGTAACCACAAAACAGTCTTAAGTTGTAGGTTCAAACTCCTTTATAAACAACTTGCCTCATGGTCGAACTAATCATGGGCGACACGCGTTAAATGGGATGAGTAGCTGACATTTTATGTGAGCAGTGTTCATCCCACTACATTTGGAGGGACTGTTTGGGATCCAAAGTCAAAGATATCCATTGCTGGATTCAGTCCACAGGCACATCCTGAACCCGATCACTTGACGCAACCCACGCAAAAATGGTGCCACAGGCAGTTCCACGCATAGAATCGCGTCTCCAAGTATGACCATGCTAGCAAATCCCCACCAATCATGTGGATGAAAAATGACAGCAGTTTTGGGCCACGGCCCAAAATCGTCCTTTTTTGCTTCGTCCGTTTTGGCCTCCGGGGTTGGAACGAATCTCAGCAATTGATCTGCAGGTGGGGTGAAATCCTGTGAATGCTAAACACACCTACCGGATGGGCATCACTTAGTTGATTGCAGACAGACAAACAATAAGAATAGAGTAATGAAGTGTTGCTTGACCCGGTTTCTAAGCTTCGAAATTAAAGAAGCGTTGGAAAAATATCGGTTTTAAAAACAATACAACAGAAGCAACAGGAGTGCATCCTTTTCCCCTGCAGGGTCTGAGAGGCAGGTTGAACCTAGGCTCTGGTTCACGAGGATCACCGTGCCAGAACATGTAACGCTACAGCGAACTTCCGGATGGGATGAAAATGCAAAGAAAACGCGGGAAAACCATGGAAAAATAAGGATGTTGTTCATCCTAAGCGTCGCTCTATGACAATTCTAATATATGTTGGCAGCCTTGATATCATGAGTGTTTATTTCATTCTGGTACCTCAAGTGGTTGTTTTCTCTAAGGCTTTGCAAGACTGGTGGACATTCACGGGATCTAAGGCAAGCAGCTTTGATCAATGTTGTCGCCTAAAATCCTTGTACTTCGCAGCTCTTTGGAAGCAGCAATTTGCGGTAGCGTGTAGCATCTCCGGAATTCCTTGCTAGCACCTGTATCTGTCAATTCACACCACTCAGACAATACAGGTGTTTGCCGCAATATGCATTAGATCTGGTCCCATGGCTATCAAGTCTGATCTAACAAAAGCACCTTGCAAAGCATCAGCGTAATTTATATGTGGAGCTAACCATCCATACCCAGCACTTCCGGGCTGCCGCGCATGAGCTGCCTGAGGCCGCGCATGTTGGGTCCACATCTGAATTATGTATATACATATAATTAGAAAATTTCCAACATTGCCAAGATCATGTGGCAATAGCTGCATTTTACATCGTCTTTGGTTTCTGGAATTGAGACGACTAATTCCAAGATTGGATTCCATTGGCAACAGCCCAAGCGTTGCAAAAATACAGAGTTGCTCTTTTCAGCCATGGAGAAAAAAACTAGGCCCAATCTGTCACTATGGTTGAAGAAACTGAGTTTCAATGGTGAGGGTTACAGTGGCTATAACAAATGAAGGGCTCGAAAATGCAAGTTTTTTTGGTCACCAGTATAGACAAGACCATCAAGAGTAACAAGAAAGGTGAAGGGGACTGAAGGACTGGACTGAAGAACTGAGGTTCCAACAGTGTCCCAAAAACCGGTTCGTACACGTCCGGCACACTCTTAGAGATGCTGTGAACAATATTCGATAAAGCTGCGGACAAACTGATGTCATTCCGCAGCGGAGCACGCCTAAACTCCAAAATACCTTAGTGGGATCGCAAACCCAGAAGTCACTCCAAGCTGCCAAGAGTCGATGCAGGATGGAAAGTTTTTGAGTAGTCGTGCAACATGGGTTCTACCACCTTGTGCACAATTGGTTTGCAAGTGATTGGGAATTTTTCATTGTTTCATCACTTACGAAGCACGACCAAACAATGACACCTTTGAAGGATTCCCCCTTGGGGAGCCGACGGCACAAGTCTGTTCTCAAACATTTTTCAAACGATTTCCAGCTGCGCTTCGCAGTTCGGAGATGGCAAGTGGGTCAGAAGAACAGCCATTTCGTGGCAGCTACATTGAGCTCGGTTTGATTTGACGGGTTTCCATTGGCTGTCGAAACCCCGGCCTCCAAGAAAGACTGGATGTGTGTTTCATCTGGTCAGCCAACAATATCACAATGGGGTGACCTAAACAACCGGTAAGCTCCCAGCTCTTTTGAACCAACGCCATCGCAGTGTAGATGTAATGGATGGAACATAGGGTTTTACTGCAGGAATTTTTACACCCCCCTCAGGCGAGCTGGGCTACGGCGAGACTGTACACATATAGAGTTCACCCCCACGGGTGGCCGGTTTGTATTTATATGGTTTTGAATCTACTTATTTACTGTATATACAAACCCCTTTTAAAGCACAAGCCTGAAAAACCCACATCGCGGTGCAAGGGAAGGCACAATACCATGCCACATCTCGCAAAATGCTACATCATCTTGCGAAGAAAGATGGAGCGGTCTTTTGAGCCTCAAAGCCTATGCAATTCAAGTCTCAAATATATATAGTGAGTTCACATGGTTTTCATGTGCTCAATCTGAGTACCTGCAAGGAATGAGTGCTGTGTTGAAACATTTGCACTCCTCCTAAAATTTCGAAGGCTTTAGCTTTAGCTCGTAATTTTCTCACGTTTCTCTCGACCAGCTGCCAGCCAAGTTTTGCTGCCAGCTCATCCAGGAATCTTCTCAAATTCCATCATCCAGATTCACCTTCAGTGAAAAATCTGTCACGCAACGCTTTTGAAATTGGCTGATCACCTTTGTCCAGCCTATCTGCTTCCCAACTGCGTCTCAAACTCTTCCACATAACTTCGAAACACTCCAGCCATGTGTGACCTGGAATGGTTGTTGCTCCTTCTGAAGCGGGTGTCCAGACCTTCCACCACGTCCATGAGCAGTCTGTGAAACTGCATGTCACTCAATGCAACACCAGGAGATCCACGGTCCAAAACCATAAGCACCAATTGTTGAACTGCTGCTGCATCTTGATACTCATGCCTTGACAAGCATTCAATGATCAGAGTCCTCAGTCTACTCACAACGTGTCCCCTGCTGTTGACATCTTCAGCAGGTGGGTCCACCTCCATTTCAGACTCTTCTCCTTCTTCTTGCCGTGGTTGCTCAAGAGTTGCTGGATCTGTTGCATCTGTTGCTCCATGGATACCAGTGGAATGTTGGGCCACCAACCGCATATATCAATCACCGCCCATCACGTGAAATGATGTAAGGTTGGCTTGCTCTCTGTCTTGTACATATGTCTATTTTGTTCTACAGACAATTCATTGTACCTCCGGAATCCCCCCTCTCGACCAGCCCATAGTGTATGCTGCTGGCATAGTCTTGAAGGAAATCCAGATCTCTCGCAGTTTCTCCCAAGCCTAACTCTGTATGGATCTGTCGCCCACTGTAGTCTGAATAGGCCGTGTCCAGCTCTGCAACTTGAAGGCCTAGATAGTAGTGCTGCTCTTCCATGATTGTCATTCCACGTTTCCACTTTCGGTAAAACCAATAGCCCGCACATCCAAAAATGACCCATGTGGCCACAGCCAGAAAAATGCAGACTAAGTTGAGAATCTTACTGTCCTCCATCATCGTTGCTGTTGCTGCTGCACTGCATTGGTCTATGGGACCAATGGCACATGAAAATTCCTCCAGTTCACCTGAAAGAACATAGCCGTTTGCACCACTTGACCCAAGGCCCATCACAGTAGCAACGCGCATCAAACTCTTTGCCAATTGCATGATCTGCCTTCTTGAGCCATGCTTTTCAACTTGTTCATCATGTTCATGCTGTCCAATGATTGTCAAACCATTGTCTTTGCACACTCCAAGTTCATGAACAAAACCTTAACCCTTTGTTGACGAAGCGCCTTTGTGCAGAGATCGGCAACATTCCATGCCGTAGGTAGCTGCTGCAAGAAAACATCACCTGACAAAACATGCTGTTGTATCCAAAGTATCTTGCCATCAAGATGTCGGACTTTTCCTACACCTTGTTTGGATGCCAGTTGTCTGGCCGAAGAACTGTCTGTCAGAAGATAATGGGAAACATCAGCTCCAGTGAGGAATGAAAGACAACGCCTGATGTAGATGCCATCTGCCAAAGTGCTCACCATGCCATGCAGCTCAGCCTCGCAAGATGAGAGGCTTACAGTTCTCTGCGTCCTTGAAGAACCAAACATGTAAAACCCGTTGATCAAATGGATGCCAGCGCTTGTACTCCTCCTGTGTTCTTTGTTCGAACTCCAGTCTGAATCACTTGCACTCTCCAGCACCCAAAATGGCTCATTGGTGTTTTTCCATTTTCCCTGGCCACCTTCAGGTTCTGCGATGACCACTGCATAGGATGAAGTTCCCTTGACATACCCCATGACTTTCTTGAGCCTTTGCAACGCTGTCACAGTTGGTTGAGCCATCTTTGCTGACAACTCCTTGACGCAAAACAAGAGATCTGGTCTGTCCCTTGCCAAGTAAAGCAAACCCCCAACTGCAGATCTATAAGCATAGGCATCACGGGATGTCAAGTTTGAAGACACATCAGGAAGTTGAATGGAGGCATCACATATCACATGCTGCACACGCACTTGACCAAAATGACTTTCAAAGTTTTCCACCAACTTGTCGATGTTGGTTCCTGGAGCCAGAGCTAACCCATGATCCACTTTCACCAGCTTTCGTTTCAAGAAGGAAATTGAGCTCCCTTCACCTTCCAAAACTGATGCACTAACGCTGAACTGCTCCTTCAACTTTGGCAAAAACTGTTCTTCCCAAAACTTGCGCGCTTTCCCACAAACAAGACATCGTCAACATGCAACATCAGTGCTGAATGTTCATTTCGACAAAGACAAGGTTGCTCTGTGCACCACTCATAGCCAAACACTTTCGAAAGGAAATCCCTGAAGAACCAGTACCATGCTTTTGCACCAAGACGTTGGCCTGGGAGGTTCTTGGCTATGATATACTTTCTACCTGCCAATGTCACTGCAAAGGGCTTTGCTTGTGGTACACATAGGAAAGCATCCTTGATGTCAACTGTCGCCAAAACATGTTCTGCTGCATGGTTCTCACAGCCACGTCGTTCAGCACATCGTTGCAAGTAAACCATCGGCAAAAGGTTCATCACATGAGTTGATGTTGCAGGACTGAAGCAATCGTCCCTGCGTTCCATGAAGGCATATTCTCTGGCCACCAAGCGGCTACGTCGAAGCCATCTTTTGGTTACACTCCCATCATCCAAGGTGTAATCCTTGGCACGCCAGTCATGCACAAACTTTGTTGTCAAGGAGTCTCGAACATCACTCTGAAAAAGCTCCTCCTTGATCAAAACCTCCATAGCTAACAAGCGTGAAATCTCAACCTCGTTTGCAAGCATGTCAGCCCATTCTGGTGGTTCATCAGGTTGACGCTCCATATTGCAATCACTCCAAAGATCTTCTGGAACGTCCTTGAAGTGCAAAGAGTCTTCATCAGCCCACAAATCAGTTGAGTCATCTTGTTGTTCCGTGTCCTGATCATTCTCATAGTTGTCCATGGTGTGGAACTTCTCATTACCAAATTCGACAGTGCTGATTCTTGAAGCATACTCCTGAGTGATCCTCTGGAGTCTTGAGCGCTTGGGATCATCACCCCTGGCACGTTTTGATTGATGCTCCTCAATGTCGACATCTTCATCACCATGTGCACGTGTTGTTGGAGAAGCACGTGGTGTCTGTGGAACATTTGCAACTTCCATGGGTCCTTCATCATCAAAAATTGGAGTGACTGGAGCTGCACTGCCTGCAACGCCAAAAGAAGGCGCAGGAACTCCTCAGCATCATGCTTCAACAACTTCAGCTTCATGCTGCACTGCATCTGCATCCCCAAAGCTAACTCCAGGTGGTGCATCGTCTTCAACCGCAGGAAGTTCACGACGATCATCATGTGCACCCATTTCAACCCTTTCTGATTCTTCTCTCAACTCCTCTCTTGCTTTCTCACGCACTGCTTCTGCATCTGCATCATGAAATGCACTTGGTTCAATCTCACCTTGAGGAAGCTGAAAACCCACTGAAAGTGCCTCACGTTTGATTTTGGTAGGCACAACACGCCCACCAAATCCAGACTTGTATTCCCAGCTGTTACACTTGAAAGCTGAGTAAAACGCTAAGTGCCCCTTCCAGTCAGTGTCAATCCTTCTGATGCCTTTGCACCAACACGAAAATACCCAAACACCGGCTCTGCAAACTGTGCAATGGATCCTGTGTAGTGCTTCTTGTGGACAAGCTCAAATGGAGTCACGTTACGCACAACCCCATATCTGTTCATCAACCAAGCTGCATGCCTGTGTGCCCACGTCCAAAGAGCGTGGTTTGTAGAGAAGTCCATGCCTGTGCGTTTTCTCACTGAGTGCATGAGGATTGAAGCAAGAGGTCTCAATCTGCCTATCACATTCTCCACAATCGAATTGCCATGTGAATATGCAGGAGGTGTCACTGATCTCGTTGGCAAACCCATGCTGAGACGTGTTGAAACAACATACTTGAGTAGCTGCCTCAGTGTAGGTTCATTGTCACATCTGAAAATCACCTCAGCATGTCCTAGACCAGCTGTAAATGACAAAACTTCACATGTCATGAGCTCCAATTGACCTTTCGACCTCAATGGCACACATCCAACATAACCTGAAGCGCTGTCGACCATGACCAAGAAAGGTAATGCTGAAACATCATGAGGGTCTGTTCCTTCAGGAATAGAGCGTGTGAATGCCAGATCAAAGGAAACTGTTGGTGTTTGTGAAGCTCGTGAACTGTCATCTCTCACTTGTCTGTTTGCACGCGCTTTGAAGCAAACACAGCTTTCACACCAAGGCTGATAAGGTGTGTGTGTGAGTTCATGTTGTCTTTGGGCCTCTTCAGATGGTGGAACTGCAAGTGTTGGTGAATACGGTTTCCTCTCAAGTTCAGCTGCAGCATGTTGAGCTGCATCCCTCGACAACTCAAGCTCAAGTTTCTTCAAGTGATTCACCAAACGTCCATAGCATTTCATTTTGCCATCAGACTGAGAAATCCCATAAAAACTGCAACCGCTTCTCAACGCTGCCAAACTGCTCTCAGCTGTAAGCTCAACGCCGTTGACAATGACTTTCTCAAAGTCTGCTGCATTCAAAACAACCCATCTGCAGGAATCTCACGACCACCAGCTGAAGGCATCAATGAATCTTGATTTTGAATGTCAAGTCCTTGAACCTCGTCCTCTGGGGCAATGGAATCAGGGTCTTGTTGATCACCATCATCCTGACGTTCAGCTGCAGGTAAATCAGCTGCACCATCACTCATGCCAAAACACATCAACCCAGGAGGTTTCTCACCTTCAGTGATAAACGTAAGAACTTCTCTGGCACCTGAATAACCGTAAAATTCTGCAGACATGTCGATCAAGCTTTGCAACGGCGCACAAAGTTCAAGCACATACCAAAAACCATCATCTCCCTTGATCAAAGTAGTGCGGTTTCTGATACCTTGCATTGCAGGACAAATCAAAGTGGGATCTTGATACGTTTCAGAAAAATGCCGTCCAATTCCAAGTCCGGTCTCATCCAAGTTCCAGCCTACCCGTCCATGCAAAACATCATCACGCACTGTGGCCTTCACGGCCCTCACCATGACAGAAGCCTGACCTGGATGCTCACCTGAACCCCCATCGCATGAGATGGCCCTGATAGAGCCTTTGACCACCATTGACCTGTTCTGCAACTCAATGGGAATTTTGAAACCAGTTGCATGTACCAAGTTCTGCTCACTTGCATTGACACCCCAACCGTTTTCCATGAGGCGTCCAAAGCACAAAATTGGTTGATGCACTGAAGAACTGATTGCAACATGTTCTCTGAGTACCACCTGTCTGCCAGTCCCATCTGCCAAGTGGACCTCAGCATCTCTCATGCCCATCACAGGAATCTGTCTTCCCTGAGCATCGTGAAGCTGCAAGTCTGGCATGTTCGAAGCCATGCCTGCTGTTGCATACTCCTTTGGAAAAACAGCCGCATCAGCACCACTGTCTAAAAGGATGCTTTTCAGTTCTCCATCATCCCAATCTGAAACTTCTTCAACCAAAACTCTAACATCACCATGAAAACGTGCATGCTCAACGTCATCACCAATGAAAAACTGCTGAAAAACACGTACTGACTTGGAACTGCAAGGTGAAATTGGAGCCTGCCGCAAATCAAACACCACGGGTTGTGATTCTTCTGAAGCATTGCTGTCGCCAAAATGGCATGAAATCTGTGAAACTCGATACTGAGTGGCAGACTGAGCTTGGGACACCTGAGCATTCTGTTGGGCCTGCTGCTGACCATTGTTGTTTGAACCAGCTGCAGAAGACGTTGAACCCTGATTTTGGTCAGAGTTCTTCACAACTCTCACCTTACTCCATCCCGTTTTAAATTTATACTATTAATTAATAACGGGATTGACTGAAAAGATCATGATTCATGTTCTTTCTGGGCTGAAAACTTCGGTAGGAGTCTAGAGGGGCAAGGGGGGCCAAC
>Ga0126342_10019161_pt1 | contig 11660 bp, 5 predicted proteins | sample Cyp1metagenome_FD_92528 | JGI IMG/M metagenome (GOLD analysis project Ga0126342, IMG submission 92528) | Coral microbial communities from Lord Howe Island, Old Settlement Bay, Australia - Cyphastrea 1 metagenome | ecosystem: Host-associated > Invertebrates > Cnidaria > Coral ... | reverse complement strand
TCGTGGCAGGCGCAATACTTTAGACAGGTGGAGTGGAAAAATCGCAAAACGCATTGGTACGAGGCCGTCAGCTCTGCACTCAACTTTCCATTTTTGAAGGAAGTCTCGCAGAATTGCTTCGTTCTTGATGTTGTCTTGTCAACTTGCAAAATTGAGGAAGTATCGCAGGGTTGCTTCGTTTTTGACGTTGTCAAGGTCAGAAATGGAGGAAGTCTTGCAGACTTGCTGCGTATTTGATTTTTGTCAAGTTCAAAAACTGAGGAAGTCTCGCACAATAGCTTGGTTTTCAAGCTTGCAGATAGACAGATAGATAGATAGATAGATAGATAGATAGACAACTACAACTGCAACTACAACTACAAGTACCACTAGACTACACTACACACTACTACAACTACAAGTACGAACATACTACGCTACATTACACAACACTAATTACACTACACTACACTAATTGCATCTAATTACGCTACACTACAACTACTACAACAGCAGCAACAACAACAACAACAACTACTACTACTACTGCTACTACTACTACTACTACTACGACTACTACGTCGACGACGACTATCACTACGCCGACGACGACGACTACTACTACTACTACTGCTACTGCCACGACAGCTACAACTACAATTACAGCTACACTACATTACACTACAATACACTAATTAAACTGCAGTAAATTACAGCTACAAATACAAATACAACTACAATTACACTACATTACACAACACTACACTACACTAATTACATTACATTACGCTACAACTGCAACTACCACTACATTGCGCTACACGACACTACACAACAACTACAACTACAATATACTAGACTATACTACACTATACCACTCTACAGTACACAACACTACAGTACACTACAATACACTACACTAAGTACACCACCCCACAACTACAACTGCAACTACACTACGCTAATTACACTACATTACACTACAACTTACAACTACAACTCCACTACACTACAACTACAACTACAACTACACACCTACAACTTACAACTTCAACTCCACTACACTACAACTACAACTACACACCTACCTACACCTACAACTACAACTGCAACTACAACTGCACTACACCACACTACATCCAGCAGTTGTGGTGAGGTGACCACTGCAACCATTGCAACCTTTCCAAAAAACACAACTCCAACCACCTTTCGGTCCATCACTGGATTCGCTCTGCCACCCGTGAGTCGCAACAACCAACCCTTCCTATAGGTTTCCTATTTTTGAAACTTCCGCCACCGCCTTGTGCGGTACTACTGGTATTATATATGTATTGTCTACTGGTGTACCATCTATTTAAATATATATAGATATGTCGCACACGTTTTTTTTGCCTAGTGTTTTGTGTGTGTAAATATATATATATATGCATATACACATGTTAGTAAGGAATTGTATAGATGCACATGCATGCCATATAACGTATACGTACCATCTCTGTGTTGCTCCAAATGAACTGGTTCAGCAGACTGGCTACTTCCAGGCTGGGGCTCTTCCCAACACCACCAATCAACATCACACACTGCCCTGCCATGTGATGGCCATCAAGAAACGAAAGTTATGACACAAATGTCCGTAGCAAAAAAAAAAAAAAACAGCTGTGGTAAACGTCAATTACAACCCTTCTGCTCCCGATGAGGCTCCCCCTAAACACTGTCCCAGGTCTAAGTGCTATGGCCGCGAAAGCGCCAGGCCAACACCAACCCTTTGTTCCTACCAAGGCCTGGTGTTGACGGTCATCGTCTTTTGGACAATGTGCTTGTTTTCTGGGTCTCAACGCAGTTTTTCACAAGATCGCCCGCAAGAGCACTTTTAGCATCTTTCAAATCAACACCAGCAGATGCTTATGGTATCTCATATCCTCATGTTTCACGAGGTAATATCCATGTCATATCACATTTTGCTAAGCTATATGAGATATATTATATACATGTAAATACCATATCCATGCTTATATGAGATATATTACATGTGATATACATGACGCTTATGGTATCTCATGTCCAAGTAACAGGTTCCTATGGGGGTTACCCCAAAATGGCTGGTTTATAAGGGCTAACCCCAAACAAAAATGGATGAAAAAAAGGGGTACCCCCATGACTTAGGAAACCCCATATCCGCATTCAGGTGTTAACTTGGATGGGTGACTACTTTCGTTGAAATATTCAATCATAGTAACTTGGAGGTACCCCAAACTTCCCCAAACTTTCAGCCAGGCGGCCGCTTCGTGTAACCAACGCAAAGCCTCGGACTGCTCGGACTGCTCAGACTGCTCGGACTGCTGGCAGCGCTCCCCCAGGCGTGCCTTGGCGTATCATGACTCAGTAAGGGAATGAGCCGAATGGAACAATAGTGCTTAATGTGGGTATCTTATTGGGTTTATTGTGTGTACCACTGAAGAATGTGAACCAGGTATAAAAAGAAATGGGTTGGTGCCAATTTTAATAACAATATAGCAAACTATTTTGGTGGTAACATGTGGTGACCACCCAATTGAGAGTCGGGGTTGATTGATCCGGGGCTGATACTGGACTGCGAATCCCAAAGCTGATGTGAACCAGCAGCAATGATCCTGCAGAAGTTCGTTGTTTCGATATGTATGCGTCTGTATATCTGGTATGTCAAAATATCAATATATGTGTATATATATATATATATATTTACATACAATACTATATATATATGGTATATCATGTATATATATACATATGTATATAACTTGTGTATATACGTAAGTATTATTTCTATTATTATGTGTTTAAACGATTTTATATGTAAGTATTATCAATGTACAGTGTATATTGTTCAAGGAAAGTGATGATCATCCATTGGAATTGAGATCCCTCAAATTTTCAGATCAACCCATATCATCCCATATCCCAGTTAGTCCAAATCGTATCAAGTCCCATTAAATCCCATTGAGTCATATTATTAAACCAATATACCCCATGAAATCCCATTAAATTCCATTAAATCCCCTATCAAGCTATCAAGATGGTTAAATCCCAATAGTTGTATATCCCTTTATATCCTAGTTTAATTGTCGTTAAATCCCATGAAATCACCACTAGTTAGTCCATATGAAAAATTAAAACCGGTATCATCAAATCACTATCATCAATGATCATCAATGATAACCCACAACACCATTTAATCACCTTTCATCACTAAATCACTGTCCAACTTCCAGGATCAACTGCTCCGCACCTGCGCCTCCGCATGTCCCTGCTCCGCAGCTGCATGGAGCCACCGAAAGACCTGGCGGTGAACCGCCAGGTTTCCAAACGAGAAGCGACTCGGTGGTGATGATGGTGTTGGTGATGGTGATGGTGATGATGATGATCATGACGATTGAAAGTATGGAGCAACGTCCGGGTTGGGCGGAACATGTTTAATGGGGATAATAGTGGGATAACAATCGGTATTTGATGGATTTCTGTGCATCGACAGGTGGATTTCAACATGTTTCAACCAACAACAGTTTGGTTTCAAAAAGTGAGAATAAGAATTTAAAAGACAAAACCGGGGTGTTGACTATAGCAAATGTTGTTGTTTTACACCATTTTTTAAAGAAGGCTTTGACATGTTGTCAACAACAAAAACGGGACAGAAACCAAGCAATCTGAGTACAAATGGGTCCGAAAGTTGCGCGCGCGCCCCATGAAACCACCGAGAATGGCACTGATCCAAATTAACCCCCAAATTGAAACCATCTTCTGGGGTATGTCAATCCCAAAACTCTCCCAACACAACCTGTCATTTCAGGAGCCGAAAACGAAAACCACACACAGGTCAATCCAAATTGCCCACTGTTTTGATTTTGCTTGATTTCTTCGGGACACGCAAAAGGAATCTGGCCATTGCAATCCTTATCGTCCTGATATCCATCCCAAACTGCTGAGTGAATACTTGAGTTCAAAACACCCGAAATGTATCGTTAAGCATAGGATTCCCACTTCATGGATGGTGATGATGATGATTTCCCCAAAGTACACCTCAAGGATAGTACACAGCAACCCTTCAAAATCATCAATCGACCATAATATATCAACTATATATATATATATATATATTATTCCCGTAGTTTCATTGTTAAAACCCACATCCATAATGGTTAAATCATGTTAAATCCCATTAAAATCCTATTCTATCCCCATTTTACAAGCATTTTTCTTGGCGAAATCACCGGTTTTCAGCTTCCCATGGTTTCCACGGGGGGGTCCCAGGCCTCCGACGAGTTCGCATCACCTCGGACCAAGCATGGGAAATCTTGGGGATTTATGGGGAATATAATATCTATAGTGATTTTATAGGGATTTTATAGGAATTTTAATATGATTTCTATATAGAATCACTATCCTATAAATGATTCCTATAGATGAATCATGATGTGATGGCTAATAGGGAACTATCTGAGTGATTTGTTTCGATAAATGTTGTGATTTTCAGGTTAGTGATTTTTGCTGGGAATATATATATATATATGGGTAAATTATAGTATTTCACTAGCCTGAAAAGTTCGGCTCTCTTCTGCGGTGGAGATGATTCCTCTTACTAACCATGATTCCAGCGAGGTCACAGTGAGGTCACTATAATTTGCCCAGAATATATTGGATAATGGGGATATAATAATAGGGATACAATGGGGATATAATACATAGATTAGATGAAACCAACAATAGTAGATATAATAGGGATGGAATGGGAGAATGGGGATAATATATATAATGATATGTGGCATGGTCATCCATCCGATCATGAATGGGATTCCTAATATAATGAGTGCAAAGAAATCCTTATCGATGGTAGTAACCCTGGTAGTATAAATAGATATAAACAGTGGTATTCAGACTTTTCGCGAAACCTTTCGCCGCGCTTTCGCGGCCTTTCGCGTCTGAGGCAAGAATACACGTCCATATCTGCAGATGTCACGCGGATACTACAAGTCTTGCATGGGTTTTAGAACGACTCCCATATAATCCAACTTTTGACGGAACCTGCGCGAGCGAAGTCGCAGCACCAAGGCCCCTTCCCGGTTAAGGGGGGTACGAGGTGTCACAAGGGTAGTCCGAGAATGAAAAGAGAGGGTGAACCATGAAACTGTACAACACGGATCAAGCCAAGCACAACTGCAAGCGGTTGACACACGGCCAAGGCAAGCACTCTGCAAAAAACGCGTGGTAAGCAAAGGAGGTCAAGGACAAGCCAAACAACCTCAAATTTGGGAATTTTTCATTGGTCTCAGGGCCACGTCAACATGACACAAGCAAAAAACGCCGTAAGGACGACAACGGGCTTGCCCGGTCACCAACCATTCACCCACTGGTTAGACACCCCCATTGGTTGATGCCCCCTTTGAAATCCCCGTTGCTTGAGGCATCCCTCTGCTTATGAGTTCCCTGGGTGGTGAACATCCCCTGGGTGGTGAATATCCCAATAGTTCGTGATAAATTCTCAATCGGTAGAATCCCTTTATTTGTCGTTGGTTAGATGACTGTTTTTGGTTGTTATTGCCCTATATATGTCTTTTAGCTTCAAGTTTGTTTGGTGAAATCGTCATTTCTTGGTGGCTTAAATCCTTCCTTTGCAAATAATTTACAAGTCTGTTGCAAAAAAACAAAAATGCAGTGTGCGCTATACTTCAAAACTGTCAAAACCCTAGATGTTGTTGCTTAAAAAACTGTTAAAAACTGTTTAAAAACCCAGATGTTGTCAAAAAACTGTTAAAAACTGTTTAAAAACCCAGATGTTGTTAAAAAAACTGTTAAAAACTGTCAAAAGCCTCATTCTTCCCCAGCCCCGTTTCAGAAAACAACAGAGGTTAACCCATGGCCGACCGGGACCTGGACCGTTTGCCCGGGTGATTCCCGGGACCCCTGACGTCCTTCCAACTGCATGGCCAGGGCCAGCTGAGCATCCGCATCACCCTGGCCGTAGGATTCAGGGCATGCGCAGCTGAAAACCAGAAAGATCGCAGGAAAATTGTGGAATAATCTTGTTGGGGAATAATTGTGAAGAATAAAATATAACAAGAGATTGTTGGTGACCAATGGTGAAGAATAATAGTATGTTCCTAGTTATTGTTGGTGAAAAATAGAATAAAGTATGAAATATTATGGAACATATATATAATATTTTATGACATTTTTTTAGAATGCTGGGTCAAGAAAAGCAGGTTTCCAATATGTTTTGTAAAATTTGCGCGGGTGCACCTCCACGATAAGTGACCCGAAACTATAACTACTTTTGAATGGCGAAATTTGTTCACGCCAATCAATTTCAATCGACAAAACCCCAGGGACATGAGTAGCTATAACCCGATCTATATCAGGTACAAGGATGGCCCCCTACCAGCCACAACTGGGTTTACAGGACCCATGGGTCCACCCTGGTTCCCGCCTGCAACTGGCTATGGCCATCTAAGGGAACTCCACCTATTTATGGTGCAGTTGGGATTATTCAGAAGTACAACTATGGTCAAAACCTCCATGTTTGTTGGGATGTAACCTGCAACTATGGTTATATAACTTATATAACCATAGTTGTGGAACCCATATAAATACTATAAATACTACATACCATGTATTTCACCACATACTTACAACCATATATCTATATATATATATATATTTATATTCATTTATTGATACATTCATATATAACCCACTTCGTGGAGAAGCAGCCGGTCCTCGGCCTCTTTGGCCAAGTTCAATTGCCACGGTGCCGTGTTGGTCAGACACGACAGCAAGGAGTCCTGCCAGCTCCGCCGGGCGCAGCGATCATGATTTTTTTTTGGAATATATTAGGACTTATATGGGATTCATATAATATATATAATTATATATATATATATTAGAATTGCGGGATTATATGGAACTAGTAATATTTATATAATATAGAACATATTATGGGATTATATGGAATTAGTAACTTCCAATATTATTATTGGAATATATTAGGAATTTTCATGATGCAATGGTATTGATTATCATTATTGTGGGATTATTATTAGATTGATCCAATTATTGATGATCATAGATGTATTTTTGGAATTATATGGAATTACCAAAACATGTCAAGTAGATACATCATGATAGATCTATTGTCATCAGCACGGATCGGAATATGGACTTACCAAAGTTTATTTGATGTATCAAAAGTGATGTCCTTTCACTCTTTGATTTCACAAGTGGTAACATTGACCAGTACTACTCCTGGACACCCCCTTTTGATGTCCACCACGAATAGCATCCAGTTTTTTGGGCTAGAAAGAAAAGCTCTTTAGGTTTGCATGTAATCCATTCGTACGAATATCAACCATACTTGACTCCTCAATTGTGCCCCCAACAATCGACATCTGGCTCCGTCAGGTTGATCCTTTGTGCACCACCCATCAGTGGTCCTTGAACTTCAACAGCAGGTAACAGCCATGCAGCAGCACTGGCAGATCAAAGTAATGCACCAGCAGGTCGCCTGGCACGGAGAATCCGGGTGACCTCTTCAGGAGATCCGGGTCCATGTTCTCAGTGAAGTAACCACTTTTCAGTCATATAAGTCATATACTATATCCATGTCATATATTCTCCAATTCCCTTCTATATGTTCAAATCCTGTCCCTGAATCGCTGGTTAGGTTGCTCATCATTTTGTCGGGTGAAATCCCGAGTTTTGCTCAAATCCCCAAGTTCGATTGTGAAACCACCGTTTTTGGTGGGCGAAAAGCGCCCATTTTGTGCTGGTCAACATGCTTTAATGTTGAACCACGTTAACCCCCTATGTTCCTAGTTTAGCTGGTGAAATCTCATTCTTGATTCTTAAATCACAATTTCAATTTATCCTTTTTTCTTGGTTAAAATCACCATGTTTTATCCGTTTTTGAGTGTTACACCTACAATTTTCGCATTTCTGCTGAAAAACGGCCCCAACAAATTCGTGGTCCCACCTGCTGCCAACCACCTCCTGCGTCGTGAGCGCCGCGCTGGCACTGGCTGCACCAGCAGCTCGAGGGCCCCAAGGACAAGCACAGCCTCAAGGATGGGTGAAATGCTTCACCAAAATGGGAAGTTCACAACTACAAACATGTTGGTTTAACATGGTTTAACACTCAAAAATCCACTGATTGCAACAACACGTCTGCTAGCTACAGGCTATAGATTCAAAACTGCAAGCTGCACATTTAACAAAGTTGATCTACCAAAAGTGCATCTCTCACTTCATGGCTTTAATTGAGTTCATGCCTTTCATCATCTTCATGCCCTTCATCCTCTTCATGGACTTTATCGATTTCATTTCCTTCAGGGACTTCACTGGGCTGTACCAAATGCCCGCGGGCCTTACCTTAATCCGTAATCCCGGAATCCGTATCAGAAGCGAAAAAAAACGGAAAAAAAAAAGCAAAATCCCAGCATCTACTCAGGATTCTGGACCCCCATAGATTGGAAATCTTTGCTTTTTTTGTTTTTTTTTGCTTTTTTTGCTTTTTTTGGTGCCTGCCAATGTTTTGTGAGATTGTGCTTTGGTTTTTTTGGTGCCTGCCAATGTTTTTCGAGCATCATTACAAAACAAGATGCAAAAAATTGCGTTTCGCCTAGGTTTCAGAGCCATCAGATGCAGAAAACATCGGTATTTACAGTGTTTTGTGCTCATTTTCATGCAAAAATCACATCCCCATCGTCCTCCGCTCTCAAAAAAAATATATATCATATGGAGGTTTTTTCAAAAATGGTGGTACCTCTACATCATCCATAGATGGAATTTGAAACAAACCATATATTAGTAATTATTATAGATGGTACCCCCATTGATGGGGTTCCCCTATATGTCAAAAAAACGTAGATTCCATATATCATATAAGGTTTCCATAGACTTATATGATGGTTTCCATATGGTATATATATATATATATATTACATATTGATGAAACCCCTATATATCATATGTCCTATATATACGATTTATATCATATGTTCCATAGATTTCCCAAAGGATGTCCCACACACTGCCAGGTCACGGTGCAGCAGTGGTCATGATCCGCCACGCACTCCGCCTCGACCGACGCTGCGCCGCTCGTCAAGAGCGGCCGATTTTGCCAAGCAAAAACGGTGATGTCGCAATGACAAATGGTGACGTTTGCCAGAAAAATTGGTGATTTAACTACGACACATGGTGATTTAACCAACAAACCTAGTGGAATTCGCTGGCAATCATCGGATTTCATCGACAAAATTGGGAGCTGAACCAACAGAAATAATATTAATAATACTAATAATAAGAATAATGTATAAGGTCTTTAAATCCAAGAGAAACTATGTTTCGCGAAGAAGGAAAAATCTGGATGACCACCATTTTCCCCAGACCCCTTTAGTTTTATCCCCTGGGAGTCCCAACCCGAAGACCTGAGGTTTCGGTCTTGGGCCACCTGGCAGAGACATGCTCCAAATCCATGGGATTCAAACCTCATATTTTCCATATGAAAATGCCATTGCTATGCTATACCACATGTTCAGACACACAATTATTTTTATCATGAGAATGTGCTGATGTAATCTTGCGGATATAATTTTGGGGAGATCATTTCGGGGAGATGGAATAGAACCAATTACAATATGTGTGGCATCACATTCTTTAATTTGGGGATATAATTTAATGGTGAATTTTCCGTTGTTTTTTAATGTCCTGTTTTGGAGCTCGAAGCTGGCAATTTGGGTTTGTGCCAGGCGTTATTTAGGAATAGTGTGGGATGTATTTATATAGGGTTTGTTTACGGTTCTATTGAGAGTCGGTTTAGGTTTTATTCAGGTTTGCTTGCTTCAGTGTTTTAAAGAGTTGCTTTAGGGTTCTGCAGTTTCTTGAAACTACGTTTCAGGCGGAAGACAACGCAAACAGGGACAGAGAATGTGTTCAACAGGCGGTTCTTATCCATGTTGATGATTGGTGCGGGCTGGTGCCCCATAGTCGTTCGCTAAGTTGATTTATAACTAACACATCTGGGACTTGTGGTAGATATATCGAAATTGTTAGTGGGGTAATGTGAGGTTTATAAACCAACAAACAGCTGGGAATCCCCACTGTATCGCACCTTTATGTTGGTTAGATCATAGTCATAAGTAAATCGTAAGAATCACCATTTGTGATGATTAAAACCACCATGTTGATAATTAGCTAAGTCCACCATTTTTCATGATTAAATCAGTTGAAACCCATTGTTTGCTGGTTAAATCACTTCATTCCCATTAATGTTAGTCAAGCAATGATAAACCGCCCATATTTTGATGGTTCATATCACCTATTTATGGTAGATCTGGTGATGGTTTACTATTGCTTTACCAAAATTATTAGATGAACTAATCAATTCAGCAAATCAGCTACTATAGCGTGTATATATATATATGTGTGTGTGTGTATGTCCCATTACTAGTAGTTTATAATTACTGGAACATATGACATACGTATACTTGTACAAGTCAATAATTCAATATTACTATTAAATGTTTGCCATTGTAATGGTTCATAAAATCACTGTATATTCTTGTTACTATTATATACTATCATCCTGATCCATATTGCTGATATATTATCACTACATTACTATAGCCATTATCATTACTATCACAACTACTTGTACACTATCATCATTACCATTATCATTATCACTATCACTATCATTATCATTATCATTATAACCATTATCATTATCATTGTCATTATCATCATCATCATCACCATCATCATCACCATCATCATCATCATATATTGAATTGCTCATAAAACACATAATTACCATTTTAATGGTTCATAACACCACTAGTTGCAATTATTATTATCACTGTTATCATTACATATCTGGTTGGTGGTTTTAACCATCTTGAAAAATATGAGTTCGTCAGTTGGGAAGGATTATCCCCAATATATTATGGGAAAAAAATGTTCCAAACCACCAGATATTGATGAGCCGTCCGCAGCTTCTCTTCAAGCCCCGTCCTCACCGCTGCAGAGCTTGCCACCAGCTCCGGCGGCTTCAGCAACGGCATCAGCCTGACGAAAATGAGCAAAATCATCAACAATAACTACAAGAACTATGCAACATGTATCAAAATGTGTGTGTTTTTAGTTGGTTTCTGGTTGTAACTAACATAGCCAGTTATGGACAATGTCCATATTCAAAAGGTAAATCATCTACAGTACAATATTGCAAATGGATCATTTTCCATGGCTATGTTCAATGACCAGAAGGTACAGTAACTTAGGACTGACTTGGAGATGTTGGGTTTATTATTGGAATATGTTGGAGCCTGTTGAAACTTGAGAGGGGGGGGACGAAAGGTAGGGGGGGAAAAGACAGGAGGAAGAGGCAAGAGAAGGTGCGACTGTTTGTAACGCAAGCACGCCGACGACGACGACGACTACTACTACTACGACTACTACTACTATGACGACTACTACTACTATGACGACTACTACTACCACTACTACCACTACTACTACTACTACTACTACTACTACCACTACTACCACCACCACTACCACTACCACTACCACTACCACTACCACTACCACTACCACTACCACTACCACTACCACTACCACTACCACTACTACCACTACTACTACTACTACTACTACTA
>Ga0126342_10019160_pt1 | contig 11660 bp, 11 predicted proteins | sample Cyp1metagenome_FD_92528 | JGI IMG/M metagenome (GOLD analysis project Ga0126342, IMG submission 92528) | Coral microbial communities from Lord Howe Island, Old Settlement Bay, Australia - Cyphastrea 1 metagenome | ecosystem: Host-associated > Invertebrates > Cnidaria > Coral ... | reverse complement strand
GATGTGAGATGAGAAGATGTGAAGATGAGAAGATGTGAAGATGTGAGAAGATGTGAGAAGATGTGAGAAGATGTGAGAAGATGTGAGAAGATGTGAGAAGATGTGAGAAGATGTGAGAAGATGAGGAGAAGATGTGAGGATGAGAAGATGTGAAGATGAGAAGATGTGAAGATGAGAAGATGTGAAGATGAGAAGGTGTGAAGATGAGAAGATGTGAAGATGAGAAGGTGTGAAGATGAGAAGATGAGGGATGAGGAGAAGATGTGAGGATAAGAAGATGTGAAGATGTGAAGATGAGAAGATGTGAAGATGAGAAGATGTTTTACAGACCCCCACTATTGGAAGAACCCTGCGCTCAGACGCTCTCGGGAATATGGAACAAATCCATGAAAATCCAGCAGAAATGGAGATCGGAGATCCGAATCTGAAACCATAAATTGTGATTGATGAACAAACCCCACTAGCCCCGTGACCAGCCACCAGGGCATCGACCATTAACCCCAGACCATTAAATACTATAAGAAACACAAAAATCGGGTGGAGTTGTCCTCCACTTTCCTGGGTTTAAATCAAAAAAAAACGTTGAAATCCCTTTGTTTTGGTCAAAAAAAATGCCCTTCCTACCGGATCATCCTTGATCATCCGGAAAAAATCCATGTCCCAAGATGGAACTGATCCAACCCCTCCTGCAAGAACTCAGCGTCTTTCGGCTTCAAACGCAAAGGCTGGATTGCCTGGCCGTCCTGTTCAAAACTCTTGCTGGACATGGAGGCTGAGCCAGACTTGTGCACCTCAGGTGCTGAATTTCTGGACTTGTCGTACTTTCTGCAGGATTTTGGGGATGGTACATGACAATCACAACATGTAACAACCCATGGGGATTCGCCCTTAAGAACCGCGAGCATCGTGTGCAACGCCCCCGCTTCGGCAACAAGAAACTGCATAGCAACGGCGAGAAAAGGTACCCAAAACAACACTTACGTCATCGCACAAATACAGATTGTCATATAGTACATACGTACATGCATGCAGGCATCAATTACATGACATTAAATTATATTATGTGGCATACATATGTGTATATATATATAGACACCGATAGAGACAGAGAGAGAGGGAGAGGGAGAGGAAGAGATATGTAGAGAGAGTGAGAGAGAAGGAAACTATACTATAAGCCTATATAAACCTATGTATATATCTATATATACTTGATCGTCATGTTCAAGTTCATGAGTTCGTTCGAAGGTTTTTGAGGTAAGTCGTTTGCTTCTAGTTATCATGCTCCAGGTACTGGATTGCATATATTGGTATCTGATGGTATCTGTTTACCTGCGAGTACGAATTCGGCCATTGTGACGGTACTAGAAATGGTCATCATAAATTGGAGAATAACGATACCCCCAGATCAATCCAGGAATCTAACATAGCAGCCATGCAACTATCTCCCATTTTTCTTAGGGTGGTTGAAGGGGCTAACATGCTGCGGGCCTTCTTGTTTAAATCTTCATCTGTGAAAAGCTAATGGAACCCCCAAAGGAATCTAAACTTAAATATATCTATCTGCACATTTGCGGGTTCTTGATGGGATCTTTATGGATATTTGCAGGTGTTCGTTCTTTGGATGGATAAATCAGTGGGTGCCTCCCACTGATTTGTTTCTAAGAAAGGCATTTTAGATCAAAGACAGCATCATGCCCACACGCAAAAGGAAAGGGGTGGCTGGCATAAGTACGAATTGTTGAACGGATTTGCTGGCTGATTTCACCATTTCTGAGATTCTGGTAGGAGTTTTTCTTGGGTTTGCTGCAAGGTTTGGCCCATGTTTGGGATTGTGGCGGGATTGTTAAGGTTTTTGTGGGGGTTGTTTAGCATTCAGTGGGATCTGTTTAGGTTTTGATGAGGCTGGCCATAGGTTTTTGGAATGGCAAAAAACAAAGACAAAAATGTTTGTGCAACATTTGATTGTGCTTTACTTGGCAAGCCGCAGGGGTTTCCTGGGAAACCTTTCGAGATTGAGTGGCTTTGAATGGGATTTCAGTTGGGATCCATGGTGTTTGTGAGAAGGGTTTCTGTGTGTTTCTGTGGTGTTTTCAGGGGTTTGTGTGGGAAATCCATGGGCCTAAGAAAATCAATAATAAGATTTTTGACAGATTAACCCCATAAGCCACTGTATGAATTTTACAGTACATTCACAGTGGACGACTTGCCTGTATTCACAAAAGGGGATTTTTTGACAGTTTTGTCATTTAATCATGTTTTCAGGGCCAATCAGAGATAGCGACAACATATTTTCTCAGCTGGTGAATACATCGTACCCAGAGTTGACCCAGTATCATTTGTGTCTAAAAATGGGCTATACATGGCTATACCTCCATTTACATTCATTTCAATGGGTGATGATAAATTATTGGATTTTGAAGGCTGCTTTATTATCTTTACTGTCAGACAAAACCATTCAAGAGCCAAGCTTCCCTTGAGACCCTGTTACTTCGCGGCACGCCATGCTCGCCGCGGCGCGCCGCGCCCTGTGTCATTGGGGGAGCCAAAACAGCTAGGCTGAAGGGCCAAGACCTCTACTGGCATGTAGGAACGGCCATGTATGTGTCTATCTATCTATCTATCCATCCATCCATCTATCTATCTATCTCTATCTATCTATCTATCTATCTTATCGTATCGTATCTTCTATCATCTTATCTTATTGTTTTATCGTTCTTATCTTATCATATCATATCTTTTCTTACCTATCTACCTATCTACCTATCTACCTATTTATCTATCTATCTATCTACCTATCTATCTATCGATCTACCTATCTACCTACCTACCTACCTACCTATCTATCTATCCATCCATCCATCAATCCATCCATCCATCTATCTATCTATCTATCTACCTACAGTATTTCTGTGTGTGTGAACAAAAATAAAATGTCCATTGTGAGTAGGACTGATTTTTGTTGCTGGTGAATCCCTATTTTTCGCTGGAAGAAAAACATCTTTGAAACCTCCAACCCCCGGTCTGTTGGAAAAGAATTCTGTGATACACTCTCCCCATGTATTTGCTGGCTACTGTAACTCCTACATGTCCGTTGACAAACATCCCTCGAACAGCCAGCCAGCGTCCCAGGGTCAGGTTTCAACCAGAAAAGGGCATGATAATAAGCTGGAATATAGTGAAGAATACATGGTTCATAATCAACAGTAGAACATCAAAATCGTCTATGAAACAGCCAGCCCACCCAAATGTCTCAGCATAGGCTTAATGGAGAATCGCAACCAGAAACACCAATCAAGTTGGGGCCAGAAAAACATGGTTTCTGGTCAAGATGTTCCCTCAAATGGCTTCATTGAAGAGTATATAATAAGTAAAAACAATAATCCCACAAGCATCTTCATCTATTGGTAAAAGTAAAAGCATCTTTGGGACAAAGTCATCTTCAAATCCCCCAAACTTTGTCCCAACTAGCACTTGCAATTTGTTAGCTATGGAAGCCATGGCCCATGAAAAGAAAAACTTCTGATGATCTATGATGACTTACCTATAAAGACATGGTGTGTTTCATTGGTTGTTCCATGACTTACCCATTACACATTATTAAACATGTTTTTTTCCATAGTTCGCCCCCCTTGGCTCCCACACTCAGCGTCTCCCCCAGCCCACTGGGCTCAGGGGAGGCGGTCCCGGCAGTGCTCCCCGCACCACCATCGACGTCCATGGGGGATTGCGAAGCGCCATCTGGGGCAGAGATGCTTGGGTTTTTGGGGCCCCGGCAGAACCTTCTTAGTAAACTAACATAGCTATTGAAAATGGCCATGGAAATAGTTGATTTACATATTTAAAACGGTGATTTTCCATAGTTTTTTGTATGTTTACTAGAAGGTGCATGGTTTCATCCCATCCCCCCATATATAATTAAACACCCCCTATCCATGATCCGGGGACCTGTGGATCCCCATACTTTTTACCATGGTTTCTGGTGGGTGTTTAGTGGCGGAAGGGATTATATACCGTTTAAATGGGGCTTGGGATGTGAAAACCTGAGACGTTGAACTGGAAAATTCATTTTTTGAAATAGCAAAAAAATCAGCGGAAATGTTCTAGCTTGGACAGAGATTGTTTTTTTCATGATGGATTAATCCCTAATATTAAACACACCCGAACTGAAAGCATGGTATACCATGGTAAAAAGTAGGGACAATCCACATTCCATTGGGACATATTGGGACCATTTTTAGGGTGTTTAATATTTTTTCATGATGGATTACCCATGTCCGGTTTCACGAATTTCCCGAGCCCAAAAAACCCCATCCACCACTTGGCCCAGGCACTGATGGCCACCTTTGAGGCCTTGGCAGCCTGGCGCCTGAGAAGTGGGGAAATTCATGGCTTGGAAATTCATTGATTTGTCATGGGAATTCATGGTTGTTTGTGGTGTGAACTTCCAAATGAGTGAACTTGATAGTCACTAAAAACAACTATGAATATGGCGGCTATGAACTGAATGGGTATTAATGCCCGAAATGAGACTCCATTCATAGTGTTGCTAGTGTGTTGTTTGTTTTCTGAATATTCCATTAATCAGTTATCAGTGTTAGGCATGGAAGCCATGGCCCGTGAAAAGTTCGATGGTAAACATCATTTAATGATTTACTTTTAAATAATGGTGACTTCCCATAGTTCTCCAGCTCGCTACATGAAATAGCCAGAGGGTAGGAATTAGTGTTCTAGCCATGACATTCGGCCTGTTCCGGCAGGATTTGTTCGTTGCTGAACCTATAAGTTTTAGTTAGTTTATACAGAACTTTTAAATGAATGACAATCCTATTAATGGAGTACAATGGGAACAAATGACTAGAAAGAAAAACAAGTGGGATGTTATGATACCAACCGACCAGCATGGGGATAGAATGAGATGTTTCTAACGAGGGATGTGCCCCTCAAAGATGGAGGTTGTTTACCAAATTTACGGGCAATCAAACATCGAAAATGCGGATTTAACTGCCCAAACTAGGGATCGCTTGGGTTCCCGACATAAACACAATAATATATATATATATATATATACAGTACAAACATACATATTAGATACAAATGATACATATTTAATTATCATTAATGATCTATCATCATTATCATACCGTCATTCATGCACAGATCGAGAAACACACAACTTTGCAGACTTAGCAGTTGCACCAGTTGCATCAATGGGCCCCCTACATCAGCGGACCATCCGGTCGCATTCGCACTCGCGATTTCCTGGGTGCCAGGTTCAACAACAAATTTACAGAGAAATAGCGGCAAGATCACACTGCCGGGTTGTGCTAAAGGTAATTAGTCACCAGCAAAGCTTGCCCGAACACCTAGATGCCGGGCAGAAGTCCTGTTGAGGCACTTGATGTTCAATTGGTTTAACTGCGGCCCCAACTTTGCCCACCTCCCAAAAATGACTGAAATTTCAATCAGTTAAATGTCCTCCTCTTGTGCGACCTCACCATCAAAAAACAACAAAAACACGTTCCTGCATGGACCTAAACACCTCCCATTAATGTTGGTAAATCAATATATAATAAACCACCCCCAAAATCATATGAAATTATACCATCAATCCAAAATAATCCAGGTCTGGATGGAAAAAATAAACCATTACTTAGCCTAACAAAAAACGAATTTTCAGCTCAGATTCTTGGCATCAAAGTCCCATTCTTCGTAGTGACCTTCAAAGAAGGTCTCGAAGTCTTTGTTGTTCCACACCTCAGCCGTTCCGAGCTGGGGGATCCAACGGGGACGGACAAGTCCCGGACATCGAGAACAGGATGCGTATAATTGACTTTTATGCCAAACATAATAGACAATGTATATATATATATATAAATAGAAACTATTAAACATTATTAAACATATACTCTCTATATATATATATAATATATATATATATATTTATTTATTTCAAAAAAATGCAGATAACATACAAATTTGTGCAATCGGTTATGCGGTAGCTGACTGTGATATGGTGACATCACTGTTAGGTCTGAATTGAACCATTTATTTTTTCATATCCTAGTGCTCCCCACACTTAAAACCCCCGGGAGAGTAAAACTGTATGTCATTAATTAGTACAAGTGCGACATTTGTTATACAGGAGGTGTCCGCGCACACCCGGCCCTGGAATCTGAAAGCGGCACCTGGACCAAAACCATGTAAAGTTAATTATGAAATATCGACATACGAACGTAAATCAACATGTGCTCGCCGAAAAAGTTCCTAATAATGCTAACAAGAATCAAATTACTTCACTAAGAAGTCAATTGTCCAATCATGTCCAATCTGTAGCCTTGCCCCGATACAAAAATCAATGAGGACGCGCTTGGCGAAGAAGTCCCCTGATAAGCGCCTTTTTAAAGGTCTGAATGCAAACTTCCGCCGAGATTTTTGTTCAGCAGAAGTCAGGTACACAATTTGTGTAGTGGAGTTCGGCTGAAAACCAAACCACACTAAAGTCCGCAAAAATTGTTTGCACTCCTGCAGGGCCGATCTGCGGTGGCGCTGGTTCTGCAGGGTCGATGGGCGCTCCCTCCGGCCTGCGCCGGCGACAGCACCAGGTGGTGCCCATGGCCAATCACTACTGTCTCTGAGCCAAATACACGGCAAGATGAGGTAATGACAACGGTACTTATATCTTGATATGGCTGCCCAGACAACATACAAAGGGCTTCAGAGGGTGCAAGATGCATGCGCAAGAAGACTTCGAAACCTTCAAAAAGACATGGAATGGAAGGGCGATCAAAATGTGCATTGAAAGAGCAGGGTTGGACGTCCAACGAGAGGCAAATGAGCCAAATTCTAGTGCAGCGGCAATAAAGGGCAACACAACCAAAGGATTGCACAGCAGTGTGGGCCCACATCATTTATGTGCAGAAGCAGGCTCGTCATGGTGTCTCGACTTTCAAGATCGTCACACGTTGTGAGATTGGTTTTGCAATGGTTTTATCATCAATTTATCAAGTTTTTATCCAAACCATGTTACCATACCTATAAGTTCAAATTTTATGAAATTTAGTTTCGAAGTAGTTTGCTATGGTTAGTAAATTTTAGTTTGGTTTTTTTTTACGAATTTAAACCTTCTTCGAAAAAAGTAAATTTACTACAGACAGTGCAAAGTACATTATTCATAATGTAGTTTGCACTGTTGGCTGTTGGTGTCTTATGAAAACTGCATTAATTATGCACAATGCAGTTTGCATTGTTCGATTGTTTAAAAAACATTGTTCTTGGATCTATCGAACCAGTGAGTTCTTGCGTTTGCTTGGCGTGAAATATATATATATATATACGTGTATATATATATACATCAGACTTTTGAACTTCATGTCTCATGGTTCTTGAACATGATCTTCTTGCGATGGCTTTGCTGACACAGGTTTCACCTTGATAAAGTTGTTAAATTTCACTGGGTTTTGGGTGGCTTGGATTGCATTTGGGTTACGTTGGTTCGAAGCCTGGATTCACTGAAAGTTCAACTGGGTATTTATATGTTGCGGTTTCAAGTTATATAGTGCCCACAGATTTCCCTGCGCCTGGCAAAACACAGATTTTAGTTTGCGCATTGGGGGCCACAAGTGTTTTGTGAAGTTAAGGTGAACATGTTTACTTCTTACCTCGGATTCTCTTCCACGATGAGGCGTTGCAGTGGGATCCTGGTGGCTTCATTTTTGAAAACTGCGAATGTTTATGATGAATTTGGAGTTACAGAAGAGGTTTCAGCAACATTTGTGATCTCGATCTATGTAACACAAGTTGAAGTTCTTGCGTTGTGCATGGGTTTCTTATATACTTGCGTGTGCTTTTATCCAAGGTGATATGTGTGTATATATACATCTGTATATATATATACTTGTTTATTTATAAATACAAATACGTGCGTGTGTGTGTGTCTATATATATGTGTGTGTATGTTCTTGATGCATGTTTTGCAGCTGTATCCAACATTTTTCCGCTTGACCTGTGTGGTGGTTTTGCCAGCACATGGCGGCACCCAAATTGGATGCGCTTCTCCAGTCAGAGAATGAGAAGGCCAAAGCAGTTCGCGTTGAAGCCGTCATTTTTTCTCCTTTCGTATTGATCTTCTTGCATGCCTCGCTCTGCCCAGCGCTATGCATTCACTCTGATCCTTCCTTGGCTTTGCATGCAGGTTCCAGTGGCCTAATGCATAAGGCGTTGGTCTTCGGAATCAAAGATTGCAGGTTCGGGTCCTGCCAGGATCAAGTTTTGCTTAGTGCCATACATTGGCCCTGCATCTCTTGATCCCATGATGCTGCTGCTCTGCGAGGCCTCGTTCTGCCTGCCTAGCCTCGCCTGGCCTCGCCTGGCCTCACCTTGCTCCTCACTTTGCGCATCACTGCAATGGAAAGTACACCCGGCAAGGATCGAACTGGCAACCTTCAGCGTGCGAGGCTGCTGTCAAAGCCGCACACAGGCAAGGCTCATCCCAGCGCTTGCCTCAAGACTGACAGCCACAGTTTCTGCAAGTTCACAAAGAATTTTTCCGCGATTGAAAAGAATCAGCAGATCATAATCGGCTGCAAAAAGTCCGCGAAGCCCGCAGAGATGTGTTTGGCAAAAAAGTCTGAGACTTTAACGCATCCGGCCCCATGCTTTTTGAAAGCTCCATGGAAAGAGGCTTGAATTTAAGTATTCCCTTCCCCTGCCCCCCTAATTAATGCTCAAACCCACCCAAATAGTTCAAAACATGTTAAAGCATGTTAAAACCAGGTGAAAAATAATTGTAATTAGTACAAGTGCGACATTTGTTATACAGGAGGTGTCCGCGCACACCCGGACCTGGAATCTGAAAGCAGCGCCTGGACCAAAACCATGTAAAGTTAATTGAAATATCGACATACGAACGTAAATCAACATGTGCTCGCCGAAAAAGTTCCTAATAATACTAATAAGAATCAGTTTTCTTCACTAGAAGTCACTTGTCCAATCATGTCCAATCTGTAGCGTCGCCCCAATACAAAAATCAATTCAAATGCGCTTGGCGAAGAAGTTCCCTGATAAGCGTCTTTCTTTGAATTTGTATTCAACCAAGGTCAAGCACAATTTGCTGCCTGAAGAGGCACCCTAATCAGGACCAAAGTATCTACTAAAAACTTTACATATATGTTTCACATTCATTTTGTATCAACCGAATCCAAGCCTCAAACACATGGCCTCTTTATTGTTGAGGTCCAAGTCCACCATTTCAATCCAGTTCACCATTTTAAGGTCAATAGTAAAGTTGTAGTAAATCTTATATTGAAATAATAAGGGGAAAACCTTGAACATTGTGAAAACAACTGCTGGCAAATAGTTTCTATTAATTTCAGGAAACTTACCAAAAGCATGAAGAGTTGAAAGGGAATTACCCATTAAATCACATTTAAAGTTGGATGATCTATGACCCATGATCTAGATCCTGAGAACCCAGTTCGATTGCAAACGTTTATATGTAATATGTGTACATATATAGATGTATATATTATATTATCAACTATTAACTATTGGCATCTATTAAATATTACATTATATTATATATATTTTTATATATCACAGGTCTTTGCGGTGCTATCTATGATTTCTTTATCTGGGCTCCACAGGCAGCACTGCCCAGCATCTGCTGGAAGTAGAGCCGCACCTACGTTTTTGGTCCCCCGGATGGGGTGAACTGGGAGAAGGAAACCACGGATGGTAAACAATAGAGGGTGCCTACCAGTATTCCCCGATATCCAGAATTGATTTGGAAGGAATTCTGTAACTGATCTGAGAAGGAAAATCGAAATTGGATGAAACTGGATATCGGAAACTATTGGTTTTGACCATCAAATCCAAGGCTATCTCCTGCAATTGTCCCATTTCTGGGGAAGCACTGAATCATCACACGGCTCTTTTTTTGGTGGCCCAATATCTGGATACTTTTTTCAAACCAGTTCTGCCAAGGGGATTCAAAGTCAGAAACCTTGATCACATAGCTGCAACAGCCTCCAAATTCACAGACGGAACATCCAATGTTGAACTTCCCAAGGCTGAACAATGTTTAACGTCGATCATTTGAAGATCAAAGATCAAACATTAGTACCCTTAAAAATGAGTATAAGTTATAAGCCATGGCCCATTTAGTTCGGTGATTTACCTTCAAAGTTGTGGCCATGTTGGTTTACCAAGGGTCAATGGGAATTTCAGGATCCTGAAATGGAGGTACTGTACCTTATAAGGCCATGAAAGGGTAAACATGGGTAAACTATCAGTCCCAGCTTGACCCGTCATGACGTGCACCTGTAAGTCCGCCCGCAAATCGCTCAGCTTGACGTAGCCTTGGCTAAGTGGGACCCTGGGATATCTATGGATATTCCATAGGATTTGTTGGAAGAAACTGTAAACTGATTGGTGGTTGAGCCCTACCCCTCTGAAAAATATGAGTTCGTCAGTTGGGATGATGACATTCCCAACTGAATGGAAACATAAAAAAATGTTCCAAACCACCAATCAGGTAAACAATCACTTCCAACTTTCACCCTAAACAGATTTAACCGATGAATGGTAACATTTACCAAGCAGAATTTGATGTTAAGTGCGAGTAGCTACCATCAAACGACTAAACATGTACCCACATGGAACAGAGTTTTGATTGTTGAAACCATGTTTAAACAAACTTTATCCAACACGTGAGTATTGAACGGGTTTCAAAACAAACAACACCAACCATTTTGTGGATAATATGAGGAGGATATGTTGAACCAACAATCTTTGGCATATATGATGATCATATATATATATAGATATATTGGGTGTATTTCCTGGCTCTTTTTCTGGGGGGAGGGGGCGGGAGGAAGCGGGAGGGGGGAACGGTAACGTGAAGATCGACTCAGATCGACCAAGCTTTGACGGGCTCAAACCGAGTCCTCAAACTCATCCAAGTTATGATTCACCAACTCAACACAGACCTGGAGAAGTCGCACATTTTAGAAGCAAGTAGTCTTCATTAGTCTTCCAATCCGCTATCTTTCAGGGTCTATGTCAATCTTGGGGATGATACCCCCTGGTACTCCAACATGGCTTGCTGGCCAATTTTCTCATTTCGTTCGATGATTTTCTCATAGAAATTCTGAAATGCGCCCATTGATAGGGTATTTTGTGGTACTTCCTGGATGGTATTGATCTTGGGATAGCCCCAACTTCCCAATAGTTTCCCCAAGTTCGGCCTCCTTCGGCCCCGCCCTGGCTATCTACGGCTCCTTTCAGCACCTGGAAATGGGCTTGGATTAAACCCACCCATGGCTGTGGAAGCACATGAACCAAGAAAAATGGTGGGTAACATTGGATAGCCGGGTCCACCAAAGAAGTCATTTCACATAGCAAGGAAACATCATCCGTGTTTTCTTGCGGGACGCATTGCTGGGATAATAATCTGACTCAATGGATGGTTTTCCAGCAATGGGCTGTGTGTTTTTTTTGTTAGAACCATTTAGAGACTAAGGAGGCCAGTTTTATTTGGCAAAACAACGCCCCAGTGGTGCGTCAAGACGCGCCTGAAATGCTGCCAAGTGACGTCATGTTCCATTTTCCATGGTTTTTGCGGTGTTTTTGTGTTTTTTTCATCTGCTTGTGTCATGTCATTT
>Ga0126342_10019159_pt1 | contig 11660 bp, 8 predicted proteins | sample Cyp1metagenome_FD_92528 | JGI IMG/M metagenome (GOLD analysis project Ga0126342, IMG submission 92528) | Coral microbial communities from Lord Howe Island, Old Settlement Bay, Australia - Cyphastrea 1 metagenome | ecosystem: Host-associated > Invertebrates > Cnidaria > Coral ... | reverse complement strand
TTTATTTTTCTTTATATATAATATAATATTTATATTATATTAGATATTATATATTATATATTATAGATTATATATTAGATATTATATTTTATATATTATATTTTTTTATTGTATACTATATATTCTAGATTATATATTATATATTATATATTTTATATTATATATTTTAATGTATTATATATATTTTATATATACATTATGTATATTTATATATTTAATATATAATATAATATATATGTATATACAGAATATAATTTCTATATGTGTATATATCCGGGAATCTCAGAATTCATCAAATGGCAATGCCTCTTAACCAGTAGAATGGGATGACAGGCAACGGATCGGACGGCTCCGAGAACGCGGACCGGCAGCTGAGTCGGAAGATCACGATAAGCTCCACCTGGTGCCTGGGACGAATTTGTGGAACGACTTGGGGCGTTGAACATGGGTGATATATGGTAATGGCACCAGGATATACTGGTTGGTGGTTTCAAACATGTTTTTTCCCCCAATAGTTGGGATGATGATCCAATCTGACTTTCATATTTTTCAGGGGGGTTGAAAACACCAATTAGTAAAAGGTACTATATAATGATATATGGTACCCTGATATATCAACATATATGCTTATATTAATGATATCTAGCTAACAATAGATGTATCAGGAGGTATCAATTTGATCATGTATCTAACTACTTAAAAATGTATCGTGATGTATCTACTCGATGATGTATGACATATCATGGTTGATACTATCATGATGTTTTCCTACTTGAGGATCTGTTCTATTTAATGATATAGTGAGATAGAACTAGTTATATAGGTATGTATATATATAAAGGGGATATAATTATCTATAATGGGACAGTAAACTTTCTATAGTGAGATACAATGAGATATAGCTAATGCGGATATAGCTATCTATAATATGATATCTTTTAATTTTTCGTATTATGTAATGAGGTCATGTTCCCTACTACATGATGGGATATTTCATGGGTATATAGTGACGTATAAGTCATTTTTAAATCTCATATTCTCATGGTATAGCTACATAGGGGGGTTATACAAAGAGGAAAAAACTGACCATTTTGGGGGGATTATTGAGGATACAGAATGTAGGTAGAATTATCTATAGCTATCAGTCGGGAAATTCGCTGGACATTCATAAAGATATTGTTTGTTAGTCAGGAGAAGGAATCGTAAGACGGTTCCTTCACTGTTGTTTCACTGGTTGAAGCCTACTTGCCCTAAAAACATCTAAAAATAAAACTGGTGCATACATAACTATACTATCCCACATGTTTCTATACTAACCCACTTTTTTCCAGAGGGTGAAGCACCATGACCAGCCATTTTTCTGATCCATTAACAAAGTGGGCCTGTGCAGCTACGCGCCATCCCAAGGAGCAAAGACGATGGATCCAAAGAGCTGGAGCGTGACGCTCGAGAAGCCAAGAAGACCATGGAGACCATGAAAGTTCCGTCAGCTGCCAGCGGCAGAAGTCGTTGGGTGTGGTGAAAGATGTTGAGAAAATGAAAATGGCAATGGTTAAACAAGAAAGATGTTATATATGACACACATATATATAATAAGATGTAGAATACAACCAACTGGGATATGGTTATATGATGATAATTGTTTCATAAGTGCCATGGGCCAAACTTGGATTATATATATAATGAGACTGGGGGATGATTATCAATCCATTAATAAGGAGTTAAGTTATATTCCATTAAACATGATATTCCTATTGTAAGGATTTTCAATTATGGTATGTTTGACCATAACCCATATACCATCTTTTGACCAGGGCAGATCTTTTTTTATAACACATCATAACCATGGTTATAAGATGTTACAAGCCATTCATATCATTTATTTTACAACCAGGATGCGTTACAGTATTTATCGTCAGGTTGAAGATGAACAATTCCATGGTTGCCAAGCTAATTGTGTAGCTAATTGTGCTGTGAATGGGATGATTGGCATTAGTTGGGATAGTGAAGTTATGCCACAAACATCGAAATGATGGGGAAATGGTGGTTTTCCAGGTCGAAACCACTAAGTTGGTTTCGGGGTTTCCATAGTCATGGGGCTACCCCACTATGGATGGTTTATAATGGAAAATCCTTTTAAAGTGGATGATTTGGGGGTACACCTATTTCAGGAAACCTCCATTTATATCCGTTGAATCCCCTTACGAATTTAAGCTGAAAAGTGTGTGTGGCCGTGCCTCTTACAGTGACATGAAATCCAGGTCCAAGATTTTGTAGCTTAAACTCGTGAATCTCATTTTATAAAGGAATCATTTTAATCATGTTAGCTTATTATAAATCGCAGTGGCATTTTGTAAGAAAACATCATGAGCTTCAAACGTGTTTATCAAAATCAAATGGGCATTTTGTAGCAAAAGAACATGGTCCAAACCTTGGCTTTGAAAAACAACAGAGGCATTTTGTAAGGAAAGTGTGTGCCTCAATGAAGGGTTTTGCAAAAAAAGGCATTTCTTAGGGACAGAATATGACAGCATTTTGTAGCTAAGGCCATTTGGGAAAAACATGGAGCTCGACAACCTCATTCTATAGCCCCAAGCTTGTGAATAATTTTTGTAACTTACAGAGTTAGGGTCACAACGTCTCCCTGGGGAATTCTATATTGATGTTATTTTTGTTGGTATGTTATGTTGGCATATAGTTGGGGGTTTCACAGCAGCTCATCAGCACCGACCCCAGAAGGTGAAACATGTCAAAACTTTTGCGCACTTCTGAAAGTTGGGTCGACGACTGAATTCCAATATTTCAACTATAACTATTGGAATACTATATATAATACTATATAGATATTAATACTATATAGATCATTTTGAATCCTATCTATTCCATATGGGGAATTTGGATCTTAAAACTCAGACGTTTGACCCAAACACAAGAGTTCTCCTGATTTCTCGTCATTGCTCGTTTGTTAATCACCAGGAGCGTTCCATTCCCCGGCAGATTCCCCCGCTTGAGCTACGTGACCCAGAGGATACAGAGGATACCTTCTACCTTGATGATCAGTGGGTTCCACTGACTGATTGACATCAGTAGCAAACAGATTAGCTGTGCTGTGCTATTCTTTCAAATGGTTGCTTATTGACATGCAAAAACCTTGGGTTAAGAATGAACTCCAAAGCTCTTGGTTACCAAGGATGGCTACAACTGGTTGGTTTCTAGTAGGTTTCCCAAAAAATGGGGATGTCTTACTGTGAGGATCTGATCACCCCCTGAGGTTCACCATGTTCTACGGAGCTGTTGCTATCTACTTTTTTTGCAGGAAAATCTCGGCAACGCAAAAGTTCATCCCAAAATAGTCAAATTTTCCAGTATCTACAGTGCCCTTGTATACTTTGCCCGCATGTTTGCTGGACCAACTGTCATCCTAAGCAAACCAATAGTAGATCAGTAGGTAATCAGTCATATGTCAGCATTTGTTCAGCATGCGAGTCCAATGATTTGATCAGCGCTGTGCTATGTGTTTTGCAATCTAGTGTTGCAGATCGCATTGGAATGGCTGCATCATAAACAAAACTGACACGGTTGCCTGGATATGAAAAGGAGAGGGAGGCCGTACTGAGTGCGAATAAGTCAACACAAGTGGCCAGGCGACTTGTGTTCTACCAGCAGCTTGTAAGTGAAGAGCTCATCCGCCTAGAGAGGCCACCATTCTGGGCAAACCGTATGCCGAACCGATTCGATTTCGCATCCTGCGCCTGAGGACGACGTTCAACGAGATGCACGTGGCCTCAGCTAAAATCCGGGCTCTCGGGTGGTAAGCCTGACAGGACGGAGATAGGCCAATACCTGCCAACTACCCACACGATTTGTGAGCAACAACACTTGGGGTTTAAATTTGTTTAATGTGGGGTTGGGCCAAGCCCTATGGGACCATTGGTTGAGGAGGCAAAAACATCTCTATAGCAACTTTTGAATGCAAACTGAAAGGCACTAGGGCGCAAGCACTCACCCGGATACAGCTTTGCTGCTGATGACGCGTCTTCTCCATCAAGTGGATATCACCATCCATGCCAGGGAACTTCTGAGGGACCGTCGGCGAAGTAACAAGTATGCTGAGACACTCCAAAGAAGGGAAACCTAGTATGCACCAGCCACTGTACGTACAATGCTTGCGGTGGCTTTAGAAAATCATGGGGGCACCTGCTGTAAATCATTTTGAATCTAGGTTTCTTTAGCCGCCACTGCTGAGGTTTCTATTCAATGCAGCGGTGATGGGGTTCAGTTCCAGTGACTTGGTGTGATGGTGATTCAGATTATTTGATGGGTCAGGATCGTTATTGCTTGGTTCTTGAAGTGACATCAAAAAAAATGCCCTGAAATCACGCCATTTGAATTTTCCGGCATTGAAAAAAACTTCAAAACCCAGTGTTTGCGGTTCGACTTTGGGTTTCAAAGAAACGTATGGGTTTGCAAGGCCCACCGTACCTCAAAATGATAGGTCATTTTTGGTCCCCATTTCAATGGGTGGAGATTTGTGGCCCATCTGTTTCTTTCAAAATTTGGTGTTGGTCAAACCCTCCTGTTTGTTGGATCAATCCCCAAAAGTTGTTGGACTTTGTACAAGTCCAAGTTTTTTTGGTTGTGGTGGAATAATTTTGATTCATGCATCATTTTTGCTGGTCAGATGCCCAAACATCACCAATTTTTGTTGCGCCTTCAGTCGTTTGTTTGTTTCCCAGGTGTTTGGATGCAGCTGGTGCTCGAACAGTTCGGTGCCATCGTGAACAATGTAGCTCAAAAGAAACACCATGGCGTCACTGGGGAGGGATCGAAATTTAGGGCCCATCTATCAGGGTAAATTATAGTGACCTCACTGGAATCATGTTGAATGTATAGAGGAATTATCCCCAAATGGCCGCAAAATTCAGTTCAGTGAAATCTTATATTTTGCCCAGATTCATGTTTCAGTATAAGGCATCTAGGTTTGATGATGTTTCGTCCTAACCATCAAAATTTAAGTTTAACCATCTTGTTGCGAAGTGCTGGTGGGTGGTGGCATTAGCTAGGAAACACCAAAATGTTAAGGTAATTTGTGTTTTTCCCCGGTGTTTTGTAAGTCCATGTTCCTGTGGTCATCTCATGCGATGCTGCTTTTGGTAGCTGCCTAGAAAAGTCCATTAGAGCCGACCCCTTGAAATGAAGAGAAAACAAAACTCAGTGGCCTAAATGGCACAAAGAACGCATGTTTGTTGAATTTCTATTACGTATTTAGGATGGTTGTAGGTCTCCAATTCATGTTGGATAGTTGATAGATACAAGTATTATTACAATGTTATCCCAACATTATCTCCAGGTTAATATCCACAGTATCAGTTTCAGATACTTAAAACAATTCCTGCTAAGGCCGCCAACTCCTATCGTCTGCAGGAAGAGTGCGATATCATGGTGGGAAGCTGAGGAGTTTTGTAAAAACGTGCCAAATGGGTCCAAAGGTTTCTGTTGCACACTCTAATGTTTTGTTTAATCCTCCAAAGATGATACAAAATATCTCAAAATATGTTAAATGATTATTTCCCGAAGTTATATGAAATTAAGTGGATATGTTGGCCTGGAAAGCTGGGATTTACCTCCTGATCATATCGCATTGGGGGATAGAATATATCGATTATTCGATGTTTTGAAGACTAAAGTCATATACTTTGGCAAGACAGATTTGTTTGCAGCCATGTTTGTTCATCAGTTCAATAACTTGAGTGGAGAGGCAACAAACGTTGGGGATGTATGAATTTAATAAGCAACAAAAGCAGAGAGATGAGTCAGTAACTCATTGTGCGACGGTTCTCGGACAACCAGCTGACATCTCGAACCAACCAAATATTTATATTAAAATATAGTCATATTATACATACAACATGATATGTTACCTAATCTATATACGTGTTTTAAACGAAATTATTCCCCCCACTGAGAATTGAAAAAAAAAAAAACAACTGCCCACCCACCAGCCCACTGCCGGTAGCTATGGAAAATCACATCTTTGAATATTTTTGCTAGATACATTTATTTCTATGGGCCATTTTCCATATGTTATATAAAAAATCAGATGGTATATCATATTATATCCATATATCCCCAAGATGGTTATCATGTGTTATCCATATATCCAGATATATCCAGATGTCATATGTTATCATGTGATTTCCGTATTTATATTCCTATGAAATAAAATATCTCCATGATATCCCCAAGAAAATCCCAATAGAAATTGCTGAGGCCTTGAGGTTGGCGAAGCCACTGGGCGCGCTCTTTCGAGCCATGGGGATGGTTAAACAAGTTGAAGACCTAATCGCGTTTTGAGATGTAGAAAATCTACTAAAAATAGTATCCCAATAGTAGCTACTAAAACAACTAACAGATCCCAATAGTATCCCAATAGTATCCCATTAATATTGGGTTAGTAGTATACAACTAATAGATCCCAATAGTATCTACTAAAAATCTACTCAAAACATCTACTACAGACATATTATGTCTGGGATATATAACAATATCCAGTTTGCGACATATGGGATCATCTATATCCCAAACACAATGAGTATATGTTTTTTTCGATATCAAGCTCATTTCAACTGTCTATTTCGTGGGAGATCACTATAGCTGGATAACCTAATGTAGGTTGTTTGAAAAAAGATAAACTTACCACACTATCATTTATTTTTGAGTCGTTTCTATTGTATGTTGAAATGGATGAGGTAGGTATTGCAATCAGATACCAAAGGCTGCCAGAAACATATGTAATTTGTTGAGGGCTCGACGGTTTTAACCGGGTGATACTCTCCAACAAAAGAACATGACCTGGTTGTATGATACACTATGGGGATATCAGAATATGGGAATAGTAAATACTATATAATATAAGCATAGAACTGATATGACTCCTGAAATCGGGAATATTCACCAAGTTGGTGAGTAAATAGTGATTGGTGTTGCCATTCTGCTTGGTCAATGTACTATCTTTTCGCTGGGTAGCATAAGGATAGCCATGCTATGCCATGTTTTTACGAGGATAAGATAATAGATACGGCCATGGCGATAGAAAGAATTTGCTGTTCTGCGGTTTGCTGAAGAAGTGAGGACACCTAAGTTATTACGAACCGCAATTCAACACCTTACTGGTTCTAAGGTGTTGGGCTGTTGCGAGTGGTTTTTCACTATCAGTTCAGTCCCAGTACACCCGGAAGCGTCGAGATTTTGGGGACGTATGTGATGGCTATTTTGTACCTGGTTGGTGGTTTGGAACATGACTTTTATGACTTTCCATCTATTGGGAATGTCATCATCCCCACTGACGACCTCATATTTTTCAGAGGGGTGGCGAAAAACCACCAACCAGGTACAAATTGTTTTGGTTCCAAATGACAGTGTGTTGGGAAGCCAGTTGTTTTTGACCCGCGACGACAATTGATGGGCCGTATGGCCCTTATGGGCCGTATGCTACGCTCTCAATACATCTTGACACCCTGAAAAAATCCTTTGGCCCTCCTTCCATGATCAAAATGTCAGCAAAAACGAACAGATAGTAACCATTAGTAACCCACATCTACCTTTGTCTGAAAATTGAATACCACATTCCATCTGATCAGCACGATCATGTTCTGTATGAAACTTGCCAGGAATCAGAGCCTCCAATTTGCAGACACACCCAACTATCAAATTGGTTGGATGTATATATATATATTATATATAATATAATATATATATATATATATTATATATATCCCACTATGTTTCCAGTAGAATATATCCCATGATATCCCATGTTCTGTTTCTAAATCCCCATTATAGCCCCATCTTTTGTCGTTTTTTCCCTAGGGCCAACCCTCTGAGGTATCGTGGTTCCATTCAGCTGAACGAGTTCAAGGCCGTGATGTTGGCCGCCTTGCGATCCTTGGTCTCTCGGTCTCGAGGTGCGTTGCGGTGGGCTACAGGGTGTGATTCCTGGAGATTGGCTCTCACTGTGCAAAATATATCATATCATTTATTTATATCTATATATAATATAACCATAAAAATATATATATATATATAAATAAACATATCAAATATGATTTAGACATATAAACGGGAGCTGATTGGAATTCAATGAGTTGCGGAGCCTCCAAAACAACAGTTGGAGATAGGACATTTTGAAAAGAGATCTGTCGAAATTGTAACTTTATCCATGGCACTCCATGACAATCAGTCATCTCAAGCCCTTTGCCAATGATTTTTTTACGAGCCTTGCCAATTGACACTCGAGGCCAGCGAGAATCATTTCAATCCATCTCATTCCACATTATGATTCTATAAGAATCACCCCGAACTTCAACGCTGTTTTCATCAACCATTTGCTAGGGATTCCCAGGGATTTTCACCGACCTTTGCGTATTAAACTTACCAAACCAGGTATTTTTATAGGGTCGATGAACCTCAACAAACATATCCATGTTAAATAAGAAAACCTTTAATATGTCACATCCAACCATAGGAAAGCCATATATCAACCCATATGTTTTCAGATATCAACCCAAATTCTTCCATATATCAACCCATATGTTCCATATATATATATATATCTATCTATATCTATATATATATATATTATATCTATATCTATATAATTCTATATATATATATATATATATATCAGCCCATATGTTTCACATGGCACTGAAACCATCCATGTTTGGTGTCATTTTCGCCGAGGTCCCAAGGGATTGGAGTTCCGAACACGAAGTCGCCTGGACGTGGCTCTGGGAGAACGTGGTGCGGCTCCCCCGGGGACGAAACGCGGAACGCGGTTGACGCGGTTGGGCGGCTGTGTCGACATGGTGACATGGGAAATGATAGGGAAAAAGCGGCAACACTATGGGAATGAGTAAACTGTATCAAGTTTCCTAGGCCTGAAATGAGTGGAAAGTATGATTTGAACTTAAAAGCGATGAGATGATTGAGTTCATTCATAGGTTCGTAGGTGATGTCGTTCTTGTTCATAGCTATCATGAACAATCATGAAAACGTCATAGGAATTGATGAACATGTTCTGTTTGCGGGAAGCTGTGCATGGAGACATGCCATGGCCATGGTCATCATACCTTGGCGCCAGGAGCGCCTGGTTCGAAGCACCTTGGGCAAACCGCAGCAGCAGGAGATGGGGGAGACGGGCGTTGAGCAAAAACGGAGAAGCTTTCAACCAGGAAACCGCTTAAGAAAACATACCTGGTTGGTGGTTTGGAGCATTTTTTTCTACATATATATATATATATTGGGAATAATCATCCCAACTGATTTTCATATTTTTCAGAGGGGTGGCTCAACCACCATCCACGAATCTTTGAGGATCTTGGAGTTGAAATTGTCTGAGTCTTTGGAGCAGACACAGAAGAAGTCTCAACTGCTGATCCAGGCATCGCTTTCCGAGTTTTCCAATGGGAACTAAGTACAAATATTGCAAATAGGTATTGTGGCCCTGATGTCCTTGATACACCAACCATTTAAGCTACAAACATCATACATCAATCAAGCCTAGTAAGGTCTTCTGAGAGTCAATCACTCGGTGCCACAGCAATTGTGATTTACGTCCACATACAGGTGTGTGCAACCAGCCGGTGCAGATCGCTGTGCTATATGAGTATCCCCATGTTCAGAGCCGCTCAATATACAATATCACTGGTTCATAGTCACCATTTAGTATGGGATAATGATGGTTAATGATGGTTAATAGTGGTTAATAATCACTGGTTGGTGCTTTGGAACATGACTTTTATGACTTTCCATATATTGGGAGTAATAATATATAAGAATCCCAACTGACGAAGTCATATTTTTCAGAGAGGTGGCTCAACCACCCACCAGATATATAATATCAAGTTGGTTAAGTTATGCATCCCATCGTTCGTCCATCGCCCCATGATTATCCCATGATGATTCCATGATTCCTGGCGAATTCCCCATGACATCCCCATTCGAATCGATGACTTTCAGGAGAGAGCTCTGGAGCGTTTCATCAAGAGCCTCACTCCCGAGGCCGCACCTGATCTCCAGAAAAACATCTGGTGGTTACACATGGGTCATTAAATGTCCCCATTGAACATCACCCAACCATTAGGTATATGGTCTATAATGGCTACTATAAGGTGATGTCCAATATTCCCAAAATGGGACAGTTACCAACCACAGTTACAGGCTATGGAAAGCCAACAGGACCCTGGTTGTTCGTCACCAGTAGTTCTGTGGGTTCATTCAGCCATCCACCAGGCACCTATCAATCCATGGCCCAATGGCGCGTCTGAGGCCTTCAACTATTTGCGAACCGAAGTCTATGCCCGATTCTTTCAAATGGCGCCTGCAGGCAGAAAGGATGGGGAGAGCTGAAGAAATTGAACAACGTATATAAACCCACCATCCAGAAAAAGGCGACTTGAAGCAACCTGAAGCAACCAACGGAGAAAAAAAACAACTTGAAGTCAAGTCAATCCGGAATTCATTGCTGTAGACTGTTGTAGGCTTCTAAAATTTGCACAGCACCGAGTCAGGACAGGATCACTTTAAGCAGTCGTCCTCGCGCTTGCACTTCATCGCAGACAGAGTGGTTGGTGACCCCAGGTGGTCAGCCTTGGAAACATGATACTGCTAACCTTGGATTAGTAAACCCCTGTTTTTGTAGGGAAGATTCGGGAAGTATATGTAGAGTTGTGTTTTTAACAGCTATTATATATATATATATCATATATATTCATATGTACAGTGTTTTGTGAGGAGTCTATAAACAAACTGGGCCTTATGCTCAGAGATTGACAACAAACCCTTGGAGGCAGACCTACCCAAAGCCATCGAAAGCCATGGTTAATCCCTCGGTTTCGTATGGTTGTTTTAGAGTCAGTGATTTGGATGGTTCAGTCCTCATGTTGGAGCTAAATCTCCATTTCGTACATTTGAAATCCACCATTTTAAACATAGTTAAACCATGTTCAACCACCATTTGTGTCGGTTAAAACCCACCATGTTTGTTGCTTATATCCATCTCTTTTCATCACCCAAACATATCGAGAGCCCAGGTAGAGATGACCATCGATATCTATCGCGAGCCTCGAAGGCCTCCAAAGACTTTTGGGATGATATATGTACGTTTAATTTAACATATCTATTGTACATATATATATGTATATTATTATTTATCATATTATATATTCTATAGTATATATTATAGATTATATATTATATATAGGTATGATAGAGGTATGATATGTTCTTTTAATCAAGTATGCACATAAATATATTGTAAGACTGTATTAGATATGGTTTGGTTCGTGCTGATTTCTGGGAGATGAAGGATGCAGCCATGATAGCCTGATTCTTGTTGGTAATTTGCCATCTTGCATCTTAGAATTCTTTGGACATTACACTTACTGCCTTATGTTATTGCTCAATACGTTTCAAAATTTGTTTCAGGATCCATCCCCACTATAAGTTCCGTATATCCTCATGATTGCCGTCGTTGAATTTAAAAAAACGTTTACTCTTGCTGGACATTCAAAGATTCGAGTGTTTCCTTCTGGATGTGTATCTTCTGATATTCTAACATCGCTGTGGAAAATGGCCTATCTGTAGATGAATAACTACTA
>Ga0126342_10019158_pt1 | contig 11660 bp, 10 predicted proteins | sample Cyp1metagenome_FD_92528 | JGI IMG/M metagenome (GOLD analysis project Ga0126342, IMG submission 92528) | Coral microbial communities from Lord Howe Island, Old Settlement Bay, Australia - Cyphastrea 1 metagenome | ecosystem: Host-associated > Invertebrates > Cnidaria > Coral ... | reverse complement strand
TCGCAGTGGAGCAGGAGGAGGACGAGGAGGACGAGGAGGACGACGAGGAGGAGGAGGAGAGGAGGACGAGGCAGGAGGAGGAGGCAGGAGGAGGAGGCAACTGACATAAAATCTAACAACCCTCACCTGGCAGGTGGGGAAAAAACATACTGAACATACTAAAGATTACCAATAACCGGTATTTTAAGGAAAACTCTTGGTTGTTAAAATCAAATTAACTAACATTTGAGTATCTAGCCAGTCGATTGACCACGTATCCTTGTGGAAGTTGCTGCCAGGTATCTCTGTCTGCACGAAGGCCGACACCATTGCGTCCGTCCCGGCTACCGCGGTCCTGGCTTTGTCGATAGGTGGGCCCCTGTAATTGGGCGAGGCCGTTATGTTTGTTGCTTTATAAGCCATCGAACTCGTTCGATATTGATGATCTAGGCCCAATCAAAGCCAACGAGTTTTTCATGTTTTTTTTCTTCTCAACTTAGCTTGGCAGCCCCTCGTAGAAGCCTCTTTAGTTAGCTTTTGGCCATGGGATGTCCTACAAATGCCATGGGATATACCCTCTGGTTATGACATTCACAATTCGCCATGATTACTACGATAGCCCATAGAAATAGATGGTTTACCGAACTTAAAAATGGTGGATCTTTCCATGGCGAACTGTTAAATAACCAGATGGTATAACTCTTAGGGCCTTTAACATGCTATGACTGTCGAAGAGAAAGGGATACGACATGGGTTTCTTCTATGGCTAAAAGGACCTTCAAATGCAAGATATTATTGGGACAAACGCATGTCCAAAGATGCGTATGGATTGATAACCCCAATGTATCAAAAAGGACCAGGGGAGCCTCCAAAATAAACAATCAACCAAACAAACTACGAGTACAGCCAGCCAACATTCATTTTGCAACTTCAATGGCTAAAAAACATGTTTTTTTGTGACTTGGAACTTAGCAACGGCCATTGCAGATTAGCTGCTGGAGGAATAAACTATTACTATCACCGAAAGTGGTTGATTCGCTATGATCCACAGGTGGTCCTCATTCCTGCAAAAACCAAAAACAACCATTCGAAGGAATCATCAACATCAAAGTCGTAGCTACCCTCTGGTAATTTAACATAACATAGCTACTGAAAATGGTCATTTATAGTGGATTTACCCATTAAACATGGTGATTTCCCATGGTTTTTTGTATGTTTACCGGAGGGTAACATTGGTCTACATGCCAGCTACAAGCTCTGTCAATTTCTGTGTTCTGTCAAGATATTCTGCCGATCAGGATTGCATCCTCGTCTTGTCAACAGGAGATGGCAGATCATCAGTTTCCCAGTTTACAAAAATCAATGGCCAGGCATCAGGAACCGATTGGTAGCCTCAATTGATATGGTGCTATTTAGGATCCTGATTTCCCATTGAAAAAACCATGCGCCCATTGTGCTCCACACAAAATATTTGCGCAAGTGACAGAGACTTTCGCGTCAAGAAGTCCGCGATCATGGCCACCAGAGCGCGAGGTGTCAGCAGGTCCTCGCGAATGTAGTCAAGCCTCGTGCTCATCGCACAGAATCTCACGACTGATGTGAAATAGCCTGCAAACAATATAACTGTGTAATTGGGTATAAAGTATAAGCATAAATTAAGTAACATATGTATATATATATGTATGTATATATATATATATATCATACGTATACATTAAGGTATATATATATATAGTATATAAATGATCCTCATGTTTGGTTAAAGAAAAGACATGGTTCACGTAGAGTTGAGGACACCAACGCACTTCAACGTGACATGGATGATGTATTTGAACTGCGGACTGCACGATCTGTACAGGACTATTTCCCCAATGCCATAAACCAGAGTACCACGAACTCACAAGAAGCTACTCCTTGGGATAATCATTGGCATAAAAAGAATATCATGGGAATATAATGGGATAACTAGCATTATTGGGTAACTAACAGTAAATTTCACTTTCCTATACTGTTTCACTTCGTATTTTTCTACCCGCGTTGTGCTTTTTGTGCAAAGCGCGCCGGTGGTTTCGATCTCCAGAATGCCACACATGAGTCACTTAGAACGTCATTCTGCTCTGGGACAAATTGAATGACTGGTTGGTGGTATACCTACCCCTCTGAAAAATGATGGAGTTCGTCAGTTGAGGTTTTTATTCCCAAAATATGGAACAATAAAAACTGTTCCAAACCACCAACCGGATGACAATTTTACAACATCCCTTAAGAAAAAACCCGAAAGAAGGCATTTGTTTTCATAAGGGCGACTGATCATAGTGCAGGGTATGGCAAACCTCTTGGAAGAGACAATGTACGGCCAACTTGCAATGCGAAAACAAAGAAAATCAACATGATTGCGCAACACTGTAAAACTAACATCTTCGAAGACATGTTTACAAAAAGTGCATTTGGACATTCAAAACATGTAAAAAAACAAACACAAAGCAAAACATACAGTTATGGCCCAAAGTACCGGTCACAAGTCAAGCAGTCACCCCATTTATGGATATAATGACAAACCCCATTTAGTCAGCCATACAATGACTGGTTTCTACTGGTTTCTACGGCACTGCAAACACTGCCCGCAGTGTGAACTGTTAACCATAGCATTGCTGAATTGTTGGAAACTGGGGATCCAAAGAGTCCAGTTATAGTCCAAGGAGCAATGATTGCTGCATATTTTTCTGAAAAACCCACAGCAACAGGGCCCCCAGTAGCACCAGCATCAGCACAGCACGAAGGCCATATTCCATCCACATGAGGCGATAAAAATGCCATCGACCCTCATCACCTGAAACGACAACGCCACCCGCGGAAAGTAACGGCCATGGAAATAACGCCTGCCTGCAACTGCTTTGTAGAGAAGAAAATCACGAAGTTTATGCAGTTTACTGAGCCAGGAAACTAACTGTTTTTTTTTGGACTATAACTGCAGAAAATGGATTCAATTTGGCACCAGAAACATTGGTATATAATGAGGACATAATGAAGAGATAAAGGTTTTTAGCTGGTTGCCATCGGGTTTTAGGATGTTTTAGGTTTACTATCCCGCGGCAGCAAACATGGCTGGGAAATCCCCGAACAAAATAATTCCATGGAGGATTTTGCAGCCAGCTGTGTCACTGATTCCCGGAAGGTAAGCAACAAACACATACAACAAAAACAACACAACGGATTTGAACAACAAACTTGGGAATTTAACAAATTTTGACCAACATACCTAGGGAATTAACGAAAAAACATGCAGTTGAGTAACAAAAACAACTGGTGTCTCGATGCAACAAAATGAAGGGATTTCATCAGTAAACAAAGTGATACAACCTCTAAACTATCCGGCAACCGTATCGTCATCCGTCTGTCCTTTTTCCTCCTACTTTTCGGTTGCTGGAGGTAGACTGGAAACTGTCTGTCTATACCGGCGGTTCGGGGTATCTACCAGTAGTAGTGAGGGCATAATCCAAACACGCTATTGACATGACAATTTAATCATGGATATGACATGATTGGATGCAGCTACTATATGTAAGTATATACATGTACTTACAAGCAAATCGTAACAATGTACATCTACAAGTATGCACGTGTTATATACCCTGTGGCAATGTAAGCAAACCATGAACAATCACCCATTGGTAGATGAGTTGCCTACTAATCATGGAAAATTTCCCATGGCAAACTATTAGATTACCATAGGAAAATACACTGTATATATATATGTATATAATTGTATATATGTATACAGTACTTATGTATGCACTATAAATATATATATATATACATATAAATATATATAGTTGCTAGATATAGTTACTGGTCGGTGGTTTCAACCCACCCAAAAAATATTAGCCGACTTGGATCATCATCTCAAATAGCGTGGACAACTGGAACATGTTTGAAACCACCAACCAGATCAGATATACCACAATATACCATGGTTATGGAGTCATAAACCAACTTAGCTATCTAGGGGCACTCACTATGTATATACCATGTATACATGCACTACATATATATTTGCATATACATATATATATATATATATATATACAGTTTCTAAATGTAATATATATATATATATATATGATATAGTAATATATCTCTACACACGCAATTATATATGTTTATATATGTATATATATATGTAAATATATATATATATATGTATATGTGTATATATGAATATATATATATATATGTATGTATATATATATATATATTCAAATATGTATAAATGCATATATGCATATATGCATATATGTTATATATATGTATATATGTATGTATGTATGTATGTATGTATGTGTGTATGTATGTATGTATGTATGCATGCATGCATGCATGCATGAATGTATGTATGTATGTATGTATATATATATACATATTATGTAATGTGTAAATAATAATATGATGTCTACATATTTCTCAAATCATCATTGACATCCAGTCACCACTCTTGGTGGAGGTGATGCGATAACCCGTGTGCATTCCTACCGAGAGATAGAGCGTTGCAGCGACCACGGCCAAACCGATGAAGAGATCGCCTAAAAGTTGTTGAAAGACTGCCTCAGTTCAGGCCTTTAGGGGAAAAAATGGGATTTACCATCAGAAATTATATAGTTTAAGAGTTTGCTATCGAAAAGCACTATTTTCAAAAGGTAAACAAAAACATCTATAATCTATAGAATCTATACATGGTCCATTTTCCGTAGCACATTGTGAAAAAAAAACAGAGGCTAACTGGCAAAGATGGGGCCTTTGGTGCGACATGCCGACATGTCAACAAAATGTGGAATTTCTCACCGTACTTTCCCATACAAAGTCCTGGTTTGTGGTTTTAACCATCTTGAACAATATTTGTCAAATGGGATGATTATTCCCATATATTATGGAACAAAAAAGTCATGTTTGAAACCACCAACCAGGTTGGGTTTCAGATCGCGTTTTTTTTTGTTACCTCTGCAACTCTGCTCCCAAATCCTCCCCAGATCTCGGACAAAAACATGCGACTGTGCCGAATCGCTACAAGAAGTCTAATCAATTCTGTCTGTGCACACTCAACATGTGTAAATGAACAGAAACATTAGTGTAAATAACAGGGGTTGAGAAATGTCCTATAATTCTTCACATGACACGACAAAAAAAAAGGATTCCATCTCCAACAAATACCTTTTCAAGTGATGTGAGCCAAATCTTCAAGCATCTTCTTTGATTTTCACCCTGGTCCAACCACGGTTTAGCTGGAGCCATCCTTCTCAGTCCCACTTGGCGCCGAGACACAAAAATCACCATGTAGATTGGAACCACTTGAAAGGTGGTAAGAGTCAATAGCCAGCCACCAGCTTGATTCCCTGGGAACATCGCTTTCAAGTTCCTGGGTCAGGTCATTTCAGGCTTGTCAGGTCATAAAATCTCTGAAGATGTGCCAAGTTATTGACTGAATGCAAGGTATGATGGCTTCGCCATATGGCTTGCCCTGTAAATTAACATAGCTACTGGTCCTCTGCAAGCTGAATTTCAATGGCAGAGTTGCCCAAATCAGACTTTCAAGTGCCGAAATGGTTCGTTGTTCACCATAATAATGTTTCTTGTTTTTCCATCATATATACACCAGTTATATGTATAAATATATATATATATGTATATTAACATATTAACATATATTAACATATATTAACATATATTAACATATTATATATATATTGTTTTTTTTTAAATTAATATATATATATATTCTAGCATATACATATATATATATATATGTATTGAACATCATTATAATATTATATATATATGTATATATGTATGTATCCTAGCATATACAACTGCAGTATTTTAGGTGGTAGTTTGACAAAGTGTGAAGAACCTTTTCAATACAGCAAAGAACATCAAGGAAACGCTTGCATGCATACACACACACATAGATATATATATATATATACATTATATATATATACATATTATATATATATATATTGTTAAAGCTATATATTGTATACATATATATACACACTTTTTATGATTATAGAGAATATTTTCAGGAATATGTTTAAATAGAAGAAGCATTTTGGGGGGTGCGGCCAACAGCATTAAAAAAAAAAAAAAATATTGCAGATTGCAAGACGTAGCTAAAATTACAAAAAATCCAACAATAACCCCCTCAACATTGGGACGATCTTTGCAATATCTTCTATTTCAAAGAGAAGATGTTGATCATACGGTATGATTCATACCAACCCCAATTCTCGAAACAAGATTGTGCGACAAACCATTTTTAAATAGAATATATTTGGTTGGATGATCCAGCGAGTTTGTGCTATTGGTGTTGGTGTAAATGGGTTTTAAATAGAAGATATTAGTTTGGACCCTCCCGGGACCACAGTGACGGCGAGTGCAAAAGTACCTCCAACATCCCAGATGTTCTACCATTTTCGGTCTTTGAATTAGTTTACCTTCTATAGATTTAAAATTGCTTTTTTTTCCCGCTCTTCCAAGCCAGTTTTATATAAATAGAAGATCGGCCCTCCGATAATTCCCGAATATCTTGTATAATCACGGGATGGACTATAAATGTAGTAAACTATATTATATTATATTAGAGTAGGTTATATTATATTATGTCATATTATATCGTTATCGTAACATATCATATTATATTCTAACATAAGATATACTATATTATATCATATTCTAACATAAGATATACTCTATTAAATCATATCATACCACTACAAATAATAACATATTATTTCATATTATACTACAACTATAATATATATGTATATGTGTATATATATATATATAGTCTCGGCATATTGATTTTTTAATATCCCCCATATTCCTTAGATCCTTGGTGCTTGTTCTTTCCACCCCCGTTGTGACCCATGCCTAGTCGAACAAGCTTCAGGAGGGCTTCTGTCAAACCACTCGCCAAACCAAGGGCCGAGGCGATCAAATTCTGCCCAACCATCATCGATACCAAAACGCCCACAGCATACTCTGACTGCAAACCTTGCGCCGCGAAGGTTGCCGCGAAATTCATGGGGCACGAACTTTGTGGCACTGCAAGATGCTGTTTCATAGTTGGCCAAGTTATATATATATACTAAGGTTCATCAACCAACATACATTTGGGGGGGGCACCATCTTGTGGACACCATCAGGCATTATTATAAGAAGGGCTAGCGAAGGTGCTGGAAAGCACTTGAATTCGATGTTCGACTTGGGGGAATTCAACAAATGAGACGGGATGACAAAGCCTTGCTTGACAAGGCTAAAACGTAATTTTGATCGATAGCGAATTGGAGATACCCGGCCTGGTAAACATACAAAAAGCTATTGAACATGGCGATCGAAATAATTAGTGGATATACCCATGAAACAATGGTGATTTTCCATAGTTACGTTAGTTTTTACCAGCGGGTAGGCAATTTTCTTTGGCACCAGCCATTTTCGATGGCACCCGCAAGTGTTGGTGCTTCCGCCCCCTGTTTCATGGTCTACCCGGTCTACCCACATTTGACACCTCCAGTCTTGATAGAATCCACCATGCTCAACTTCCTATAAAACCATGTTTTTTGCTGAAAGTGTCACCCCCTACCCTCAAGTAATCAAACATGTTCTCTGGTTGGTGGTTGAGCCCTACCCCTCTGAAAAATCATGGAGTTCGTCAGTTGGGATGATGACATTCCCAATATATGGAAAGTCATAAAATTCATGTTCCAAACCACCAACCAGTTCTCATTATATCCATCACATTTATCCTGATTGTATCCCTGTTGTATCCCCATATTTTATGATTAGATATTGCTTAAATATAATCCCAAAGAATATAGAAACGTGTTTCCAGGAAGGTAGTTCGATGAGGTTTACCTATTATCTTTGGGTGTCCAACTTGACTGGTCTATTTCTTCTCGGTTTGCTATAACCATCTATGACCAATAAAAAACAAAAACACATGTTACAGGATGGTGCCCCCCAGATATGTTTGTTGTTTTATAAACCCAATTAACAAAAATATATATCTACCATAAAACATACAATTCAGCCACTTTTTTTTGGCAACTGAACGCGAGCTCCAACGGGGGCACCATCCTGTACAGCAACTTGCCCATTCCAAGATGCTGGCCCAAGTGATGGTCTCAGAGAAGGACATGGTGGTCAAACGCTGCGCTATCTGCATCGATTTGATGATATCGGCCTGCGCAATCTGGTGAAATGTCGTGAAATCATGCATGGAACCAGGATCACCTTAAGGTGTTTTTTGTGGGTTCCCCACTCATATAACGTTGCTATCCCATATCGCAATGTTTGGATATGACAGTGCAACTTAGTGTACCCTCTAGTAATTTAAGAGTTTGCTATTGAAAATTGCTGTTTATAGTTGATTTACCTATTAAACATGATGACTTTCGATAGCTATATTAGTTTGCCAGAGGGTAAAGAGGGTATATGATATTGCTTGACTATTTAGCATGGAATAGGGAACACTTTGGAGTGTGGGGAAATCACTGGCTCAATCACGGCATTGATTTGCTAGTCTGAAAACTACAAAACGACAATGGTCCCGCTCTGACCCTTTTAAACTCGGAAGCATTTGTAATCTTTTAGCACAAATCCCAATCCCCCTAATATTAAACAACCCCAATGTAAACTTTTTTTTGTTCTGGGGGCAAAAAACACATATTCTGGGACAGCATGCTGCATGGGGGTGTAACTAATATGAACGGGGGATGGGTTTATTCACATATTATTCCAAGGATCAACCAACGAAAATGATGCTGCCCATCTGCCTGAATTTCATCATAGTAAAAAAACGGTGCGGTACCTGCACATTTAAAAGGAAAAAAACACAATCCAATAGTTCATCCTGATGTGTCTTATTCAAATCATGACACTCACCATAAAGTTTCTGGTATTTACAGTATACCGCGGTGTGAGATAAATCCAATTTCAGCCATCATCCGCTTGATGACGTCGTGTAAAACTGCCATGGTCACACCTCTGACATGGTGGTATAATCTGTTGGCACAGAAGGAGTTGATGCACGTAGGCCTGTGGACGAAAAAATCGAACCTTTTTTCTGTGCCCACTTGGAACCAACATTGCACATTTTCTCGCGTTTGGACATGTTGAAATGCGCGCAATGCGCATGATATTCGAACTCATTCTCCACAGGGTTTTCCGCCGAATACTTTGGTGCAAGAAAAAATCATGGTTCATGACTCACAGTAATCTGGTTGGTGGTTGAGCCCTACCCCTCTGAAAAATGATGGAGTTCGTCAGTTGGGATGATGACATTCCCAATATATGGAACATTACCAGAGGGTATTTCCTATTAATACCTCCATTTTGGTTGGTGAATATCCCATGAATCACCATGAATCACCATTATGAACCACCAGCCACCAACCAGTAATCCTCGAGTTCATAGTGGGGCCTCCAAGTTGGTTCACCCCGTCTAGTTCGATCTATCCCCCTACCCCATGCGTCAAGATTGTTAGCCACCCACCGGTGTGTGCAGAATGGGACCCAATGAGTTGTATATATTATACATGTATATATATATATAGAGAGAGAGATTACTTAGACATGAAAATATATACTGTCTGTTTATACTACTCATTGTATTTGTAGTTGTTCGTGTAACTATGATGTGTATATGTATACGTATTTGCATATTAATTATATCTATATGTACATGTACGTATATTGCATATATAATCATATACATATATTGTAAGCGTATCCCCGTATCTACAGTTTATGGCCCAACTAACAGCTATAAATGGACATATAACTCCTATAACTCAGGTTATATCATGAAATAAACCCATCAAAACAAATGTTCATCTACATGATTTTCCCATTAACACTCCATTTATAGGGGATGTCTTATGATTTTCCAATGATTTTCCTCAAGTTAAAGGGCCATAACTGTAGTGGTTCAACGCCCCGGTTGATGATGACCCACAGCTTGAAGGTCAGCCACGTGACTTGCAGCGCTGTAGGTACGACTCGCGGAATCTGCATCACAGTTCTCAAAAACCTGTGACTAGAACAACTTACAAAGAAAGGACCGGAAAAACACAGGTGTGGCCCAACTCACAGTTATTTTTTGATGGGTTTATTAATAATGATAGAGTTTACCTGAGTCATAGGAGTTATGCAGGTATAAAAATAACTGTTAGTTGGGCCATAACTGCAGGAAATGCAGGCAACAAAGCATCAAAACGGAGGAGAAATAGGGATCTATAGCCGATTTATGATGTTTTTTGGGTTAGTTCATTACAAGAACTGTTGAATTTACTTTTGGGATATATCAAACTAGCTCAATGGGGTTATACGATTGAAAAAACATAATGTTTTTGGGGGCCACTATGATAATGGGCCGAGGATCATCCATGGTAACCCCCAGCGAACTTCCGTTGTTTACTATTGGATTCTCCTACAAAACAAATAGTTAATATTCAAAACATGATTAACAGTGTTAATAATTAATATTGTTAATATAATGATTAACTTTTTGGATGGATGGTGATATGAATGAATTCAAAACTGTTATAATATTTGGGGATATGTGGTGGGCAATGTCGATGAACACTTCACCAACTGTTGGGATATCATGTGGAGAGCTGCTTGTCGATGAACACTTCACCAACTGTTGGGATATCATGTGGATATAATGGGAGGCAATGAAATTGCAAGATTTGATGGATACATTTTACATCATGTTACCATCAAAATGATTGGCTGACAGTGATTTAATCATCAAAACATATGATATAATGGGGATATAAAAAAGGGGAAGCAGGAAAGAATGGTGATATGATAGGGATTTATGGATTGATTAGAAATTTGGTTCATCATGGTATAATCGGGACCGGGATGTGTATATGCAAATAACTATATATATAATTATATATAATATATGATATATTATATATATATATATTAATATAAAAATGGTAATGGGCACATAATATGCACATTATGGGTATATACTGGTGATATAACTTGGATACAATTATAGGGCTATTTTTAGGCTTTCAGTTGGTTGTAACCCTCTGGTAATCAACTACGGCTGGAAAATCACCATCGAACTACATGACGAATTTCGCTCGCCATGGCCATGATTTCAGCTGAAAAGACTGACTGAACTGAAACCAAACTTGGGCAAAATTCGGTAAACCATCTTGGGCTGAATGATTCTTGCAGTTTCGACAAATGGTGCAACCAATTCCAAAGTACCCGTACTGTTACTCAGTTGTTGAAGTCATCTGTCTTGACTGACCGTAAATACCGAAGTGTCACCTGCTGTTCTTGATGGGATCTCAATTCCCCCGTGGCCAACATCATGGGACTTCCAGGTAAACCATCCCCAATTGTGGATGCTTTGTTGGATTCAGCTTACCACATCTTACCACAAAACACAAATCGCACATAAAATTCGTATTAGTTACATGACCCATCATATCACCCATCTGCTGGCGGCTGTATTAGTTATCAATATCATATGTTTGATCACCATACATCACCATACATCACCATACATCACCATACATCACCATACATCACCATACATCACCATATATCACCATACATCACCATATATCACCATACATCACCATACATCACCATACATC
>Ga0126342_10019157_pt1 | contig 11661 bp, 10 predicted proteins | sample Cyp1metagenome_FD_92528 | JGI IMG/M metagenome (GOLD analysis project Ga0126342, IMG submission 92528) | Coral microbial communities from Lord Howe Island, Old Settlement Bay, Australia - Cyphastrea 1 metagenome | ecosystem: Host-associated > Invertebrates > Cnidaria > Coral ... | reverse complement strand
TTCCTAATTGAATGTTAAGTTTCACGATTTGAGAGTTTAAAATTTCCTAGTACCTTTGTTGTTTTTCCCATAGGAATTTCAAATGTTATGCCGTTTTTGTTTTTCCCATAGGAATTTTGGGTGTTTTGACCTTGTTTGTTTAATAGTCCCTAGTACCTTTGTTATTTTCACCATAGGAATTACGGCAATTTGCAACATCATTTGTTTGTGAATGGGAAACCTCTACGCTGCAACGCCTGGGCAAAACCCAGGCGTTGCGCGTATTTATATATATATATACAATGTATATATATATATATATTCAGAAATATAAGTAGGAGATATTTCTATCGAAATTTCCTTACAGTATTCAATCATGGCAAAAGAAATATCCCCATAAAAATGATGTTCCTAGCTATTTTTACCATCCAATTTTCGGCTCATTTACAATCCCCGTAGAAACCATTCATAAATTATATGTTCTTAGCTATAAACCCCCTATTTACGGGGGAAGTTCCTGGATGTTCGGATTTTCCAGCCACGTTTCCAACGAGGTCCCTGGGTGCTCTGCTGCTCTGTCCACTTCTGCGCGAAGCCGTCGCTGCGTTGCTAGGCACGGGCGCAATCACTTGGCCTATCTTGAGATGTTGGTGTATTATGTGCTGAGTACGTAGAAATATATGACAGTATATTGCTGTGTTATGTTGATATACGTTGGTATATGTTGATATAAGGAATAAAATCTCTGTTCTACTAAGAGTTTGAACCGAATTGAAGCGCAACATCTCAGCTTTTGTTCTTCAGCAGGTATCTTTTTGTCGCTGATGAGAAAGAAAAACAAAAGTCCTTCTAGACTCCTCCTAATACAGAAACCTATCTGGTGTTCCACATTTCTGCGAAACAGTCTGGCTAGTAGGATGTCCTAGAGTCCCACTATTAATTCCACTTCCAAGCTTCACATGGTTTTTTTAAGCTGAAGTTTGCCCATGCCCCCGCTCAAGTTCTCATGCAGGTTGTGGCTGCACTATCCGATTTCTAGGTGAGACCGTCCCAGCTCTGCTGTGAAATCCATACAAAGAGCAACTCAGAGCGACTTGGACTTTGAAAAACCAGATTTTTTCATTGATGAAAACCATGAAATCATGGATGAAACCATGGATGAATCCTGGATACCTCAACGAATCATGCGCCGGAATCTTACAGGGATGATGTCATTTCATCTTGGGCGTCTTGGAAAAGGCCAACACACACCAGCCGAGAAAAAAATTGAAGGTTGGTCCATGAGGCTGCCACGGAACAGACCTGGTTTTTTTTCACCTTGAAAAGTTGCAATGTCCTGCAAGTTCCTCGGTTGATGCGTGAAAACAATGTGGGAAGGCGGCTCACCTTCCCTTCCATCCTTCGCACGAAGTCTGTCCGGAAACCTCGAGGTTTTCAACGTTTAAACTTCATGATTTTTCTGATTCTGAATGCGCTTTGGATCCATATGGATCCATTTGGAGCAAGCTTAAACTGAATTTTGGGATGGAATGTCACATTTCATTGCTTTGAGTTGAACAAGCTGACATTATGATCGCCGCTGTTTGAGTTGCTCTCAAGGCCAGAAAAAAGGCCCTCCGGACTCTAAATATTATCTACAATGCTCTTGTTTTCGAGGTGACTAAGATGTGCTGAGTACTAAGGTATTACTAAATGTATTACCAAGTATAAAACTATTTTCAAGTATAAAACTAAGTGCCATGAAATGCCAGTATTTCTTTGCGCCGTTTGATCGGCTTGACTCATAGGCAACCCGACAACCCCTTGCTGCACCAGCCGGACAGCTCCGTTCGCATCGCCGTTCGCATCGCGATGGGCCATGCCGTCCTTCCTGGGATCCCCCTGGCGAAAGGGAGCTGCATCTCTCCTGGTGCGGGAGGATGGAGCCAGCACACCAGGTAGCAAGGTGCGGTGTGCCGACCTGGAGGATGGGCCTACGTCAATTTCTAGGCCCACAGTCCCAACTGGTTCCTGGTGTAGTTCCTTTATGTTCCCATCTCAAAGATGTCCTGATCTGGGAAGTCCATGGAATTCCATGTCCCAAATCTTGCTCAATGGAACAAGGGCTGGCAAGATACCAATGCCTCCAGCCACTTTGAATGATATTGCCAGCAACAGGGGACATTGAGAAATCACAAGAAATACGAAAAGCAGGATTTGGATGACTTGTTTGGACAGTTGCCATTCGACACATAAAAGTACAGATCCTGCTCATGGGCCATGACAATCACATGCAAGTGCCAATAGACCCCGTTTACCAAGCCATGAATTGAAATGTTTTTTGCCTGTTAAAATGGGATCTCAAACTTCGCATTTGGTGCAAAATCGCCAGATGCTCCAATCTCAAGCCTTCTGCATCTGTTCAATGTGACACGTTCCAAATCTTCGCATTCTCAAAGGTTTGTTACTCCAATCCTTGATGTCCTGCAGATTACGATTCCAGTGTCTACCCTCTGGTAAACAAACATAGCTATTGAAAATGGCCATTTATAGTGGGTCTATCCTTTAAAAATGGTGATTTTCCATAGTTATGTAAACGTTTACCAGAAGGTAATTACCCTGCACCGCAGATCGCTGGTTTTGATTTGAATGACACCTTGGTCTCCAGCAAAGTTGGCGCACCAGGCCTGCCATCATGGGAACCTGTGTTGATGAAGGTTTGGCTAAAAGGTGGCTCTGTACGCCTTCAAGGCATACTTCAACGGGTCCTGGTTGTTTGGGTTCAGGTTCCATCTCTGCCATTGAAAAAGATGAAAAGGGCAACTTTGTGACTTGTCTTCTTTGAAAGTAATACCTCAAGCTGACTGGCTATGTCAGTGGCTTGTCGGCAGCAGATGGATTGCAAGTTCCACTTGGTCAGGGCCACAAGCGCCCCGTTGCGCGGAAGGTTATCAGGTGACGGTGTCAGATTGGACATTCTACAGCCCAGCGCCCGAAGTCTCAGTGGCTAGCCAGGTGGAGTATAAGCTGGATAGAATTATCTTATGTACATATACATATATATCATATATTATGTGTATATATACATATATATATATAGTTGTTCTAGAAGTATATTCAGGCAATACTCTTTGCTGGAGGGTGGGAATCCGACTCATTTGCATGAAACCTCACGGCTTTGGGCAGATTCACGCGGGACACAAAAGCTTTATAGAATGATGCTACACATAGGAAGGAGTTTCCAGCCCCTTTCCAACATGCCATCGCCGCCTGAGGGTTCCGAAGAAATTGAAGGAACTGCATAAAGATGGTTTTAGGCGTGGGGGATCGTCCGAGGTCAAAGTGGTTTTGTGAGTCGTTTTTAAGTCGTTTAATGTCCCACTGTCCCACAGGTTGGTGATCTTCACCAACCAAGGCAACATCAGGAGATGGGCGGTGCCGGTCTCCAATTTCACTGGTTAAATTTCTTGGGATTTTCTGAGTAAAGACATGTAAAGACCCTACTGTGTCCTACATGGTGTCCATAGATGGAAATGTAAATTTGCCATGTCTTACATATAAGAAATTTCGGGAAGACATGTAATGGACACCAATGGACACCATGTAAAGACATGTGACGACTCTGTTACTTGGTGTCTTTTTGTGTCGAGGAGCGCCTTGGACGGGAAGCGTTCAGCGACCTTCAAGGCCTATGTGGCCCCTCGACTGGAAATCTTGGCCCCTTCTTGGTGCCGTTCCCTGCAGCCAAGGATGCCTTTCTGAAAGATGTCGGCGTTCCCATTTTGGCTGGGACCCTTGGGAACCCTTGGGAACCCTTGGGACCCATCTTAGACCAATCTGTGAAAACCTGGAAGTTCGATTGTTTGAACATGTTGGCTAACGAACTGTTGCATGACATTTGTTGATGGATTGTGCAAGATGTTCGAAGTCTGCAGTAGCCATGTCATGATTCCCCCAGCAGGTATGTCCGCCAGTCATTGCTGAATTAATTCTCCAAAAGATGCAACAAAAGGATACAAAAGGAGGAATATGACCCAAGGTACAAACTTCAAGCGCTACCCTTTGAATATCTATGTCTATGTTTTTTGCAAATCCTGGCACAACATCCACCGATATGGCTGGGACATGGAAACGTGGCTATGCATCCATTTCTCAAGGTGTTGGCGTCCACTCAACGAGACGACTTCCGCAAGCCGAAGATGGGCATGTGGCAGTACCTAGAAACCAAGGCGATGCACTGAACGATGCCAGGGTTTCGACAGACAAATTAGCGGACCCTGGTGCAGATTGGAGAAATGTGGGTGCCGAATCCTAGTGTCTGTTGTGAAACGCTGGCAAGTTGCAATGCTGCAACCATCAACCGCATCTTTCCAGGAGAAGATTCTTGTTGATAAGAGTTCAGAAAGTTTTGTGTCTTCAGATTCTTGGCATGTTCAGAAACAAATCATTGGTTCAATTTGATATCGGGTGATAGTTGAAGTATGTTGAAGTCTAAATATCTTGTCCTGTTTTGGAGTTCAACTGCAACCTGCTCCCCATTTGCCCATGGTTTACTCCATTCTAGTGAATTTGCGGTGGCAAATAGTAATGCAGTAGCAGGTTTAAGGTCAGATCAGGTCGTTCCGGGCTTCATTGGTGTATGAAATGATATGAAAAGTGTAAAGCGAAGCTGTTTGACATGGGAAGCCCGAAACACAGCAAAGAGATGCAAAGAGCGTGTGCGGAAGAAACTTGGTGAGATGGAAGCCATCGATGGAAACGTGTTCTTGATCAAGTACGATTTTGTTGTTGTGCGGCGATCTAAAATTCATCGCTATTGATAAACACCAAGCCCTTCATGGATACATACTGGTGTATGCTGGTCAAAAGGGAAAATCTGATCTCCAGACTGCAAGTTTTCTGGCACATATTTTGGCATCTTCAGCGCGCAGGCCAATGGCTCAATTTCTGTCAACAAAGAGCTCAGTTTCTACGTTGGTGATGCAGCAGGCTGCCCCCATGCCACATCCTTCCGGGGGGTGACATGAGGGTGACAGAGCGTAATCCCTTTGGATTGGGGGTGATTTGTTTAAGAAATCCTTGCAGATGTGGATTCCTTCGGCATGCTTATTGCTTCTGCTGGGTTCTACTCATAAAGCTCGGCCTGTGCTACGAATTCAGTATGCTCGGGATTGCGATGGAGGATCAACATCCTTTTTCTGTTCCAAATTTGGCCACCAGCCTTCAATACACAAACGCAACCAGGTTGAACCCCGACAAATCCCACATTTGGAGAAGGGACAGGGTGCCTGCCCTCATTGCTTGGTGATGCAGACGTTCCAAGAATTACAAGATTGCACAAGATGAGGATATCAATAATCTTGAAGCATTAATAAAAAAGGAGGATATAAGAGGATGCTCAGATCAGATATGCTCAGCGCCTTTACCATATTCACATCATCCCTTGGCCCACAGGAGCTCCTGGTGAGCACTCTGCAGATGACGCTGACTTTGCCAAAGCCATTGGTTTGAGGCCGAAAAAAGAAATCGGATCGGCAAACTCTTTGCAGCGCGGATGGCTGGTTCTTGACGCAAAAGACAGCACTAGATCCTCGAAGACTTCAATAGTTAGTCTAACTTACTGTAGTGGGTGTATTTTGGTCCATCATGGCTTAGCGAGGATCCAATTCAAACTGGCATACATACGCACTTGTACTTGGAAAGCTAGACCCTAGAGGCCCTAGACCCAAAGTCATCCAATCCTTTTCACCATGTAAAAGTCTGCTATACATAATCAGGAAGGACAGGTGAGCAAGCATATTCCGGTGGAGCTCCATTTGCCAGTTTCTTTTTGATGGCTCTCGACCTGCTCATGCAAGCACGCTCAAATAGCCGAAAGCGATATCATGCGATATCTCGCATAAATTCATGGAAGGCACTCGATGATTTGCTAATCCAGTTCCCGCTTCACACATGTTGCTCCTTTTGGATCACCAAGAAAACCATGTGGCTTGATCTTTCAAAGGGGATCAACATCATCTGCACATGCAGGTTCATCCACACGAAGGATTTCTTCGGACTTCAAGGTGGAACACCTCCGTGACCCTGGTGTTTTTTTCATTTGGACCATGGCCCTATTGGGATATGATATCAAATCAAGGAGTTTCATGTGACAAGGCGACAGCTGAAGATACACCGATTGGATGTTCGCCTCTCAGGGTCTCAAAATATGCCCGTTGCCCCTAGCGGTGTCAAGTCGTATCAATTCGTCATCCTAACATCTATCAACCCTGTTTTTGCCTTCGCTTGGGACCCGTCATTGAGAATGACAAGTGGGGTGTTTTTTTGACGGAAAATGTGTCTTTCCATTTAGACATTTGGTTGCGATTTTCTGTTTCCCTGCTTTTCTGTGTTTCCCTGCTTGTTTGCTTTCTCTGCTTCTCCGCCTTTCTGCTTCTTGGCGTTTCCCTGAGTTTTTGCTCCTCAAACCTAAATAAACTTTGAAAACAGTAGATAAATAGACCCTAAATCAAGCCTAAATAAACCCCAGACTAAACCTCAAAAATACATGACAAACCTTTTTCAAACCCTAAATAGATCTTAAACCAAGCCCAAATGAACCCCAAGCCAGCTCTAAATAGATCCTAAACCAACCTTGAATATGTATCTATCTATCCGTCTGTCTGTCTGTCTGTCTATCTACCTATCAATCTAATCTCATCTCATCTCATCTAATCTAATCTAATCTAATCTAATCTAATCTTTCTATCTATCTAGTCGACCACATTTAAATAAACCCTAAACAAACCTTAAACCAAGATAGGCCCCTAAACAAACCCTAAATAGATTTTAAACCAAGCCTAGGTAAACCCCAACCCTAAATCGAACCTAAAGCAACCCTGAATAGATAATTGACCAAGCCTAAACAAGCCCCAAACCAACTCCAAATGAAAACGAACCCTTCATAAGGCCTTAAAACCAACCATAACCAAGCCTAAAAAAACAGAAACCAACCCTAAACAAACCTGTCCCTCAAACCTAAAGCCTGAACCAGCCTTAAACAGAACTTTAAGGGATGGGATTTCCAGGTGAGCTCACGGAGCAGCAGGAGCAGCGGGACACCCCGCCAAAGAAGGCCACGCTATCAGACGGTATCAGATGGTATTTTTGGGTGGTTGACATTCAAAGATCTGAAGATTTCAGAGATCATATATCTTAGCATACCTTCATATATCTTCGAATATCATATGGCATGATGATTTAAGATCATTTAAGATATATGAAGGTATGTTAAGGTATGTTAAGAATTGAGATCAGGGAACAAAGAGTTGGCGACTCCTACCCTCTTAGAACGTGGTGCTGTCAGTTTATGACTAGGTGTGCGCAATCCGCGGGGTTTCAATCCAATATGTGATTGAACACAACTGTACAAATTTCCCGGAAGCCGCTAAATGTATGGTCAGTTTGTGCACTTTGTCGCGTTGCTTTTGGGGCAACACAATATCAAATGGAACCAAATTATGAATTCATAGTGACCATGCAATTACTTTTTTTTGCTCGGACCAGGTAAATGGTTTTGGTTCAGCTGCGGCAAGACCTAGAGGACATCAGCCAGAAACGTTGACCCAGTGACTTCCACACCGCATCCTGGGTTCCAGCAACACCGTTTTTAAATGACACTGAACCTTTGGGAAAAAGGGCGATGGTCAAAAGTCCAATGACGGTTTGGTTGGTTCTTGGCGATTTTACCGCTATTTGTGAGTGATTGCCATCGATGATGCTAAACCAAAAACCAGTAACTGGTGCAGTCCAAGGAATTCGCCGCTGCCAGGCTCCCCGTTTGGCAGCCCCGGGCGCCGCTTTGGCAGAGTCCATTGAGGAAGGAGTGGACTTCCAACTACCGCAAGGTGCGAAGACCGAGATTTTGAAGCCATCAACAGGTGGCAACATGACTGGTTTTCCTATTGGGAAGACGTGGTTTTGCTAATATGGAATAATTAATGCTCGTTATGCAGAATCCGTTTGCTAGTTTGTGACTGTTGAAGAATGGCTGCTACTTGCATTGTTATGCCTGGTTTGCTACCAAGATCTGCCGAGCGCGCATAAAAAAATTCACTTAAAGTTCTTTACTTTGCACCATTTTCATAGTTGATATGTCGCAGAATTCCATGCCATCCATGCCATGTTAAAGCGTAAGATGCCACACATGACGAAATCTTCAAGCCGCCAGGTAAATGGCCAGATCCGCCACTGCTGCTGGTGTTAGTAGGTTTGCCTGGCTGTGGTAAGACCAGCTTCGCACAACGTTTGGGGCCCACATTTGGAGGACGGGGTGCAACTCGCCGAACATAACACGAGCCCTGGGTGCTTCGCCGGGTTTGGCTGGGCATCGGGAACTGTGGCCAACTAAATGAACATTAAGATTGCTGCAACCTCATGCAAATTTGACCTTTCATGACGATTTCTGTTTCATTGGGCATTCCCACCAAACTTGGGATGCTCAAGCTTGACTCAAGCCTTCCCCAAAGCCATGGTTTTTTACCCTTCGTTGCTGTTCCTTGATCAAGCTGTGCTCATGAGGCCACCAGGTCAACGCAGTTCAACTCTTGCAGCGCCGCGCCGTCAGGAGATTCCAAGAGTCCATCGCCATGGCGCCGCCACACGGCTGTGTTTTTTGATATTTTTTGATCACCAAGTCCAATGGGCTCCAAGTCCATTCTAAGTCCAGCCTGATCCATATGGATATCCATGGATATCGATGGATGTTCATGAGTGCTTGGCTGCTAAGATAATCATATCTTCCCACGGAATTCAACCCGGCAACATTTGGGGGGTAGTCATGTCTAGCCCTTCTGACCGCCGACCGCAGCAAAGCTTGGGAATGCCAGTTCAGACACCACAAGAGGTTTGATTCCAAACTTTGCCGCATCACAATAAGATAAAGGGCTCCCATCACTCATCAAAAAAGGAGGTGAATTGTTGGCATGAATCCCTAACATGTCCGCAATGTATTTGGTCATTTAGGTTGAGTAGGCCGCAATTGCAGTGATGCGTTTTGATGGCCAATGAAGCAGATCACATGAGATGGTGTGGAAGATACACGTCGATACAGGAGGATCCTTGCAACCTCTGTCGAAACCCAAGGCGTATGTCAAGATTTACTTCGCAGTGGGAGACCAAGTTGAGGATGGCCAACCATATTTGAAATATTCTTCCGGTTCCGGTTGCTTTCTGCCAGAGTTGGAGCCAGGACAAAGATCTTCGCATAACTACACGAGATTGTCAATCTCTAGTCACACGCACTGATGTTCAGCCGTGATGTTCGACATGTCGTGCTGCTACTAGCAGGATATTGCCGCCAGCATGACCACTGTTAATTCTCCTCGACAATGACAAGCCAACCCTCAAGTGTTTTTTGGTGGACAAGCGCGCGGACAGCAATTATAGGCACAAATTGAAGATGTAAGATATATTTCTACATGTAGCTCTGCTGGAACCAAGAAAAGCGTGAAAGTGTGCTTTCAAATGGTTGAAACATGGCTGAAAAAGAAACGTAGCTGCATAGAAATCGTAGGTTTCGCCTCCTTTTTTTGCCTTAGGTAAGGAGGCCTGTCTCCGCGCAGCTAGCGCCTGCTTGGACCAGGACAAGGGTATGAGGGCCCCCTAGACAGCTAATTGGGTTTTCACTAGGTGAACTATGAGTAACTATGGTTGATGGGGGATATAACGGGATAATACGTGCTATGATTACGTGTGAGATCTATAGATCATTGTAGTAGCTTTCGAGCTTTGAAGAAGGCCTGTGGCGCGTGACGTCTAGGCACCAACATCTCCTCAATGCCATGCACCATGAACAAGTCTTACAAGGATTTACAAAGGAGCATGAACATGTAAGAGTAGGATCAGGAGCGATGAAACTGCCTAGATATATCTAGATATCCTAGATCTGTTTCAGCCCCAGGGTCTCTCAGTGATCATCGATCGCACGGACATCAACGTGGAACAGCGAGCACCATGGGCCCAGCTTGCCAAGAGCAAGGCACCGTGCGAATGGGGTGACGCAGAAAATGATTTCTTGCAGGGCGAGGCCACTATGAATTTCTAAGGCTTCCCACAGGAAAGATTTGGCGGCAGGACTCAAGGCCACAAAGTACAGACTTCTATGTCATTTATATGGGCTCATGTGGTTTCCAATAGCTTTGCACATTCCGTTTAGCCAATATGTGCACCATTCCTTCGACATTTGGATGCGATGTTGAGAGTCCTCTGGGATGTTCCTCAGCGGCGGAAAACTATCAATCCATTGCAGTTTCACGCATCAAATTCATGTGAATATATGTCGCCCTGCCGTTGAAGACTTTTCTATCCATACTGTATACACGTCGACGGAAGTTTGAGATGTTCTGGCTAGTTGGGCTTGATGTTCGGAAACCAGTTTCTTGGCCATATCATATGATTTCTAGACATGCGACCGAGCGGGTTTCCTTCGCAGGGAGCAACGTGTCATGCGCTGATCTTCGATGTTCCCTTGGAGGACACACAGTATTTAGCTATCATGGAAAAATTGGAAAGAATACCATGGGTTTCTTAGAAATACCATGGGTTTTACCATGGATTTCTTCTGGTTTCTTTTGATCTTTGTTGCGTTTGTTGTTCAAGCCACATAGCCACATAGCATTGTACCAGGAATGCTGTCGAAGAGCACAGCATCGACAGGATCATGAGGGAGGTTTGAGGCGGCAAACATATCGGATACTCATGTGCTTTTCCGAGGAAAAACATGCCAAAAAAAAGCATTGTTCTGTTCTGGCACCTGCTGATGTAATTCCAAAATCCTCGTGTTAGAAAACGAAGCAAAAGACCTCCTTGAATGGTCAACAGCATGAATGGTCTTCGATCCACTGGTCCTTAACGTTCCTCCGGGGCCAAGGGGCGGTAGCGCACGACCCGTGATCATGAAGCTGCACAAGATGCAACAAGCGGCAGCTCGGCGATGCCAGGGATGAGTGGAAACTGCTGTCGGGAATACTACCAGGACGTGTATCTAGATACAATTTGTGATATCTATGTATATAGTGATATTAGGATGCAACACGAAGTATTTTTCGAGCCCAGCGGCACGGCATGAATGCTGGGATTCCCTGTCGCCAGGTAAATCATATGATAGATTGTTCTATGTGTTTGACAAGAATAGTACACCGCTTCGGATGTAGCCCTGCAAAAGTTGGCAGATCTATGAGATCTCCCGTCAAGTGGCAATCATGCAGCGCAAATTGAACCTGCAACCGATATGACGACCGTAATCTTCATCGCATCGTTGAATGACCCCCACACTTCTGAGTTTCTTTGAACAACATTGCAAGTGACTAAGTCCTGTTGCATCGCATTTAGCTTCGAGTTTCAAATAAGTTGAACGCAGGTACTCCCCATGCCACTTCTACAACATGGCTGAACGTTGTCATACTGGCAGAATAGCAGCACCCAAGCCTTGACAAAAAGCGCTTAAACTTCACTGGTCAGCCCCAAAGATCTTCGGGTATGGGTCAAAACCACTGTACCGTTCTTGACCGCGACCCACCACATCCATATTGGAACCTGATAATTCACCCCGCTTCGCGTGGGGTGGCCGCCCACACCGCAGGTTTATTTCGGTCCGTGAGAGGGGAAAAAACCGGTCGAAAACATCATGTTCGACAATGCTTCCAATTGGGGCTTCCCAAGCTA
>Ga0126342_10019156_pt1 | contig 11661 bp, 8 predicted proteins | sample Cyp1metagenome_FD_92528 | JGI IMG/M metagenome (GOLD analysis project Ga0126342, IMG submission 92528) | Coral microbial communities from Lord Howe Island, Old Settlement Bay, Australia - Cyphastrea 1 metagenome | ecosystem: Host-associated > Invertebrates > Cnidaria > Coral ... | reverse complement strand
TTTTTTGCAAAAAAAGGGCTCTCCCAATTTTGTTTTGCCACAAAAGCGAACCCTCCAAACAATACATGAGTTTCAGAATAATTTGGAAAATTTGCCACAATAGCGACCCTAGGTACTAATCAGAACCCAACATTAAATATAATGGATATATATAATATGATATGATAGGATATTGATTAATGGAATAGTACCGGAATGTTGGCCAATAGCCTCTAGTAAACTCTAGTAATCAAACATGGCTAAAAAATCCCCGAACTATAAATGGAGGTTTGTAGCTAGTAAAATAATCGAACTCAATGGGGTATGTTTCAGCAAGGCGTATTCCAGGATGGTAGGATAGAGGGGGTGTCATCCAATTGCCATGGCATAGGCAGCTGTAGGAAGATGTTCTTCCCCAGGGAATCTGCCGCTTTATGTGTCTTGTCCCTTGGGGGTTGAGGGGAGTCTGGGGTCCCTATGCGAACAGGACGACATTCACCCTACAATGCTTTGATTTTTATGGTTCATTTCTTGACCAACTGTGCAAGTACAAGGTGGTGCCCACCAGTTACAAGTTGGTTTATACATCCCCAATAATTCCATATAAACCGAAGATGCCATAGATCACCTGCTTACACACCAACTCAGCTATCGTTTGGGCGCTCCAGGGCCAGTAGAAACCCATGTTTTTTGGAGCAAAAAAAGGAGTCGTGACCTTGCCTCGGCTGAGGCATGAAATGAGAGCAGCTTGCATTTTGCGAGGTGCCAGGAGGTACCTTTCCCAGCAGTCTCTTGCTATTCCTGCATGAGAGATATCAATTTCAATAGGTGGTGTCGCTTTTGGCATCATCACAGGCCTGGACAACTCTGCTGGAGCTCCTGTTTTGCGGATTTGTGACGACAAAAGGTGATGAAAAAATCAGCTCTGAAGGTACTGGGATACTGAGCCGTATGCTACTGCAATATGACGTTCCCTGCTAAGTTCAGTTGGTTTAGAATAGTATTAGTTTAACTGTTGGTTTTCTGGTGGATATGTCAAACTAAAAAAAAATCGAATCGAAACCAACAAACAGAACTGGAGGGCATCATTTTGTGCAAGTGGCTGGTGAAATAGGCAATTTTTTAGCGTTTTGACGCTAAAAACCTTAAGGTTGCCTACGGTTGGCAATAATCCCAGAGTCCTTTTTTCAGAGGGCTCTTGGAAAACACATCCCTTCATGGAACAGAAAACTACAGTGATCTTTTAAGGGCCTCTTGCAGATGGGACCATGCCTACGGTTCGCAGTGCGCGTGGCCGACTTTTATCAACGTCATGTGTCAAAGCTTAAGCGCTGTGTTTTCCCAAAGGAGTCGCGAGACTCATCCCTTTTGAAGAGTTCGGCCACGCGCACGATTTGTACTACAAGAACTGTCTCTGTTCTCTGGGCAAGGAGCCTTTTTACTCGCAAAAGAAATGTCAATCGCCTTGGGGCGTTTGGTTGAGTGTTCTTGCAGCCATCATTATTTTCATGCTTTGAACACATGGGAACCAGATGGAACAACAATGAACAATATCATCAATACCGCGCCCACAATTGCCATATATGGAGAGCAGGGGCCAGATTTCGATTCTGCACGACAGGTATAATTTTTGTACAATCCACGTGCCGTCGTCGTGCAGCTTGCTCGTAGCCCGCGCCGAGCATTCAGACAAGCTACTGGACTGAGCAGAAAAGTGACCAGATCGCAGCAGTACTGTGGATGATCGTGGATGCCATGTGATAAACCTAATATGTTACAGCTGGATGCTGGTGATTTCAGCAAAAATATGCAAAAAATCACAGGAGTTGTGTTTCCAGTAGAGGAACTAAACATAGTTCCAGCAGTGAAAAATCCAACCACTAAATCTTTCCGGGTGGATAGTCTTTTCAATCCCAATTAACTTAAGGGGATACCCTCAGGTGTCTAAAAAAGCGTGGCAATTGAAAATCACCAGCGATTAATCTCCCAAAAATTGGAACACAGTATAACACCTCCATGTATATAATATTGTATGTCCATTTTATAGTGCATGTTTCCATGTATTATAATAACATATATATATAAATCCTCAGAGATGCTCAAAATCCATGGGTTAACTCATGAAGTTCGACCGCGGGTCGATCCTCTGATGCCCCGGTGCAGGCGTCACATGGAATCACGAATCGTCGCGAAGTGAAACGGTTCTTTGAGCGCCCGAGGTCGGTTGGTTACTCATTCTTCTGAAAATTGTGATAGTGTCTGATATTGTCTGATAGCGTTTTAATGTGTTTTATATTGTTATTCATTCTTCTTATTTGTTATTCTGTGTGATCTTGTTTGGTTATTTTGGTTGTGCTGCCTGTGCTGCCTGATTCATTGGGATAAAGCACACTCCAGTCGGTCAGAGACCTTAGCAGCTAATAGCATCCCCGCAACTGCAGAGAGAGCCTCACATCCTTCATTATGAGCAGTTCAAAAGCCCGAGTTGGTTGATATACCCTCTGGTAAACTAACATCGCTATTGAACATTGCCATTTATAGTGAGTTTTCCCATTAAAAATGGTGATGTTCCATAGTTATGTGAAAGTTTACCAGAGGGTAGATTCATTTTTTGGTGATTTCCAAAAAAAAAAGGTGTTTGAAGCTGAATCATTGGTTCTGCCCAGCTGTTGGCCACACATCCCAGGGAAATGCTCGAAATCTGCGACCAGCGGGATGTGAAGCAAAACGGCGAGCCGGCTGAGCCTCAGACCCGAAGAATTTGTCGCAGGATGGTGAAGCTAGTATAGGTTAGTATCATAACATACTGGCTTCACCATCCTGCAACCAATTTGACAAATGGCTATGGATCAATACCTATACATACCATTTTTAGGGGGATGAACATCCATTTACCAGCTATTTTGATGTTCACCAGGGGTACAAGGTTTTGACCAATAGCCAAATAACAAAAGCTAATTTGACATAATTTGACCTTTTTCCTGTTAACATCTTTAACAGTATAGGTTAGCATCATTTTGGCCGCAGCTTAAGCATTGTGTTTCCCAGCATCGTTTGCGTGACATCATGTGGCATCCAAGTCCCAGGCTTGATTCAGGGAACAGCTACGTAGGTGTGCTTAAAAAATACATACCACATGAGGAATCCATATGCTGTCCCGCGGTGTTTTTTTTGGGCGATCAATACATTCAGTATATTCAGTGGTTCCCCAAACTTGTTTGGCGAATCCCCGCTTCTGTGCTCAATAGGGCCATGTCCCTTTTGTTAAGCCCATTTCCAACTGACCTAATCTCATCACCCTAATATTAAGCATCCCATTTCTATGGTCCCAATGGAATGTGGAAATTCATGGAAATTCCCTATTAAAATTATTCAACCATGGTTTCTAATGGGATTAAACAATATATTTCCTAATATTCCCTATTCTACTGGGGTGTTTAATATTAGGATGGGATTAAACAAAGAAATTCCGCGTTTAGCGCAGGAGCTCTTGTCGTTTAGCCACCGCTATCATGTGAAGGGCGTGGCGCCGGGACGCCCTACGCCGTAGCTGAGTTGGTGAACATCACTCCAATTTCACCCGGGTTTATAGATGTTCATAGTTGATATATATATATATATATATATATAATGATATATATATATATATATCATGATTATATATATATATATATCATGAGATATATATATATATATACATGTATTTGATTATATATATATATATATTATAGTGCATATCATGATATATGTTTTTTTTTTTAATGTATACCAAAACCATGAAAAATCATGAAGAGGGATGTTGCGATGCGATCACCTGTTTTTGGGTTGTATGATTTTGCAAGTCAAATAGCTGGTCTTTGAATGCAAACTTCCATGTGTCCAATTTGGCCAGTATATATATATATATATATTACAGTACTTTATTTTGGTGTACAATGATAGTAATTGATAGTAATTGTGGTGTATTGTATATATAGTCGATATGTATATCATGATACAACAAGTATATTTGGGCACCACCTTGTGCCCTCAATTTAACACTTAGTCATGGCAAATTAGCGATTTCCCTACCATTCATGGTGATAACATGGAATTTCTGCTGCACTATGCATGGCTCGCTGTGTACAATCGCCCAGCAAGAGTTTGATCAATTTCCCAGCTACAAAGCTCCATTTTGTTCGGGGATTTCCCAGCCACGTTTTATGACATATGAAACAACATGGCTGAGCAGTGGGACTAGATTCGCAGTGGATGATGATAGGCGCCCAAACCAAAATAAAGGATGGAACCCCGGGAAAAAACATCAACCAACAGGAGTTTTGAAAACTGCGAAAACTGTTCAGTACTTTCTAATTGTTGGAATATTAAGAATCTAAAACAAGAGGGCCCAATCCCATTTTACAGATGATCCTCACGTCCATTCACTTCCTACAATTTGTCTTACCCTTTGGCATTGAATGCTCCACAGCTTTGTGGGAATATATCATCAGCCCTTGCGCCGATGGTGACATCGCAACCAACAGCGCTTTGTCCAGCGAAGGTTGCAGACCTTGAAATCCTTGCCCACCGAGCAGATGAAGCAAGTCCTTTCCGAGTTTGGAGGGCCCAGCGCCGGAAGGGCCCCCGAACTATGGCTGTTTGCAGCTGGAAAAAACAAAGAACATCCAATTATTATAAAATGGTGGATTGTCCAACAAGGCCCGCTTGATTGCAGGAGGTTAGTCAGACGTCTTTTCGTGATGTCGGATCTCCGGCCCCAATCATATAGTTTCTTAAGATGGTGAAAGCTACGTGAAAAGTACGGAAAAAAAACCTGGGAGAATACACACAGGAATTATGAAAACACAGTCATCTACACTCCATAAACTCATATAAATCAGCCAGGTAAACTATCACATATGAACCCTCCGACGAAAGATTCCCAATAAATAATAGATAATCTTATGCCCCTTTTGGACGGTAATTTTCAGCTTAAGGCAGCAGGGATCCTTAAGTCACAGTAAGCTACAGTATTGACTAGTCAGTTCCCAAGGTTATCTAAAGTTGTTGTTAGTCGTTAGTTTGCTAAGTCAGTTTTGTTTAAACAAAAAAGTTTCTCCAACACTTTGGGACCAAACATCATTGCAATGCCCACGGAACGGACCTCGAGGTTCGAACCAAAGAGCGGACCTCGTGATGTGGACAAAGCTCTGCTAAGTTATATCAACAACCTCGGGTGCGGTCGCTGAGATCCCAGGTTTAAGGAATTCAACGGTGCCCCAAAAAGGGTACAGGATGGGGCCCCCAAGATAGCGTTCAGTTGGTTTATAAGGGGCTTAACTATGGTTTATGGTAGATATAACTATAGATAACTATGGTGAATGTTTTTTTGTTGCTAGGATGTTGTAGATGAAGATTTCCAACGTTCCGGATGGTGTTCCAGGTTTTAGCTCCATCTATTTAGGGGTTGCTACATGCTAAGCCAGTGACTAAAATATCGCCAAGTGTCTCCAAGTGTCCCATTTTGGGTCAGACCAACACTGCAAGATATCGCATCACGATGAGTTAAGCATATATATACATATGGAACATCCTTCATGGGGATGCATATAAGTTATGCAGGTTATCCACCTATCATTTGTTCATTCAAATTCAATATTTGGGGAGGATGTGAGGAAAGCCGCATCTAAATCCCATCGATTTTTGGGTCCAGAAAGCTGTTTTCATCACCAGGCTGAGCAGTTTGGAGCGATGGGCATCGACCCCTTTTTCGATTTGATGCACATAAAAGCGTTCTTCATCGCTTTTTTGTTGCTAAAACGATGATTTGACCCTTTGGTTTTTTAAAAGTTCACAATGATTTTTTTTTTATCCTTTTTTTGATGGGAAAACCAGCTATAAATGACCCATTCCATAGCGAACTGACAAAAAATCAGAGGGGAAATTGCATGACCAGACATGTTCGTGACATGGTCCCCTGAAGTTGAGCCCCCACCATTCTCATCAGCGTCCCAAATCGAACAACGATTTGGGCGTTCGTTTCTGGTTTCGGGGCCCGATTCTTTCCAGGGTCTCTTGCATGTATTTCAATCAAACACAGTATATACACTTACCAAGAACATGAGGACTAATTATGTCCTTGAACATGTTGAATAGAACTAAGTACAATTGCAAGACTGAAGAAGAAGATGACAATCAAGCGACTTGTTACCATCAAAGATGATAATAATTATTACTTATTACGTACCATTAATATGATGAATGGCAACGGTGAGGAAAAATGGAACAACACACCACAATTAATATGAATTCGACATGATTGCATATTAAAAACATATACATACTTTGTACAAATATATTTGCACGACCCATTTGGTTCCTATCCAGTCCCCATGTCCCATGAAATCTGGTCCGGGCAGGAAGTCGCAACCCAAGCCACAGCAGTCACAGCCACAGCCACAGCCTCCCGGTTTGGACAAAATGAGGTGCGCAATGCGCAATGACAAAATGAATCTCTCTGGACCGCGGGGGTTAAGTTAGGAAGTGCTTGGATCATCTTGGATCCATATTCTATCAATTTCTATCAGACAAAGCCACATGTCCTAGTTTGGAGATTCCAATCATGACTATCACCCCATGATGGTAGTGCTGGTGGTTGATGCCCAGATGGGAGCTGCAGGGAGCCATCATGAGTGGTATCAATCATTGATACTGATACCAACTTGAAAACCACGAGCACGGAACCTCTAGAAAATGCCATTTGTCCTTGGAATTGCAGCTTTTGGGGGTCCATCTTGGTTTTCAGAAGGGTGTCAAAATGGTTTGGTTGAAGGGAATGATTTCATGATCGTGGTTGATAAACCCTCATCAAAGTCCAATGCATTGAGTGAAATTCGATGGAAACCATACGGATTTGATGCTATTGAGTAATCCACTCCCACGCTTTTTTTTTATCCCTCCAGGATGGGGCAAGGCATTTTAGTGCATAAATCAATCGGAATGATGGATCGACGATAACGATACCCAATTTCCCTGATTTCAGGTTGATGAGCCATGGTAACTCAGCCAGAATGGATCCAAATGCTACCTGAGAATGTCCTCAACCCCTTAAGTCAAGCCCCAGTGATATGTTCTTTCCTCAGCAGGTACTTGTATCCACAGTCCACAGGGGATTGTTTCATGATTCTTCGGGTTTCGTCTGAAGGTTCCTTTCAAATATGGGAGACCACCAGCTGATTTTGACCATGTCTCCTTAGATTTGCTCCTTCTTTGCTCAGTGAGTAATTTCTGTGAGCAAACTGTAAGTGTTGGCCATATTAATGCTCCACTGGTTGGTGGTTTGGAACATGGCTTTTATGACTTTCCATATATTGGGATTGTCATCATCCCAACTGACTCATATTTTTCAGAGGGGTAGGTATACCACCAACCAGTCTATGTTTGGTATGTTTAGCCAACACAATGTGTAAATATCTTCCAGCACCACAGAACATCGTAAGTTAGCGTGGCTCACCGCGTGACTGAAAAATCCCAAGGCCTCAAAAAGCACGCAGAGAGGAGGGGGTCGCTGATGTCAAGTGCTGATTGATGCTGATTGTGTAGCCAGATGGTTGGCAAGCAAAAAGGATAAAGGTAGAAAAGCAACACGAAAAGAACTTTTCTATCGTTTTGGGGATGCATTATATGTCTCTATTTGGGCAAAGTTCACTGAATTCCTCGTTGATGGCCCAGAAGTCAGTGATCGGAACATGGATAGTGACAAACACGTTCTAATTCCCACTCGTTTTTTCCCAAACTTAATCTCAGGTATAATAACCCAAAAAAGATAATCAAGTAATTCACCACTATTTTAGTATATATTTGATATATTTTGCATAGGACTTCACTTTTCCATTTGGGGGTTGCCAGCCCCCCACCTACTTTTCTTCGGCAGGGCCAGCTGTGAATCCATGGGCTCCAGTGTCAAACTTTCAATGCATGTATACTGCCGGACAGTCACTTAGAAGATTAAAAAAAAACAAAATCGGGGACCTCACACTTAGAAGCTAAAAAATAACTCACACTTAGAACGTAACAATTGATCCCACACTTAGAACATTATGAGATTTCTTCTAAATGATTGTCCAGCAATGTTCTAGGTGTGATGTCGTCCCAGCTGACCATTTATCTCCCATTCTGCTGAGGCAATATTACTAAAAGGGACACCTAGAAAGACATGATTTTTTTTTTTTTAATATGTTGAGCAACATTCAGATCATATATATATATATATTATATACATTATATTTATTATGTATTATGATATTATTATTATTGTTTTTATTATTTTTTTTTATTTTTGTTATTATTATTATTATTATTTATTTTTATTATTATTTATTTTTATTTTTTATTATTAACATTATTATTATCATCATTATTATTACCATCACTGTTATTATTATCATTATCATTATTATTTATTATTACCATTATTATTCTTATTTTTTGTTGTTATTATTATATACTATATTATATATATATCTGTGTGCGTCATGAAACCAGATATATAGTATTGAGTATTTGACGGTTCCAATGATGAAGATATCAACCAACACATAATGAATGCATAAAGTGAAAATATCCACAAAGATGTGAAATCAGTGCATATCAAGGGTTCTTCAGGTAGACAGGTTCACCAAGGATCACCTATTAATTGGGGAAACCCACACATTTTTAACTACCTGCCCGCCGGGGGCCCCTTACAATCATCATTGTCAGAGAATTGCCAAGGCAAGCAGGGGTGGGAAGAGAATTGCCAAGTCTACCAACAGATTGGAACAGCTCACACTTAGAACATTTGTTTCACGGTCCGTGCAATCGACTTCTGTTGAAGACGAAGAGAAGAACTGGAAAGCACGGTTCATATGAGTTTTGAGCTCCAGGTTTTCTAGGGAGACAGGGTCACCCAGGCTCACCGTTACATGATTGGGAAAGCAAGCGCAGGTAGCATCAGGTGGGGGAAACTCACACTTAGAACATTTCTTTTTCCTTGTGTTCCTCACAAAATCCTCTTCACTTAAAAGTGAAGGATTGAAACTGGAAATCAGTGTTCATATAAGTTCTGTGCTCAACGTTTTGAAGGGAGCCCCATTGTTTTGTAGGGAGACAGGTTCACCGTTACAGTATTGGTAAGGTAAACACATGTATCATCAGGTGGGGGAAGCTCACAGTTAGAACATCTGTTTCACCTTGGGTCCATGCAATCCTCTTCAGTTGACGATTAAAGGTTGCAACTGGAAAGCAAAGTTTATATGAATTTTGAGTTCAAGGTTATGTAGGGGGACAGGTTCACCGTTACAGGATTGGGAAAGACAAATGTAGCATCAGGTGAGGGTAGCTCACACTTAGAACATATCCTACACCTTAGGGTCCTCACAATCCTCTACAGTTCAGGATAAAGGCTTCGAACTGGAAAGCAAAGTTTATATGAATTTTGAGTTCAAGGTTATGTAGGGGGACAGGTTCACAGTTACAGGATTGGGAAAGTAAACACATGTAGGATCAGGCCGGGGAAGCTCACACTTAGAATATGTCTTTCACCTTAGGGTCCTCACAATCCTCTTCAGTTAAAAATGAAGGGTCGGATCTGGAAAGCAATGTTCATATGAGTTTTGAGCTCCAGGTTTTCTAGGGAGACAGGTTCACCCAGGCTCACCGTTACATGATTGCGAAAGCAAGCACAGGTAGGATCAGGTGGGGGAAGCTCACACTTATATAGAACATATCTTTCACCTTAGGGTCCTCACAATCCTCTTCAGTTAAAAATGAAGGGTCGGATCTGGAAAGCAATGTTCATATGAGTTTTGAGCTCCAGGTTTTCTAGGGACCAGAGAGACAGGGTCACCCAGGCTCACCGTTACATGATTGGGAAAGCAAGCACAGGTAGCATCACGTGGGGGAAGCTCACACTTAGAACATTTCTTTTACGTTGGGGTCCTCACAATCCTCTTCAGTTAAAGATGAAGGAAGGGTTGGAACTGGAAAGTAAAATTGAAATCAATTTCAAGTTTCGGGTTTCGTAAAGTGGACAGGGTCACCAAAGTTATCCAATAGCTTGGGTGAACCCCACACTTAGAACATCTATTTTCCCGTCTGTTTTCCTTCATGGGTTCCTGAGAAGGTTGATGTCTGAAATATGTTCAGGGTCAGAAGGGGGTTGAAGTGGAAGAAGGAGCTGCATGGGTAAGGTAAAGACATGTAGCATCAGGTGGGGGAAGCTCACACTTAGAACATTTGTTTCACCTTGGGGTCCTCGCAATTTACTTTTGTTCAAGATGAAGGGCTGGAACTGGAAAGCACAGTTCATATGAGTGTGAATCACAAACGGAACAGGCCCATGTATACATAGGTATGGTTGTTGTGCGTTTGATGTTTACAGGAAGCATGATCAATTATGATTACTGTACGTACCTTTTGTACAGGTGCAGGGCTTTGACAAGATTGTTTTTATTCAGCACGATTGTCTATTCGCGTTTCTTTTGTTGCAAAGACAGTTTGAAGCAATATGTTAGTTCATGGTGCCTTGGATTAATTATCATTATTATAGGCATCAGTTTTGATACCAGTCAATGCATTTGTAATCATTATCAATGTTTGTTCAACATAGAGGTTCTAAGTGTGAGAAATTTAACAATAAAAAATATCTTCCATGTGTGGCACTTAGAAGATCCCTCCCGCCACGAATGCAAAACAAAACAAAATATCTTCTAAGTGAGTGTCTACCACTATATATATATATTATATGTATTACTTACTTTATAAGATATGCATTTGAAAATACATACAATAACATACAATATACATATGATATACATATATATTTGCATACACATGTATGTATATATATATATATACATATCTAACAACAATAAAATATAACATATGCATATACATAACATACATATATACTTACATCACAACCACGAGGAGACCAAGACGCCAAAGACGCCAAAGACGCCGATCACGACGCCTTCGAAAGCACCTGAGGTGATGCCTCAATGGATTTACTTGGAGGAACATCACCTATGGCTGTAGGTGGTTAGTAAATGGGCCTATGACCCATTACTGAATGAAGACTTAGTGGCCAGGCTTATTGACCAGTTACTAAGCGGATGGTCCTGCAAAGAATAGGAAACGCTGGCAGAATTTTCATTTAGGGAATGTTTTCGGGGTTTAGCATGTTTAGCCGTAGCTTTACTTTCTCAGGAACTACTTAGATCCATAGGGTTCCGTACTTAGTAAGGAAAGTCGAACTTGGAATTAACTTGGTAGACAAAGAAAGAGGATGTTATATAAGTGTTTATTCCGGTGTTTTCCATTCTTATTCCCCACATCACTGTGTGGGGTTCTTGTTTTTCGCTTGGATCCCGCCGCTCTCCTCCGTCCGCCGCCGCCGCCGCGCCCCTCACTCACTCACTCACTCACTCACGCACGCACGCACGCACGCACGCACTCACTCACTCACTCACTCACTCACACTCACTCACACTCACTCACACTCACTCACACTCACTCACTCACTCACTCACTCATTCACTCACTGTACAGATAGCTTCCCGGCTGCCTTTGGCGTGGCAGGCGCAGTACACAGAGCCTCCTGGAGGAGCTGCGGCGCGCGTGGGCGCCGCTGGGGCCGCGGCTGCCTTTCGCATGGCAGGCGCA
>Ga0126342_10019155_pt1 | contig 11661 bp, 8 predicted proteins | sample Cyp1metagenome_FD_92528 | JGI IMG/M metagenome (GOLD analysis project Ga0126342, IMG submission 92528) | Coral microbial communities from Lord Howe Island, Old Settlement Bay, Australia - Cyphastrea 1 metagenome | ecosystem: Host-associated > Invertebrates > Cnidaria > Coral ... | reverse complement strand
GGGATGTCTACCCACTCATCGTCAGACATTGCCACGGGAGTTTGTGGCGCAGCATCCCCTTCGGGGATGTCTACCCACTCACTCTCATTGTCGTTGTCAGTGTGGTCGGGCCTAAATCAAGGTGCTGGTGAAGGATTGGGGCCAATGGCCTGACCTGTTCTTGTCAGCCAAGATACTCCTCTGGGATAGCGGCGCCAGTGTCCACCTCCATGCAGTCAGCGTTGCCGCGTTCCATTGCCATAATCGTCACAGAAGTGCACCTGAGAAGGGTGATGCCCACAACGGAAAGTTTGCAGAGGAAAGGTGAGGAAGCAGGGGTGCCTATCATTCGCAGACAATTGAGGAGCTGACAACGGAGCAGCAAATAGCTTGACCAAACGCGCCGCTTGATCATGACAATAAATGGCAAACTGCAGTGCACACATAGCAGCAGCAACTGCAAACAAAAGCATGTACAACAGCTGCCAAGAGTCCTCAAATACTGTTTTTTTTTGTTTTTTTCGATGTTTTTTTGTTTTCTTCATTTTCTCCATGAGGCCCCTCCCCAAAGAGTCTCCAGATATTGTTTTTTTTTGTTTTTTTTTTCAATATTTGTTTGAATTTTCTCTAAGGGGCCCTCCCCAAAGAATTTCTGAATGTTTATTTTTTGTCAGCACAATTGTTTTTTTTTAATATTTGTTGAATTTTCTCTAAGGGGCCCTCCCCAAAGAGTTTCTGAATGTTTGTTTCTTTGTTAGTATTTTTAAGTATGTTGAATCAGTGTTTGATGATAGCTATACTATCCAAAAAAAAAGGAAACTTTTTTATATGCAAAATCAAGGAAAAACACTGTAAATACCAGTGAATTATAGGAAAATATGGGTTTTGGGGGGTGGTACCATATATATATATATATTGGAAGTAGTTTCGACATGTCATGGTCAAAAAATCACCCAGCAACATCTTCCGAAGGCACAGGCCCCAGTTCCCGCTGATTTAAATCTGGTAATTTGACGGGGCTCAGTGAACACAATCTGCATGGTTTTGCTCGCTCGAATTTGAGAGTTACAAAATCATCATAGTTATCAATGTTAGATATGCATGATTCATGATGCACATGTACCTATATTAAAATCCCATGAGAAACATTGTGGTTTTAGCTGTCCAACGATTTCCCACCGAAAACTCACCCGCTCCGACTCTTCAGCGCTTCCGCGCCAGGCGCCTCAGTCAGGTTGTCAAAACGCAAAGCGCCCTGCCCGAGCAGCTCCGCGTTGCGGCGCAGCAACTTGGGCGCAGCCTCCGAGAAGTTTTTTGCTGAAAAAATGTAGTGGAGCTTCCACAAGATAAGTCGTTTTTTTCCTGATTTAACCACAAATGGGGGTTTCATAAGTCAGGGGGTACCCCAAATGGATGGTTTATAATGAAAAAAAAATGGATGATTTGGGTTTTGGGAAACCTCCAAATGGTGATTTCTCATGGAATCGCCAGAGCTCCCACTTATGCTACACCTCCCACTCGTAATTTCACAACGCCGGACTAGGGACTTAACAAGCATCAATGGTGCTTTGCAATAAATTGAAACCAACATAAGCTGGCTTGAAGGGTTACTTGTCTGGTTGGTGGTTTCAACCCCTCTGAAAAATATTAGTCAGTTGGGATGATGACATTCCCAATATATGGAAAAATAAAATTCATGTTCCAAACCACCAACCAGTTATTGGCTGGTTGTTTGTATAAATTGGAAATTTCAAGTGGTGGATCGTGCATGTAGATCGGAAAAAATCACCGTTTGAAACAGCAAAAATGGGATCGAACCAATTGACATTTCGATGGTGATGTCGGTGCTAAATTTTGCTTAACAATTGAAACCAATAATGTCCTTTTGGTAAAAAAAGAGGGGCCGGTTTGGTATACCCTCTATCATCATTTACCTGTTGTTAAAGGGGTAAACAACCCCTCTATTAATCAACGAACCAATGGGAAAAGGACATCTATGATTGAAACAATGCCCAGCAAATTGTCATCACACACATTCAATCATTCATATTTCACCAACGGATAATATTCAGTTTTTAACAACACAACTCTGGGATCATATTCATGCTACGGACTTCAAAAAGGGACATGTTTTTTTTTGATAAGAGAGAAACAGTATGGGTTAAGCATGATTTTGTTTGCTAACACTTAACCCATAAAAAGTATGTGGTTAAGCCAGTTGCAATTCGGAAACACTCCAGCTCTTGAGTCTAACCTCTAGGTCATTGACAAATGTGAAATCTTGGAGACCGAGAGAATGCGGAAGGAGCTCATAGGTTAACGTACTAAGATGGGGATATGCTTACAACAAAGGATAACAGTGTAAAGTGCATATATAATCATATATATATATAATATTTTACAACACATGTAACAGATTGTAACAGTGCAAAGTGCAAGAATTATGAACAGCTTGTTTAGCGGCTGAAAGATGAGACCAAAATTGGAATTTCTTCAACAAAATAGAAGCAAAATCTGGTCGGTGGTATACCTACCCCTCTGAAAAAATGAAAGTCAGTTGGGATGATGAAATTCCCAATATATGGAAAAATAAAAAAAGTTCTAAACCACCAACCAGACTATGTTGGTCATGAATTTATCATGTCCAAAAAAGAGAATTCGCCCAATTCAGACATGAGTGATGTACGCATGTACCCTCCCAGGAATCCCAATCACTCCTTGCCGTGCAATGAGAGCTCGGCTTGCTCCACATCATCATCTTCACCAGCATACCTCAGGGTTCAGCACAGAGCAGGATGGGATGATCGAGCAACTGTATCTAGACTTAAATTATTTAGGCAATGTTCAGATATATGATCATAGCTCATCATAATGCGACAATAGTTCATCATTATCATCAAAGTTCAGCTTATAATCTGATGACTCAGTGATGACTGTTGAGCTATGTCCAATGCAGGTGAGACATGGTGAGACCTGCAGGACAAGCAGAAGAACAGGGTCAGAAAGATCAAACAAAAAACTTTAGCTTGATTTACATTAAAAATGGTGTTTTTTTTTTCCATAGTTATGATTTCCCAAAACCGAAACACTAACATAGCGAAACAAAAAAAAAAAATCAACAGGTAAGATTTCACGAGAGTAATCAATATTATCTGGTTGGTGGTTTCAACCTACCCCTCTGAAAAATGATGGAGTGAAAGTCAGTTGGGATGATGACATTCCCAATACACGTATATGGGAAAATAACATTCATGTGCCAAACCACCAACCAGTTAGAGCCTGCATCCAAAAAATCGTTTCGAATCAGGACAATGATGAGAAACCAGCGGATTTGCGGGAAAAAACGTAGACCATTATCGGACAAAACCATTTGCAGAGCCTCCTATACCCATTTACCCATTCCTTTGGATATATCATGATATATCATGGAGCCTCTACAATACTACATGACCAATCCTAGCTAGATATTCATACCATGAGTTTAACCCATCATTTTTTTCCACCAAAGTTTACCCATACGCATCCTGGTAATCAAACCTGGCTGGAAAATCCTCCCAACAGCGTTTTGGAAATCATCTATAACTTGTGGATTTTCCATTGCCATGTTTGTTCACCGGAGGGTACCAGGGTACACAGTCAGTTGCTCATATCGCCCTGCCGAAGCGCAGAAACCGCCAAGACACTCCACCGACACCGATGTCTCATCTGCAGAAAGCACTCGAGCCGCTCGCCAGACGCGCTCTGCGCATGAGACCCAAATGATGTCATCCTTAGCAATGTGAGGCCCCCCAGTGATGTTTGTTGGTTTAGATTCGCCCCAGTAACTATAGTTATAAGTACCATAAACCATAGTTATTGGAGTTATAAACCAACTTAGCTATCTTGGAGGCCTCACATTGTAGCAATTCAATGGTGAAGAAGGTCTAGCCATTCGCAGAAGGACCATCCTGGCCATCCAAAAAAGCCATTCTGAAAGGTGATCCCTGGACACGAAAAGATGTGTATATAATATATAGAGATTAATATCCTGTGTGCATAATATATATATATATATATGCACATTATTGTACATATTGGATGATATTGGACAGAGTGATGATCAATTTAAAATTTGATTGAAGGCTATGTTTCAGCCTATGAAGCTTCGTTTTATGCTAAGGCCGTTTGAGGATGTATCATGCAACATGCCAAGATGCATCGAATACAATTTCCAGGGACATGGATTGGATACTTTCTGGAACCTTCACTCCAATGGATAATGAAGCGAAGGGGCAAAGATCTGAGAGTGGTCGGTTCTTCAATTTGGAAACTGTTTCATAGATAGATAGCGGGTATATCAGTATCTCTACATACAAGTAGTGACATGCAAACATCTGGATGTTTTACACTCTAAATCAAACTAACATGGGGAATTGGTCCCAAATCCGGAAACACAGCCGAGGGATTCCCAGTGATATGCCGCTGCCAAACACAAAGGTCATTCGGTATCTAATGGCTTGAGACACCTTCACAATATAAATATCATATTATATATATATGTAATTTTAAATAAAACTAATAATATACATAATGTTTCATATAGTACTGGAAATGGTGAAAAATGGTAATCATCTCAGAATCACTTCCATTTCATTACATTGTCATGTGAATGATATTGCGGAATTATGGGATATAACATTAACATCATTAGATAACCCATTTCATGATGGATGAACCTTAGTAGCCTTTTAAGCAAGTATGATTATCATTAAGTATCCCAGTTGACCCGTTGAACCGTTCCTCAGTACCTCATTCTTGACCCGAGGTTCTTGGTGAAAGGCGCTGCCTTGCGTCACGTGCGTGACCATGGTCGACCATGGCGGCGAGTTGCGGCGTCAACGATCTTGTCGTCTGCAAAAAAATAACGAGCGCTCCATGGCTGTGTGAATGAATTTCTGGTTGGTGGTTTTAAGCCCTCTGAAAAATATGAAAGTCAATGGGAAGAATGACATCCCATATATTATGGAAAATAAAAAATGTTTGAAACCACCAACCAACCAGATGTGTATTACAGCTATTATATATGTAAATAATATGTATACAAACAGATGGATATCCGGTTCCACGAGACAATAGACAAACAGCGAGACTCACACGACCAAGTCAGGTCCATGGTGCAAAATCAATCATTGAGATGGGCAAGAGGCTTGTTTCATCTTGTTTCCATATGTGACTGAAGTGTCAAGTTTGCTTTCTCAAAGCAGCTTCTGATTTCGGCACGTCGATGTCCATTAGCTGTAGCTCTCATGAACAACTGTCCAGCCGGCAAGGGTGAAGGATCTAGTCTGGGTCTATGTTCAACCCCGACGCTAGGATTTAAAGCATGGTTTTAGGGAAAAAATATTGCACACCTCCATATTGGGTTTCCTGTAGATATTGTATTACATAAACCAATCTGCAATCCATTGATTAAATTGCTATTGACTGTTCATGTGTATATGTATATTCATAGAATTGGATGATGGGAAAATTTACAGGAAAGCCCTATATTTGATGGTAAAAAACATGGTTTCCTGTAGATTTTCCCTTAAACCAATCCAGTGATATATACATATATTATATATTCATAAACAAAAATCCATCATCCATCAATCCCCCATGGATTAAGTGATCGCCACGATTTGTTGATCCCTCAGGTAAACTCCCCGAAAGTGAACCAATCGTGAAACTGAGAAATGTTTGATCTAAGATGATGGTAAACATACCAAAAACTAATGGTTTAATGGGATTTAATGGGATTTAATGGGATCTAATGGGATCTAATGGGATTCTATAGGATCTACCCTCTGGTAAACGTTTACATAACTATATGGAAAATCATCATGTTTCATGGGTAAACCAACTATTTCGACTGGGCCATGGCTTCAATAGCTATGTAACAGTCATTACCAGAGGGTAAGTCAGTTGGCCAGATTCACTGCACCCCGCAGTTTGATGACTGGTGGTAGACCTAGCCCTCTGAAAAATACGAGTTCGTCAGTGGGAAGGATGACAACCCATATATTAAAATAACAAATGTATAAAACCACCAACCAGCCAGCAGTTTGATGAAGTACGATGATTTTTAGTAACATGAACTCCCTAACTCAAATAGCTATTTTCGTCAGAACCCTGGTGCCCAAACGGTACACTAAAATAGCTGGTTATATAAAGGATGTTTATTCCACCTTAAATATGGCAATTTCATAGGGTTTTGACGCATCCCCAAATACCACAAAACCATGAGATGTTGACATTTCGGACCATCTGTGGATTCTGACAGGGCAGGGTTCAACATCAAATTCTGGTTCATTGGGATTGTTTTCTTGTGCTGCGCTGTTGTTCACTACCAACCATCGTAAACCAATCGATGTGAAATCTATGAGTTCACATATGTTCACATCACAATTATATAACCTACTGTCATGAAACGTGGAAAATCCCTGGAAAATCATGGAAAACCCACCATTTACTTCGTGAATTTTCCCTCCAAACTGAATCTCCATGGCTAGTTCTGTGATTTCCCAGCCAGCCCACAGGCCTACACATCAAAAACGCTGGAATTCAGCCACTGGCCGGGAATTCAGCATATCTCAATAAACAAAACATTATGATATCGAATCTTATATCCCATTGTCTATCCATTGGTCATCCTATTTATTTTCATGTTCATTTACAATATACATTCATACGCACCAAAAATGGTCATATCAGTCAAACTAATCTGGTTTGTGGTTTCAACCCCTCTGAAAAATATGAAAGTCAGTTGGGAAGGATTATCCCATATATTATGGAAAATAACAAATGTTTGAAACCACCAACCAGTAATGTAAAATGCATGAAAATTACCTCTGGAAAGTGGCTAAAAGACCGCCCCTGGGGAGTAAAAAAAACTTCACTGGGCAGGGCAGGAATGGGGGAAACAAGCCACCCCGAAAAGAAATGATCTCCACCGTCCGTGACGTAATGTCAACCCAGGATCAACCTATCCCTAGTTCATCCTAGTTCAATCTTTGGCATCGTTCCATTTTAGGGGAACCCACCATTTGTTCATAATTTTCTCATCAACTGAAGGGGTCACCCGAAAAATCCTGGCTTCACATTTTTTAAACATCACCCCGAAAATTTCCCCACCAGCCTTTAGGACTTCCTCGTAGCGCTCCACGTCCAGGCTGCGCTCCGCGAGGACGTTCTGCTGCAGCGTTCCGGGCAGAAGCCACGGCTCCGAGGGCAGAAAGATCGACGAGGACGACCTCCATCGTGCGGGCACGAGTCGATACGAGTCGTGGCTGTGTTGTATAATCTATAAGCCATAAAATCCCACATATAGCAGGGATAATCCCATATACAATCCCATCTATAATAAGCCATATAATCCCATCTATAATTCCATATTGCCTGTTGTATAATCCCATTAATATAATAGGCAATCTTCCGTTATAATCTAATTGGGGGTTACGTAACCCATGTTCTAAGTGGGATGCACCCCAAGAATTATCGTTTTTCGCTTCGAAGATGGGGGGAAACCCCAAAGATTTTCACCAAGACTTTGGGGATTTACACGGAAATCCCATAGTTATATCCCTGGGAATTGTAAATCAATCTATAATTGGATGTAAATGACCTATAATCCCAAAATAAAGCAACTTGATGCAAATAAAAATATGTAACGATGAGAAAAATATGGAACTGATGGGATTTAATGAGCAACTTAATGAGGATTTGATAATGGTAAAAATAGTCTACACGAAATGGTGGTTTATAATCAACTTGATGGGAATAATTACAATCGATTCATATCATGAGGTCTTCAGTCGATCTTCTATTGATATCCTGATATCCCTTTAATTATTGATTAATTTGATTTGACTGATTTAAGCCACGAATGGGGTGCAAAACCAACCATCATGGTTGTATACCAGGGATGAAAGAGTGGATTAAATGGGACATATCGTCAACCAAAAACAACTATAATATATATATATATATATATTATAAATCATGGGATATAGCCACTATAACATCCTATAATCGACCAACTGGGAAATCGAACTCTCATATCTAAATATTTTCATGCTTAGAGCTTTACTAAATCTTGTTGCTGGTTGAGCCCTACCCCTCTGAAAAATGATGGAGTGAAAGTCAGTTGGGATGATGACAATCCCAACTGTTTCTGGAAAGTCATAAAATTCCATGATTCCAAACCACCAACCAGATAGTGATTAAAATAATGACAGTTAACAGTGATCATTGATAATCATGATATTGATTTATAGTAAACATAAACTAGTAATTATATATAATGATAGTGATAACAGTGATCAATAATATGATGCATATGGATTTTATAGTGATTAAATGTTAATGCATCGATACTGGTTGGTGATTAAAAAACCATCTTGAAAAATGATGGAGTTCGTCAATGCGGTTGGGATGACATCACATATATGAAGTGGAACATAAAAGTCATGTTTGAAACCACCAACCAGAATATCATGGTTATTGATTATATTGATTATCAATGATTACTAGTGGTTATTACCAATTGATGCTTATTAATGGTTATTAATGGTTCTTAATGGTGATGACCAGTCATGATATTATAATTGTTGTCAGATCAGTTGGAATAATATCCCAATATATCCCATATAATTAATGATGATGGTAATATTCCATTATAGATGATGATAATATTCCATATAATATCCCATTATAGATGATAATCATATTGATGATGATTGATGGTTACTAATGGTTAACTAATCACCAATTGATGCTTGATAAACCGCCACTAGAATATCATGATTTTTGATACCCTCTGGTAATTTAACATAGCTATGGAAAATGGCCCATCGAAATAGATGTTTTACCCATTAAAAATGGTGATTTTCTATAGCTATGTAGCAAAATAACCAGAGGGTATATATATATATAATATAAATCATGGGATATAGCCACTATAACATCCTATTAATGGTTATTAATGGTTATTAATGGTTATAATCATCAACCACCTAGGCTAAACCGCCACTTCTCCAGGTCCTCCAGGTAAAACCTCAGGTTTTTTTTTTCCGGTCGCCGACCTCCTGAGACGTGCGCCCTTGAGAAGCGTCAAGCAGCCACAGGCTGCTCGGAGCAAGGACGTTTTCCCAGCCTCGGCACAACGGCTGCCGAACGGCCTGGGTGAGTTTGATGACTGTGGAAATCAATTGGAAAGGGAATACCCTCTGGTAATTTAACGTAGCTATTGAAAATGGCCATTTATAGTTGATTTTCCCATTAAACATGGTGATTTTCCATAGTTATGTTAGTTTACCGGAGGGTAACCATGAATAAGCAACATTGACCAACAATCACCCATAGGATCCATGGTGCTGCTATATATATGGTTTTTCATGGATCCCATCAATATACCCCCAATGTTAGCATATATATATATATATACCATACATGGATCCTATGGGTCATGGGTCAGATTTTGGGATATTGTTGATGAATAGTGATTACCAATGATACCATCTTCGTTTACGTCATATTTTGGGATATTGTTGATGAATAGTGATTACCATCTAGATCCATCTGGTAATGCTATACAGCCGTGGAAAGTAGTGAACAAAAACATGGGAACATCATCTACACAGGGGTCATGTTCGATGAGCGAACTGAGCTAATCCAACCGTAAGCGGATGGTGCCCATGGGATGTAAACACCAACTTTTACCAACCATAACTTGGAGATTTCCCAATAGGCATGTGTCTCAACATGGGGTATACCATCGTATACCCATAATTTATGGCGCGTTAAATTTTGGGAAATTTCAGACTGGCCAATTTGATTCTTAGTTGATCCCCTTTCGAAAACAAATTAAAAATAAAGGTCCAATTTCAGGGTTTCATCCCCTAATAATATATACAAACTAGTCAGCCCCGCGGTGTTTTCTATTAGGGTCCGTCTTTTAAGGTTGAAAAACACACATATATATATGCTTTTTAATTTAATATTAGGGGAAAGCTTCGAAATCCAATTTTTGGCAATATTTTAATTAGATTTTAAAAGGAAATCTAATCGATTTTGAAATAGAAAAAATAGCTTTTTGTATTAGGGTTTTTACTTTTGTATTTGGGGAAAGCTTCGCATCCTAATACTAAATACCCCCTGCCCCCTAATACAAAAAACTCCTCCAAGTGTTTATTTGGGGGGGGACCGTTTAGTAATAGGGGGAAGGGATTATATCTCAATAATATATATATATAGATATATATTAACCCCAAGGTATAGCATATAATTATGAAACACAGTCTGTGATCCATCCTGGTGAACGGCCAAGCTGCTCCAGCAGTGCCACAAATGGCCAGGAAGTCTCCGGGCTGCACCTGGCGCCGCCCCAAATGCACACTGACCAAGCGGCCATAACTCCTACCGTAAGAAGCCCTCAGTGTGGACACACTGATTAGGGAATGATATCTATGGATCAACCAGAATTCGGATCATATGCAATGTATGGCTTTGAATGGCCAAATATGAAATATGTTTCATGGACATATTCTATAATTAAAGTTAAATAGTCATAAGATTCCCTGTCTGTATATATAACATATAGCTGCAGGCAAAATTCGATGGAATTCCTCGCTGCTCGTCAAAATTAGTGGGGTTATGGATGTTCACCCCAACCAAATATGGGATATATAATAGGATCTGATCTATCTCCATATCATTATCCAGTCCAATGAAACGCTGGTTGGTTTCCCAGATCTTCCAATAAAATTGGTTTACATAGCCGCCAGTAAACTAGCATTCATCAACAATGGTACTATAACCTATAACCTATAACCAATAATCCACTATAACCAGGTTACATCCACTATAAAACCACTATAAAAACCACTAAAACTGATAACCCACTACCAGGTTACATCCACTATAACCTATAACCCATCAGCAATGGTACTATTGAGGCTTCGCATCAGGGATGCCGCATGCATTTTTAGTCGGATGATGGGAATCTGTTGGAATTGAGAGCACACACCCGTTACAAACCCAAATGGACATTTTAACCAGCAAGCATGGACGAAACCAAGAGCCAAACAATGTCAAACCCCAAAATGCATAATGGCATAATGATTTTGTTTAGAAGAAACTTGCAGAGGTAATCGTTGCCAACAAATCTATAGATGGATAGATAGATTAGATTGGATTGGATGAGATTAGACTGGATTTTGATTTAGATTAGATCAAGATCAGGTAAGGGTAGATTGAGATTCAGATGTAGATTTAACTTGAAAAGAGCTGACAAGATAGATATAAAACAAAGTTTAAAAAAGTACATCCACCTCTCACATGTGTCGTTCGCAGACCTCAGTGCCAAAATGATCACCTTCCTCCCGCCTGCAGCTCAATATTGCAGAGGCAGGGCCTGCAGCCCATGGTTTGCCACTGGCCACTGGAACAGCATTAGCGCCACTGAACGAGGTTGTTCTTTAGAAAAATAGAGTGGCCCGCATGTATGTATGTATGTATGCATGCATGTATGTATGTATGTATGTATCTAACCATCTATCTATCTATCTATCTATCTACCTATCTATCTATCTATCTATCTATGTATCTATGTATCTATATTTTATGTAGTGATGAATATATATATATATGTATATATATAGAGGT
>Ga0126342_10019154_pt1 | contig 11661 bp, 13 predicted proteins | sample Cyp1metagenome_FD_92528 | JGI IMG/M metagenome (GOLD analysis project Ga0126342, IMG submission 92528) | Coral microbial communities from Lord Howe Island, Old Settlement Bay, Australia - Cyphastrea 1 metagenome | ecosystem: Host-associated > Invertebrates > Cnidaria > Coral ... | reverse complement strand
TTGGACGAGGACGACGAGGACGACGAGGACGACGAGGACGACAAGGACGACAAGGATGACAAGGAGGACGAGGAGGACGAGGAGGAGAGGAGGAGAGGAGGAGGAGGAGGAGGAGGAGGAGGAGGACGAGGCAGGAGGCAGGAGGAGGCAACTGACATAAAATCTAACAACCCTCACCTGGCAGGTGGGGAAAAACAAGTGGAAATCGGAAGAGGCAAACTTTTGGCTTCAGTATTTTGGGAAGTCTGTTGGGCAAATTGTAGTATCGATGGACCATCAAACATGATCTATCTGCTCATTTGACTTGAGATTGCTAAAATGCAAAGGATATTTGTGCAAACCTCCAACATTACCACAGCATACTGTTAGGATGTCGCTGGTTTCAACTGCCCCTAACCAAGTGATTGGGCAATGGGGATCATCATTCCAAATAACTATGGTCGAAAAGAAACATACCATCCGGTAATCAAACTTGGCAATTGAGAATCTGCCATTTAAACCTCCAATTATCGGGTATCTTCCAGCCACATTTCCACTCCCAAGTCACCCTCCCACGAAGATCTTCTCTTCGACTCCACCACCAGAAGGTCGCATGTCCTTTACGCCATTCTTCCGCCCTTCATCATGACTTGGCATCTGCTTGTTGTGCATTGGCGGCGCATGCTGCACGTGCTGCACGTGCGGTACATGGGCTGGAATGGGCATGGCCTCAAGCTGGCCAAAATTCACCATCAAAGATGGGATGTTCCCATGATTTTCGGATAGTTACCCTCTGGTAAACTAACATAGCTATTGAAAAATGCCATGTATAGTGGATTTACCCATCAAAAATGGTGATTTTCCATAGTTATGTTAGTTTACCAGAGGGTAGTTAAATCAAGTCTTCGATAGAACAGTGATGGTATACACATGTATACACTCTGTTGAGCAGTTCTTGAGACTCATTTACTGGGACTGATTGGTAGGGTTCCCATAATGGCAAATGTGAATGACATCTCTGGTTTGCCAGGTTTTATTCGCTCAAAAATTGTTTACCTGGTGATGAAATTCACCATGTTCATATAAATCCCTTGCTAATGTTGGTAAAATCCCCGTTCACCCTTTAGATTTCTTACATAATAAGATATCTCCATTGAATCTCAACTATAAAGTCAATATGAAACATGAGTTAAACACCTATATTTATGTTGTTATCCCAAAAAAACATTAGCTGTTTTTCACGAATCCCCCATGGAAATACCATGACATGATATGAAACACCGATTTCATATATTTTCCCCCATGAAAATCTCCGAAACCGTCTTCCGGTCTTCCAGGAGACCGGTGGCGCCGGTGTGAAGAAGGAGACCGGTGGCGCCGGCGCGTCGGACACTCCGAAGCGTCCCGGCATCGGCGGCAGCGGCGGGGTGCGGGCGCTCTTTGCCATGTCGGCCATCTTCACGACCAGCACTTTGCCTCGGCCATGGCAACATGGCAGCCATGGTGAGTGAAACATCACGTGAAAGCCATGGGAATTCACCTGGCTGAAATGCTGGATTTGAGTATAATAGATGGGTATTTGATGGGATATGAAAATGGGGTAGCCTCTAGTCTGGTAATACATTCTAGTGTATTTGAGGTTGGTTTTTGGGGGTCCAAACACCTTCTCCAAGGGTACTTTTTTTCATGTTGATATGGAAAAAAAAAATCATGATTTATAAAGCAAGTGGGGATTTGTAGTATGATGGGATATTGTACATATAGGAAAATATATGATTTACTAAGTTGTTTCCTTTATATAACATACTTACTATATTTTAACAAGGTCATCATATGCATTCAAATAAATGGGGAAACCTGACAATATAGAAATAGAAATCGTGGATAAATAACAACGGATTATATTGTACACAATTGTCTAAATTCAGATTTCGAAACCATCCCAAAAGCTTCTTAATGGTAGCCTAAGGTTTGAGATCAGCCTGGCTTGTGGGGGTTGGTTGACACGACACAAAAAACGACACAGGATCATCCCGCAGGTGGCTAAACCATACATCCATTGCTGTCTGATGGGATGATTCCCTTCAATTCCTGGTGGAATATGGCTGGGTGGTGCCAACATGGTCCAACATGGCTACTTCGGGACCGTCCGTTGAGCAATCTGGACATGATTTTTTTTGCTGGGTAGTGATCAAGACTGCCAACACAACAACTTGAAATTGATCTGTGGGATGATCCAACTAAAGTTACTTAGGACTGTGAAAAAAAAAGACGTGTCCTTTCCTGAAGTTTGGTTACAAAGGCGAGCTGCCCATCGCCGTGCGTGAAACCAGACCACGCTTTTGGAGTGACATGTGTCCACAAACTTGCACCCAGTCACTCTATTCATGCCCTCCATCCTTCCAAAGGGCTACCTCTACTTTGAAAAGCCTCAATTTTGACTGAGAATATCAAAGACCATCAAAGACGTAAGCATTCACTTCATCCAATGCAGTCTGAAACTGGGGTGGTACCACGTGGTACACCACCAAATCAATGGATGTCCCAAGGGGGCCCCGCTGCTGGTCCCCTCACCAAGGGACCCTCCGCAGCCAAGGGATGCTCCTGGTCGTTCAAGTTCTGGATACACTGCTCGGCTTCAGTGAAGGATCCATAGGTCACGAATGCGCACGGTGTGGACCTGGCAGCGGTGACCAGGAAAAGCCTCAGGTTGGCAAATAGACCAAAAATGGGGATAGGATTGCTATGATGGTTAGTTGATGGTTCTTCTAGGGGCAAGCGAACAACCAATATTTCTTTTGCACCAGCAGAGATCCTGATAAAAGGGATAGGTGATGTTTGATTGGTTATTACGGTACAGGACTTAACCATCATTTTTCAGGAGGTTCAGCACCATGCGGACATAGCCAGTGATTTCTCAGCTGAGAAATAACTCCCTAGAGCCTCTCTGGGGCCTTCTGAACAGACAAACTGTATCCCTCACGTCCATCCCTTAGTGGAACAATCATCATATAGTTGGTTGGTAGATGGCAGCAAGGGGCTTCCATATTAAACTATATTAAACTATGGTAAGCCCCAAAAAGATGCAGCACAGCTTCCCTTTGTAACCACTACGTTTCACATGTTTCACTAGGTAGACTAGTAGGAATGTACTGTGCTGGATGTCCATATCCCATTTGGGCCATGGGCGTGTCCGATCTTCTCCTAAGTCTCAGAAAATCACACACGCATCCCATAGCCATGTGGATGCCAGAGTAACTAACAGGTTTTGACCCAGATTTATGGTATTGTAAACTGAATTACTGGTATTATTCAGTATATGGTTTTATAAACTAAGCGACCCATCTTTATCTTTTTGGTATTATAGTCTTCCACTAAACTGAATTCAACAAATTCTGAGCTTCAGTTCGAGAAAGGATGCTGCAACTGTGATTTGCAGATGCCTTGGCAGTACCATACCATACCATGAATTTTGTTTGAAAATCACCATTTATAAACCATTTATAATTGACAAATGATAAATCAACTATCAAGGGCCATGTTCAATAGCTATGTTATAAATGACCAGAGAGTATCCCATAAAATCGCCCAACGCAGCACGCCTGTCGTTCTTGGTGAAGATCTTGCAAAAAACCACAGGACCAAACCTGGTGAGATCCGCGACAACCATCGCGTTGGATTCACCAACAAAAAGGTGGAAATGCACCAACAATATGAAGAACTTTGCAATAACAAAACATGAGTATTTTGAACCAACAACTCTGTGGTTTGAACATGTTTGAACCCATAACCCATAACCTCTTAGTCTTTTGAACCAAGAAACATATGTTTTTCATCCGTAAAAAAACTCGCCTTTTTGGGACGATCAACTTGGATGATGTGTCCGTGTAGCCCCATAAAATATGGCTTTGAAAGTAGGGTACCCCCTGGTAAACCCAGATTTGCTGGTTTAGAACATCACGGTCTCTGTATAATGACTATAAATTTGACATGTTTTGACTGAAAATAGGATATCCCCCCAGTGGACAACTTAATATGGATAACATTGATATACATTCATGGTCAACCAGCTTTTTCTTTATTTCATGTTTAGGGGTAGACATGGGTAGAGGGTTTTTCAGACAAAGCCAGGCACAGCACTGGGTCACTGGGCCCAGAAACTGCTCGCAGTATCTCTGCACCTGCTCCTGCGTCACTGAAGCTGCCAGGCCTCAGCGCAAGCCATGCCATGGCCCGTCGAATTAGATGATTTACCGATGAAAAATTGGGTGATTGTCCATACCCATAGGATCCATGTATGCTATATATGCTAACATTTGGGGTATATTAATGGTAAATGTTACCATATATAGCATACATGGATCCTATGGGATAGCAAACTGTGAAAAATGACTAGAGGGTAGCAATGGGTAACATCTGAAATGATTCAAAACCAATCAGGACTTTTCTCTGAGAAATGGGCAGCCTATGGTTTGTAAATGAGGTGGACGTGAAACAACAAATTAGAACAAGCAAGCGAGCTACAGCCAAGTCAAGTATTGTAAAAATTGGGAAGTCGTTCTTGATAGTTTTCGAAAAATCATGTTTCTAAATCCTGCCATTGCCAGAAAGACTATTCGCAATAGATTGCTGGTTCAGCTTCAGAATCATAACCCATGATATCGGCTTTAATGATACTTAGACGACGCGAATTTTCATCGCAACTATGCCAAGTAAGATACAGAACAAATCCAGGATCCCCTACGGGCCATTGACATGATGGGACGTTGAAGCTAGACTCTACAGAGACCGATGTATGCAAGTTCTTCATAGAACATGCACCAAACACCTATGCGACTGTTCGCCACCAAGGCCCTTTGTCATTATTGGTGATATATCGAATTCATATCATAACCTTCAATTGTTGAAGGTCAAATCACATTATCCTTCGTAAAACCCAGTAAAGCCCATGTAAAACCACCGTCCCTGCCTCCCATGAAGACTTTTGGCTCCTGTTGAGCTCCTTTCTGCACTCCTTTCCTTGGTGGAAGGGCGATGAATACAAACCCAACTGAGCCATGTTTCGCTGAAAAAAAAGATTTGCCAACTGGGAGACAATTTTGAATGGGATGTTGCTCAAAAAAAATAGATAGGCAAATGACATAAAATTATAGCCTTGATCATATATTGAACATCGTAGCATGTTTGACGAAAAAGCGGAATGGCAATGGAATCTCTCACCTCCACATGGTGCCCCTGCTGAGCTCGTTAGTGGCACCAGAGAAGAGGAGGCCAAATTGTGGCAAGGTTTTGTTGGGACCTGTGACCTTTGTGACCTTGGTCACTTTGCCTCCCCCCCTTGGCATTTGTACAGTTCAAAGATGGGTTTTGAAGCTTTGATGTATACACTTTGCGCATCTTTGAGGGGCTGAGTTTTCGTGGTCGTGCTGTAAGTCCGCTATGATTTTATGTGATATTTTGTTTCGAGCAGCAAGGGGACATCCCAGTCGCACCCTACTTTTCAACGTTAATATATTATATGCACACCCAAAGTGCACACTTCCACCCGCTTCCAGCACCGCATGTTTGACTAACAGAGGGTACGGTATATATATATATGTATACTGTGTATATTTTGTTCGACGAGATGAAAACGGATGAACCAGGTGAAATGGGAAGGTTGACCCTGCAGATCAGTGTGATGAATAATCCCAATTTGGGATGGGTTGTTCCAAACACGTTTGCATCAAGCATCCAAGAAATAGTTCAGCTAGGAAAATCTGCAAAAATCAGAGTTATTCCAATAATATCCGGAATTTCCTATAGATGTCACCCTTTCATCCAAAATGGTCAAGTTGCAGATACCTGTGTTGTTCCTTGGTTTCAATACCTACGCATGTTTCCAAACCATCCATAGACCCAAAAACATCCTTAAACACCTCATGATCAATCATGTTTTGAACAGTTTATCATCAAACATACGTAGAACTCAGGGATTTCCCAGCTATAGTAGTTATGAATAGTTATGATGGATTGCTGGAAGGTATTCTCCATCCCAAACCTGGGACCACCACTTGGCAAGAAGTCTCAGTGATACCTGTCACCTAAGGCCCGAAAAAAATCTCTACACTGACAACAAGTTACAAAGAATAATATGATACGAATTCATAAACAACACAAATAACATGTTCATCAGCATCATAATAATCCTGATCTTCCTCTGTTCATAAATATCTAAATCAATCTAAACCAATTTAAACCTATCTAAACCAATCTAAACCTTAAATTCCTCCCGAGCTTCATATCCGCAAACTTCACATTGAGCCCCTCCGCTTGTTGGTCTCCTTGCCGCAGCTGCCGGCCGTTCACTTCCTCGATGCATTGCTCGGCCGCGGCCCAAGACTCGAAACCGGCGAAGGCGCAGTTCTTCCCTCGGGCGATTGGTGGTCGAGGACTGTTTTGTGTCTTTTCTTCATGGGACATCTAAAGGAAAACCATGGAAAACCATATCTTTTCAAACATCGCTTACAGATTCCTGGAAATGTTCCCTGAGACCAATGACTTGGGACAGTCTCTGAGAAGGATTCCCAAATGGTGGTTTGAGAAAGAATCACCTGATTGCCTTCAGCCAATGTTGAAAACCATGGGCTCATCAAATGCACCAACAGAAAACGCCGACCATTCGTCCATGTTCCACCGTACCCAAACAAACATCACAGAATAAACTGGACATATGGTGGATTATGGTTCATTTTGGTTGGAAAATCAATGGGTCTGGTGCTCTGGGTGCCATCCATGTTCAACAAATACCTTTTCGCATAGTCGTATCAATTCAGCACAAGAATCAGTAGCGAGCCAGCCCATATGTTTCCGATTTTGTAGTTTTGTTTTTTTCGTTTGGAATTGCACACACAGACATGGCTTTGGCTCAAACTACTTGGCACAGCTGCTTGGAGAAAGGAATGATTGACCTTGTAGTTGTGGGTTTGTATCAAATACTAACCATGCGCGGTTCACCGCAGGCTGGATCACCATCACCTTGCTGAAATTGTCGTTGAATGAGGGGATGGCTATGGATGGTTTGCATCCCGCAAACACGGGTGGCTATAAGAATGTGATATTAAAAAAAAATACACACTCATATATTATATCCACATATTGTATAGATATATACTATGTATATATATACATATATATATATTGATTGATACGGATACTACATATGGACAATATATAATATAATATGGGTACACGGACACTACATATACATATGGATAATATATCATATGGGTATATATATATATCATATCTTTAGGATACGATTATGATACTGTATGGCGATGGTTTCATCATCCCATTTCGCCCAGGAGCCTTCCAGCAACTTCACGCTCCTCGCTTTCAAAGCGAGGAACCACAGTTTGGAGGTTTGATGGTTCTGCGATCACGTGGGTGAAACAACTAATAATGGTAAAATATGGTAGTAATAATGGTAACATATGGTAAATCAATTGAAACCAAACTGAACCACCATCTTTAAGTGGGATCTGACAACCACTCAATTCTCAGAATATCAAGCAACAAACATGGGGTAAAAGCGCAAATGATGGCAATTTAGAGTCATACCCTGCATCAACACCTTTGGACATCTTTGAAACTCAATCAAAATCACCTCACCCATTAATTATCCGAGAAAACATCTCAAAACCACACCGTTCCTCGCCCCCAACATCCCCCACCCGCATCAAATTGCTTGATCCAGACAAGAGTAAAAGGAATGCAATAACTGCAACACCTTTTTTTCAAACAATAGGAATTGGTCAGATATAATTTAAATTATACATTATGATATGCAATGTTTTCAAAATAGTTTTATTACTTATTATGTTATATATATACCATATATATATATATGTAATATTATAATCGATATGTATATATATATATATGTAATATTAAATATATGATGTGTATGCAAATATATATATATAATAACATAATATAATAAAACTATATATGATATAGTAAATATATATATATATATCAAAACATCAAACAAAACATGAAGTGCCAAGCAACACTGCGCCATACGGAAGGATCACCTCTTCCAGTTCTCTCTGCTGCGTGTTGGGTGGCAGCCGTCCAATGAACAGCTGCGGCTGCGGCGTGGGCGAAGCCCCTGGCGGGCCGCCGCCCATGCCGCCACCCATGCTGCCACCCATGCCGCCGCCCATGCCGCCGCCTATGCCGCCGCCCATGCCGCCACCCATGCCGCCGCCCATGCCGCCGCGGCGAATCACAGGAGGTTGCGGTGGAGGGGCGCCTCGGCGACAGCTTGGAAGAGATGGGGAGTTTGATGCCAAAAATGGGGGTATAAACCAACCACAATGGGAATATGGGATTGATTATAATATATTATAATATGGGATATAAAAGCCAACAAATAGAGAGAGGTAAAGTTAGACATTTGCACTTGTGGCTATGATTTACAAGGAAACGAGATGAGCACCCCTGGCTTTGTTTGGGACAAATTGGAATTGTCTTGGGAAGGATGGAACATAATTGGAGTTGAACAGTTGAACCGATGAGGATTAGGATCTAAGCAGCAGGAATGACAGGAATCGGAAGTTCATACTAACTTTCATCAACTAAAAAGGATGGACTGAAACATTGTGGAGGTGTGAATGTGCTGTTCATCAGTAATACTGATACTGTAAGGGTGCAGCCCGCGAGCGCGGAAATTTGGATTTTCCAAATGCGCGTGTTTTTCCTGACCAGAATCATTTGACAGACAGAACATCAAACCCAAGCAACCGCTCGGTCCCCTTAGTGCAAATCAGCAATCATGTGGATATCAACCCATGTCATCCTCTGGATCATCATCATCCCGGTGGGAACCCCATGATGCTTGAAGATGTAGCTATGGTTTTCTACGAAAATAAATATCGGTGCCTGGCAGAAAAACGACCTCAAAACTTCGCTTTCCCTACGCAAAACTGGCCCAGAAAATGGGGTGACATGCCAAGCTAAGTTCCCCAGTTCCACACACCCTTTTCTAGATTAAATAAGGATGCACTGCACGAACGGCATGGATTCCCCAGTGATCAGTCAAACCATTTTTTCCTCTCTGGGTCCCTGGGTTTTCCGGGCGTTCCATCGGTGCTGCAACTTGTGGACTTTGCATTTGGATGCTCTTGTTGGCGGCTGGCCTTGGTTCCGATTTCATGGTGATTGGCAAAGAATCATGGGGTTTTTTTGGTGGGAACATCATGGGCGTTGGTGATACTTTAGGGGGATTGTATGGGATTTGATTCATGGGAAATACAGGAATTTAAAGGTTTATAATGGGATTAATTAAATGGGCATTAAAGGGATTTATATGATGACTTTTTTTTTGGCGGCCGTGGGCAGTGGGCCCGCGTTGCATCTGCATTCAAAAGCTCCGCGCGAGAGTTTACCCTACCAAGCAACATCAAACACCGCCGGGTGCGGGGAAATCCCCGCGCTAAATGAAAGTTTGTTCAGGGGAAAAAGCAATCTATAAAAGTATAAAAGTAACAACCGTCTACATTCTACATGGTATACTGACTATCGCCCAGTTATACTTTTGAGAATTCAAATACTTTTGTGACCACCTTCATGTTGTTTCAATATTCAAACCATCTCTTTTGATAAGACGAGATGTACCAAATATTGTACCATGTAGGGCAGCACATAGGTACCTAAATATTCTAAGTATTGCATTACACCCTCTGAAAAAATGGAGCAAGAACCAGTTAGATTCAGGGGCTACCTGCGACAGGAGCAGATTTCATGTCTGTAGGTGTTTTGAAAACTGTGGAATCAGTTCCTGTTGTTGAAGCTCATGTAGGTGAGAACAACAGCTTCCAATAATGGTGACATCGTCTATCGTGGTCATTGAGACATTAGAAAATGCAGTTGGTTATCATGAATGGTGACACGTACATGTCCAATTCGAAAAAATGATAAACCTGTTGTTGATGTTGAGCTAGATGTCAATGAAAATGATCCTCATATCTAGCTCAACATCAACAACAGGTTTATCATGGTTTATCACTATCATCAACAACAGGTTTATCAGTGATGACAGTGATGATAATCTGAAAAATGGTGGAGTTCGTCAGTTGGGATGATGACATTCCCAATATATGGAAATTCATAAAAATCATGTTGCAAACCACCAACCAGTTGTTAGATGTTTACCTGAATCTGTCCCATGTTCAAACCACCAACCAACAGTAATGATGGTGATGATGATGGAACCCCTCTGAGATCCCGAACTTGACATTGAGACCGGGCCCGGCGCCTCGAACCGCGCACCAAGATGACTTTGAAAGAGATGTGGAAAAAAGTAGATATGGATGATGGATATATGATGGATAATATGATGGATATACGATGGATAATATGATGGATATATGATGGATATACGATGGATAATATGATGGATATATGATGGATATACGATGGACAATATGATGGATATATGATGGATATACGATTGATATATGATGGATAATATGATGGATATATGATGGATATACGATGGATAATATGATGGATACATGATGGAAAATATGATGGATACATGATGGATACATGATGGATAATATGATAGATATATGATGGATATATGATGGATATACGATGGATAATATGATGGATACATGATGGAAAATATGATGGATATATGATGGATATATGATGATATATTATATGCATGAAGAATGCATTGTATATGGATGTAATGTCTGCTATTTCTTGAAAAAAACGATTTAATCCAATCAAGAAGCATGCCATGTCATGTAAGGTCATGCAAATAACCGCAAAGACAGGAGATTTATTGAGAAACAACATGATACTTCTGGGTGTCCCCCCAAATAGTCCTCAGATCCTTTAGCTTCAGTGCTCCTTAACCACAAACCTTAAATTGGTGGAATTGAGGGGCTCCTTTCTTTGGGGAAATGCCTGTATAATGTCAAACAAAGAAATCAGACTAGGGCTGAGAAAAATAATGTTCAAGCAAGCTGCCCACCTGAAGTATTTTGATCCGCTATTGTGAAGGAGAATAATGCAAAAACACATATATCATATAGTGAGAAACCTGCAACATCCAATGAATCTCCAAGCTCAAACAAAATGTTGCATCCAGAACCATTCTTATCCATTCCTTATCACTCACCGAAACACCGATTGCCAAATCCAAGAGCTTCCAAGCAAATAAACATGTCGTCAACCCCATGACCTATGATCAGCCCCATCTTGTTGAAGCTCCATCAAAACATCCAAAAGGCGCAAAAAAAGAGGAATATGGTTTGTTTGGGGAAACATGGTTTACATGGTTTAAAACATGAAAACACCTTTTATTTGTTGGTTGAAAACCTTCCCTCACAAACACGGACCAGAAACACGGACCAATCCAGCTGCACGGAGCTTCCAATCAAACAAAATTGATGGCACTGGGCGGGATTGCCTACCAGCAAAAATGAGGTTACAGATCAGATCAGGCTATTCGTCCAGATATCCAATGGTTTATCCTAATTTCCCCGATCACAACTGCTAGTTTTTGGCATGCGGCTGATACGGCGCCCTTGGAAGGGTTGTCGATTTTGAGATGTGCCATTTACGATCCCGTGGAAGGGTTGCAAATTTCAAAAATGAGGTTTTCCGAAATGGGGGTATAGG
>Ga0126342_10019153_pt1 | contig 11662 bp, 9 predicted proteins | sample Cyp1metagenome_FD_92528 | JGI IMG/M metagenome (GOLD analysis project Ga0126342, IMG submission 92528) | Coral microbial communities from Lord Howe Island, Old Settlement Bay, Australia - Cyphastrea 1 metagenome | ecosystem: Host-associated > Invertebrates > Cnidaria > Coral ... | reverse complement strand
TGTTATGTCATGTTATGTAATGTTATGTAACGTTATGTAATGTTATGTAATGTTATGTAATGTTATGTTATGTAATGTTATGTAATGTTATGTAATGTTATGTAATGTTATGTAATGTTATGTTATGTAATGTTATGTAATGTTATGTAATGTTATGTAATGTTATGTAATGTAATGTAATGTAATGTTATGTAATGTTATGTAATGTTATGTAATGTTATGTAATGTTATGTAATGTAATGTTATGTAATGTTATGTAATGTTATGTAATGTAATGTTATGTTATGTAATGTTATGTAATGTTATGTAATGTAATGTTATGTAATGTAATGTAATGTAATGTTATGTTATGTAATGTAATGTAACGTTATGTAATGTTATGTAATGTTATGTAATGTTATGTAATGTTATGTAATGTTATGTGATGTAATGTAATGTTATGTAATGTTATGTAATGTAATGTAAGGTTATGTAATGTTATGTAATGTTATGTAATGTAATGTTATGTTATGTAATGTTATGTAATGTTATGTAATGTAATGTAATGTAATGTATGTATGTATATTCAACAACATATGACAACCATATAACAACTATTTTGGATTCTGCCGTAAGGCCAGGGCCCTTTCCTCGCTGCGTTTCTTTGGCAGGTGGGGAGTCAACGAGCCTAGGGACTGTCTCCCGGCAGGAGGTGAAGTGTGTCGGGGTGCTTCCGAATTATGGCCATTGAAATGTGCGATAACCTGCGAAAATCATGATCAAATCATCATCAAATCATTGGGGCATCCAATTTTATGGGCAATGCGGCATTATTGTTGGAGGAATGCACGTCCCTGTCCCAGGTGTAGAACAGCACATCCACTTGTCACTGTTGGAAACATGCACAGGTCAACAAAGGCAATCTCCAAGGTCTGCAAGACCAATGGTCTGAAGCTCCCCAAAAGCCAACCAAAAATATGTGACCAGGGTACCCGCCGGGTACCCTGGTCCCCGGGTTGGCCTGGCCATACCAAAACAATCCAAAATGGCTGATCAATGGCTGATCATTACAGATGTTCATCCCAGAAAGTCCCCAAATGGCCCAAATGGCTGAGATCCAAATGGCCCGGACTCAGGAGCGGCAGACGCCTGTAGATCGATCATCCCGGGCAACAAAAAATTAGGCAACTTAGTCTGGCATCAACATGTTGATTTGTGCTACGTTCTGTGATGGATTAGGTGACGATATTTGATCTACGTAAGACTGTGGTAGACGCCTGTGTCAACCCGACACATTTAATTTTGGACTTGGCAAGCATACCAAGATCAAGGAAGGACCTTGATACACTTGGGGCAACCTCCATTTCGGAACCAACAACGCACTTTTGGGCATCCTATCAAAAAGGTAAAGCTTGTTTTTCTTTGTTTTCCTTCATAAGTTCCAGGTCTCTCACTTTGAGAGATCAAGAAGAAAAAACCTCACCACTGAGATCCATTGAATGTAGTCCAGCTGTTCAGGATAGACCTCTGGAGCATGTGGAACTGGTGCAGATCCGCGCCTTTGCCTTCTGCTTGGGTGCTGGGCGGGACACCGGCCTGCCGGGCTTGGTTCATCCAATTGACACCTGGGGATAGGTCCAAATTGACAACTGGGGATAGGTCCAAAATCTGTCAAAAACCGATTGATGTCTTGTCCAGGCCACACTGACGTGGGTGAATGTCCACACACCACGGGGTACTTGTAGTCAAACTGCCGGCTCGAGGATCCCTCGGTGCCCTCTAGTTTTGAGGTCGCATGTGGTGAATGTCCAAAAATGGTGCCCCAAATCCACATTTGTCAGTTGGTCAAACAAGTTACGTCATATTCCTGGAAAAAATTGCCAGGAGTTTTTAGTATGCGGTATGCCGGTATGCCCCATTCCCATGTTAGGTTCGTGGGTTTCTGCCGGGTCTGGATTTCACACCATCACAGAGCAGCCTCTTGGCGTCTGGTTGACCGTCTTCAACGAAACCATTGTCCTTGGCTACAAGGTCAAAGTTGTTCAATATGAACAAGGACATCTGTTGTGGAATCTGAGGCTTGTACTTCCACATTGGCAAGTAGAGTGATGACACTACGCCTTTCTCCAAATGACCCACATTGCTTTGGAAATCTATGAAAGTTTAGCATGTCCTTTTGAGACCTTTGAGACTTCTGAGTTGGGATATCCGCTGACCTACAGAGCAAGTCACTGACAGCACCCGACATCCCATGGTTCGGTGGCTCACCTGAAAATAGATTCCAGTCAGTTGGATGGATCTCATCTCGAAAGGCAAAAACTGATATACTCCTACACATAGATGCACAATGATGCATAGATCGATTTTGTTTTGAATCGATTCGATTAGACTAAATTTGATTAGGTTGGGCTAGCTTCGATTAGATTGGATTGGATTGAGACCAGATAAGATAAGATTAGATGAGATCAATAATGGCAATGATAGATGCAATGATAGACAATGATAGTTGCTGATATTTCCGTTATAGCTAGTGATAGATAGTGATATATGATTATATGATGTGATATATCTTTACATTTTGAATCATTTTGATATCACCATCGTCCTATGATGGTTTTCTTGGTCTTGTTGGACATCACGCCCTACTTGGCTAGTCTCCACTGCAGATTGCAGCTGCTCAGCCAAAGCCTGGAGGACGGAACGCGAAGTTCACGAGATGGTGGGCATATTTTAGGAGATCATAGGGATATTTGATGGGACATAGTGAAGTGATGTGAAGTGCATGACCAAATTGATATGAAATGGATTAGTCCAAGAATGGGATCAACCGCCAAGTGGTGGCCATGTCAAAGAGAGAAAAAGATTATTCAAACATATTCAAACCACCAGAAATGGAATCGATTGGAATCGCGGTGGGGTACCCTATTTTGGAACACCCACCTCAAGGAATCATGCCGTAAGCGTAAGTGATAGCCCTTGGTTCGTAAGTCTCTGAAGTATTCTGAAGTGGGGAGGTTAATGGATCGTCATGGTTATCAACTAATCCAACTAGTTCTAAACTGGGAGAATCTTCAAAGTACGACGATTTTGCATCAGAAATAAATCCACCCAAATGCTGGATTCTTCAAGGTCCTGTCAAGCCTACCTCGGAGCATACATTGTTTCTTTCTTTCTAAGCCCTTTGCTCTGCCCCCAACCAAAAAGGCATCTTCAACTAGAATCACCACAAACATAGGCACAGGAGTGAATGCCATGCAAGCATGGCTGAACGTGACCCAATACATATCCTCTGTTGAAGTTGCGTCAGGAAACCCCTCCCTACATCTCCCTAATGATCCCTAATCTAAAGTCAACCCCGGTTGAATGGCTACATTTCAGTGGAACCTCCCCCAATTCAACACCTCAAGGGTATCTCAATCCGAGGCTCAGCTGTCATCAGACATCATGTTCTACAGGAAAGTACGAATCTGGCCTTGATCTTGGCCTTATCCTCCAACTTGCGCTGCTCCAGCCTGGGCTTTTCAAAGGACGATCCCATCACCCAAAGGTCCAGAAACTTGGGGAAACACCCGAAAAAAGGGAGAAAAAAAAAGGAAAAAAGAAACATTGCTTCTCATGAAGAATTAAATTATATTAAATTGTTATCTTTGGACAAACGCATATGAATGGGACCTCAAAAAAGAACAGATTTAGTCAGGGGGAAGGGATTCTGTGTCGCGGCTTTGATACCGTTCATAGATAAAACATCTCTGCAAACTTTGCAGAGCTATATATTCTCCACTGAATGCCTGCTTGGCTGTGACTGGGACCCTTGCGTGATGCAAGCCCGGCCAGATTTTTTTGATCCATGTCGATTGCATGTTTGATGTTTGTATGGAGGTGGGATGATTTCTTCCTTGTCCATGCTGTTCCAGCCGCATGTCTCAAAAGCTGGGAACCCCTTTCGGGAAAGGCATGCGATGGCACGACTGGCATAGGTCCCGGGTCCAACAGCAGACAAGGTGCTGATGCAAACGTTGCTCCGCCGATTTCAAGCGGGCTGCTTGCTCTGCTGCATCCTGGAACCGTTGGAACCATTTGAACCATGGTGCCACTGGCGGGGCATTGGAAACAACGCCAAGTTGAATCCCTAACCATGACAAGCACATAGTGCCCAAGATGGCAGGATTCAGTCAATTTTTTTTGGACATTTGTATGTCTAAGATTGTCTAAGAACGTATTGCCCAGAAGGAGCAAACCTGAATGAAAAATATCACCTGGGTCGCATGTTGGTTCTCCATGGTTCTCCATGGTTCTCCTTGTACGCTGACTGTGTCGCTTCTCTGAATTTCGTTCCGACGAAGCCTGGCTCCCCCCATCCCAAGCATTGCACCTTCCGCCAATGATCGGCTTCCTTTTTGAAGTCCTCCTATCAGAGTCATCAGAGTTCAGAACGGTCGACGTCAATGATGCCAATTCTACACATGCTTTTTCACGAAACTTTGAGTACTTTCCAGGTTTCTCATGACATCACTATCACATGCTTGAAATGATACTGTCAAAAAAATATGGACTCCATCATGATGAGTCCGTATAAAGAGGCAAGTACAGCTGTCAAAAGGGTATGCATACAAAAACGAATCCATGTACATAGCAGCATGATCACATACATGCAAATGAATAAAAACCCTGGTGCGCAAACCATGCGTATCCACAGGCAAACGCATCTTGAATCTACAGGAGAATTGCAGCACCTATGCAGACTCAAAATATGCAACACTCTCCTGGAGTTCTTTTGCACGTGTGAACCGGTGTCTTGTGCACCGTGTGCGTGTGTGTGATAAACGTCAACAGAAAGCGGCGACTTTGTGCTTTCCAAGTTCTACATGAAGTTGCCGTAAATCTTGGTCAAACTGGTTGGCCACTACCCCAATCACTTTGCGGATCCGAAGTTTCAATTTGGCATTGATGGCCGCAAAACCACCGGCCCTTTCCACCGCGGTGAAGATGAGATGCTTGTCTGCATCTTTGGATGCGCCTGCATCCTGTAGATTTAAGATGGTCAATTGCTTTCCTATGGCCATAGCAGTATCGATACTGCACTTCCCGCTGTTCATCACACCAGAAGACGTCAAGATGTTCAAAGATTCTCGGGAAGGGACTTCATCTTGGATGAGGAAAGTTTGAAGGAGCTCAAACAAGCACCAAGCACGGGACAGTGGCACCACACGCTCATCAAGAATCATGCAGCTTCCGAGGCATGAAGGACTCCGAAGTGCTTTGTAAAAGGAAGACTCTGAAGGCGGTGCAAGGGGCGGAATTTCCTCAGACATCTTCCACTGGTTGTTGCTGAAGGTGCAAACCCAATAGCGCACGTCCTCACCAGTTTGCTCCTTCGCGTGATTGAGGATACTCCTCACAGTGAGGTTGAAGTGCATCCCCCACCAGTGAGAGATGAACCATCTCACCATGCCACATCCTACCAACTCTGCGTAGGAGACTTGCTTTTCGCGTGTCAAAGGCTTCACAATCTCATCACAAACCCAATACATATCCCGGTTATCCAAGACAGTTGCGAAGAAACTCTGAAGCTCATCAAGCTGCCCTGCACTGATGGATCGCTCCGGCCCGGGATGGCACGTCTCCGATGTATTGCTTCCTCTACGTTGAAGTAGCTGCGAGAAGTTTCTCAAAAGCAACTGACTTTTCACCCTCTCTGCATGAAGCGTTGCAAGACCCTCTACAGATTCAATGATTTTCTTAAAGCTTCTACGCAGGATCCTATGGATTTCCTCCCATCCAATGTCCTGTATAAATTCTGCGATCATCATCATGTCTTCCTGTAAATTCGCAGTTGCGTCCCTGAAATCCAAGGTACTAAGGAGCGCTAGGCATTCCATGCACAAGTCTGGGCTACAGCGCCCGCGGTTCAGTGCACCTGAAGGAGCGCAAAATGACACACGCTCAATGCCGGCATCAACATTCTCGACATCGTTACTTTGCCGAAAGGCCATGAACAGCTCTAAGAGACACCAGCTGCGGGATAGATATTCTCCCAAGCCCGCAGCATGAGGGAACGGAACCACCAGGCCCTGGCAAAGGGGACTAGACAAAGCTTTGTGGAAAGAAGCTTCAAAGGAGCTGACCTGTGCCTGTTCTTCCCCATTTCGATGGTGATTGAATGAAAATACATCCATCCAGTACCTGCTATTTCCTTCACCATGCTGGTAAAGACAAGTCATGACATTGTGGAACTCCCAATGCCACGTGTGTGACACAAAAAAAAAATGCGCAGAGCATGGGCCAGTCATTTCAGCAAAGGATAATCTTGATGGCCGTGTCAAGGGCATAATGATGTTTCTCACTACGTAATACACGTCTCTCTGCAGAATGAACATCTCAAACGTCGAATAAAATTCCTGCAAGTTGCAGAAATGTACGGATCGTGAAGCTCCAACTTCAGTGCCTGAATGATCAATGGCTGTATGGGTTTTCATGCGCTCCCTGTACAGTTGGATGCTTTGATGCAAAGGATTCCTTGCTTGCGTCACCTGGTGAGCATAAGTGCACAAAGCCAATGTGATTGCTGGTGCAGCCAGCACCAACTGAGCATTGAAATGGAAGCTGAAACAGAGCAAAAGTACCTGCAAGAGTGCAGCCAAGAAAACCGGAACCCCAAGCACTGAGGCCCATATCATGCAGCCAGGACGAACCAAGCGGCAAAAACCTTGCGAAGCCTCGAGGGATCCTGGAGATATTGACTCCGTGTCGCAAAGCAGCAGCTGCATGGAATTTACGACTCTCACCTCCCAAGCAGCACCCTCCACACCACCAGAGCAGCCAGTTCCCCAAAACACAATCTTTGGTCGAAACCAACCAGATATGCCATGTGGTCGTGCTGTGGTGACGACAACTCCGCGCAGCTGCTTAAATTGGGTCATATTACAGATGGGCACTGGCAATGGTAGGGCCCAGGGAAGTAAGGCTATCAGGCCATAGATGCAAACGAAACTGGCTGCATTGGCCAGAGCTTGCCATGGCTCATCCAGGGGGGCCATCAGATCTGGAATGTCAAAATTTAGTGTTCACAAAATGGGATTGCTTACAATCGATTTCACAATGATCCCACGATCGCCTACCTAGGCGCACCTTGACTCTTTGAGTCCACTTGAATTGGTATCGGCTTCAGGATTCCGAGAGGCTCAAAAGCCGCGACCGGTTTGCCGAGGCTACAAGTTCAGTGGAGTTCCAGTGCAGACATCAAGGGTCCCCATCAAAATGTTTCTTCCAAGTATAGCCTATATAGCCAATCAACCATCAATTGGTAAAGTTGCCACCCTATTGGCCCTATTGGATGGGAGATGATGGGAGTATAGCATAGTATCACCATCACCTCAGCCCCACGGCCCCAGGGCCCTACGGACCCCAACCTGCTCGATGCTGACATCGGCACGCGCCTCGTTGGCTTCCTGGTATCAGCCATGGCTTCTTTGGAAGATACCATTTTAAAGGGGTCAGGGGGTCAAGAGTGGGATAGCATCAAAATTCAGGGACTTGACCAGCACCACAATAGATGTCTGAAATCATTTCATTGGGAAATTGTTGGCTGCTTGATGGGAAATACAGGGAATGAATTTCCGAGGGATTTATCCGGGTATAATTTCTTTTCAATTGGGATAGACAGCCAAATGATTCAAAATTATTTACATATTGGGTTGGTCTGCACCATGAAATGGAGGACGTTTTCTGTAATTCCACCCAAATCCAGGATAATTACTTGGAATATCCAATATCCTGTTTAGAACTGGAAAATAGCCATTCTCATTAATCAGTCGGGGGGACCTGGTGACTTACCAGAAATGGGTAGGGTAGCTTGATAACCATCCCCAAAGATTTCAGACCTATGGCGCTGGGCTTACCACATGAGTCCTCGCAAGAGCCACCAATTTCTTTGATCTTTCAAGGTTTGCGTTTATACTTTCATAAGCATCATACTGGTTGGTTCTGTCAACTTCTCGAAACATGCAAATAGGTCCAAGTAGCTCTCCTGCACAGCATGGGTCAAAAGTCTTGGACAAAGAAGCCAAAACTAATTATTTACCTTTACCCTTACTCGGAGTCTGGACAAAAGGCAATGCCTGCATTGGTATCGACATCTAAATCTGAAAGGAGCCATGATCCCTGAAAACTGAGATTAGATCCACTTAAACTGCCTGAACTGCAACCTCTAATCAGCAGCAAAACCACACAGGAGATGGGGTAAAGTTGCCCGGCACCCAGCATGCATGGTTTCTTCCCTGCGTCCACCCCTTTGGTCACCGGAATCCGACCGCATCACCAGAGTAACTTGAAATGCATTTTTGGGTCGGTCAAGGGATTCTTCACACTTTTACAAGCCATCACCATCCCTCCCTAGGCGCTCGTCTCACTGGATCACTTTTTCGAACCGTTTCGACCACTTTGGGCATCGTTGGTTCAGGCTCCACCCTTGGACGGTTTGAGCAGCGCCAGCAAAACGTGGCTGGGCAAAAGCTGAGAGGCCACTTGCAGCAAATCCAACCTCAGTTGTCTACTACTGGGTTTACCAATGGTGTATCCCTTTTTTGCACTTACTGGTTGCTCAAATTCCCAAATTGGGTCGGTTTTTTGAAATTACCCAACAAATCATGGTTTCAGCAACAAACATGTGGTTTTAAGCAACCATAAAATGGGTATCGGTCAAAAGGGTGTGGAAAATTTCTGAAATGGTGTTCAACGTAGAGGTGTCACACGCCGACTGTAAAAAGGGGTGCGGGGTCAAAAAGTATCGATGTACTGCACATCCTTTTTGTGGCTTCGACATTGGTGCACAACAGATTCTAGGCTTATTCAATGATAAAGTGCCTGAAAACTTTGAACTGGACACAGTGTGCCACTTCCTCTCGAGGGGTTGATCACCACCCATGACATGTGAGGGATTACTTTTATATACTTATACTACATGAAAACCTAGGTGTGCAAGGCGCCCGCCTGATGGGCCCAAAAGCGACCTGGGATCCACCTATTTTTCACCACCAGTCTAGGTTTCAATATATTTCATGAAGGTTCGTTCCCCACATGCCCAGTCTGTTAATGATGGCTTCGCTGCTAGAATCTGGGCATGGTGAACTGTAATCGACCACCAACAATGGATGATTTCCTTCATTATCTTCTTCTTTACTAGATTTCTTACCAAACAAAGATGTTCTATCTTTAAGAGCAACACAAAAAGGATATTGTTTATCTGAAATAGTATCAACAAAAGCGGATGAGACTATGTTTGTTGAATATGTTAGTGCAGCAGTAAAGTATTGCGATTTGCCTACAGACCAATCTTCTAAGTTGTTATATGCACAAGCAAATATTATGTCTACAGATGCATTGTTGAAATGCTGTTGTGCATTTTTCAGAGCATTTAATGTTCCTTTAGATGTATGGTATCTTCCTAAGAATTTCAGCGTGACATCATTAATAGATTGCATACCTATAGATATCCTATTTATTCCAGCATTTTTGAAAATTTAGGAAATTATGTGCTTCTGAAGAATTAGGACGGCCAAAGGCCAGCACGCACAAGATTGTCGCAAAACCTTGTGTTCATCCGGCCCATTGGGCCTCGCGGGAGCCGATGTCTCAAATAAAAGCAACAAATTTGCTAACAAAACCGGCCCGCCGCAGCCGCCGATTTTTCCACTAAACTGAAGGTCGGCTAAAATCTTGTGCGAACTGGCTGCCTCAGGCCCCGCGCAGGCCCAAAAGCCAGTAAGCCCAAGATTTCCGAAAACCTTCTCTGAAGTCACAAAAAATGGTGACATGGCACAATTTCCCAGCACCCTTTCTATCCAAGCAGCAGGGCGGGCCAAATGGCGATGATGCTGAAGCCAGTGGAAACTTGAAGCAGAGTGGACCTGGGTCCATCGGAAATCGCGAGTCTACTTGGATCTTCAACCAAATTGGTTTGAAGTAACAACACGATAGATTGAACCCGTTAGAAATATCTTTAGAAACTAGACAGCAAAATTAATTAGGAAACAGAGACGCTGAACGCCATCCAGCATTTCGCCCAGCAAACAGCACAGCAGGACAGCGATGTTCATCACCCCAAGCACGGCCGCATTCACCACGGCGGCCCAGGCCCTGCGTCGTCCAAAGCTCTCCTCCTCCTCTGAGAGCCGGCTGCCAAGGCCCTGTTCGTAGCCTGCCGGGACGCAGCGGTGGCAGCTTGTCTGCATATGTACATCAGATAAGACTCATACACATGTATAATCATGTATGTATATATATATATACATATATTATAGTATATATGTGATATCAGTCAGGCAATGCAACGCAACGTAGTGTAACATGTTTTTTGGTATACATACATCATGATACATCCTGGAATAAAACCAGAAACATGACATATTTTACTCTCAGCATGCCCCATTTCTCCAATAGAAATTCGTGTTCAACATTGTTCAACCCCTTTAGATTCTCCAATTCCAACCATGAACCTGGATCTGGGTTCCGGCTCCCAAATCTTGCTGCAAAAACAACTCACAAACCACAGAGGTCGCATCTGCCACAACGTTTCCCAACCCCCGAAGTTATTGCTGCAGAACAGTAAGCAAATCGCCTATAGAACAAGGTGTCAACTTTGTGAGTCACTACCAAGATGATTCATCAAGAACCAGATGTGGCAACAGAAATCCTCCTATCAATCTCTCACTGTATATCGATGGATTATATAAATTGTTTCAACAAAAGGAACTTCCGAGCCATATTTGATAACCAGACTGAAGGTATCCAAAACTATACACACCATGGCATCCCCTGCCTTCAGAGGCACGTAGGATGTTCAGGGCCAAACAACACTCCACGATTGCCAAGATCAAGCCACGGAGGGGCGCCAGTGGCCGATCGGCGGAAGTGTTCAACAAATCTGTCCTGAAGTGCTCGGATACTCAAGAATGGTAAGAATGGTCAGAGATAGCCATGTAAGAACTTGTAGATGTCATACCAGGTATAATATTGTTGTATATTATTGTAGTAAGACTTGGCAATGACAGTACTGCAAGCACATGGGTTTGTTTTCAAATAGGGCGCCCCAAAATCCAATATTTTTCAGTCATTTTCCCATCATTTCCCAGTAGACATTCCCATCTTGAGGTATATCAAGTTTGGGATAAACTCATTTAAATAGATGACATCCCAATGTTTGGGAAGATCATTTTGATGGTAAAAATCCCAATTGATTTTTTGTTGCCATCCATGCACTCGAATGGTTTCCCGGAATAGCCCAACATTGTGTGTGTGGACCATCTGAATAGATGTAAAACTTCTATCCGTTTTTAGCTGCACTACTTCTTTGATTTGACTCTTCATCAATTTACTCTTTTCAATTTTCATGTAGGGGGCGACAGGGTCGCTGCATGGCTGTCGCCAACGAAGCTCCATGCAGCCGACTAGGATATGGAGTCTGATCAACTCCACGTACCTGCTTCATTTCTTCGTTATGGGACGTGGCTAACCCAAGAACCACCAAGCCGGTTTCCAACAATCTGTTTACCTTCCTGTTTGCACGGTTTTCGCAATCTGATTTACTGCTGACTTCGTCAGATGGAACAGTTGCATCTAGCAAGGACGTAGAAAGAATTCTTCTCCACTGTTTCTCACGCCTGGTCATTTACTATGTCCTGTCAGG
>Ga0126342_10019152_pt1 | contig 11662 bp, 10 predicted proteins | sample Cyp1metagenome_FD_92528 | JGI IMG/M metagenome (GOLD analysis project Ga0126342, IMG submission 92528) | Coral microbial communities from Lord Howe Island, Old Settlement Bay, Australia - Cyphastrea 1 metagenome | ecosystem: Host-associated > Invertebrates > Cnidaria > Coral ... | reverse complement strand
TATATATATATTTACACGAATCATTGAGGACGCAGACAAAATATATCTATAAATTGATATGATTGTAACTGATTGTAATTGTATTTTGTTTGCTTTGCAAGGGCTGGGAGGATGTTCAACGATTCAATCTTTAGTGCAATGCTTACATGAATTCGAAACATGGTTTAGATTTCAAGCGCGTCACCCTTGGGGACCTTGATCACCATTCCTGGCTGAAACAGCCAAGTAGATGGAGACCAAGCTCCGTTTGTAGATGATGTTCCTCTTGCAAAAGCCATGAGTGAATTTCAAATGGTAACCATCCCACATTGTTGCTGCTGAAAGTGCCCAGGAATCCCCATCGTTGCTAGCATTTTGAACTCCACCAGTTCTGTTCCGTCCATCTTGTTTGGTTGGTAGCCGCTCCATATTTAATGGTAACAGACCAACCGTTTTCGTGCAATTCTTCTTGAAACAACGCCAATCCATTTTGCTTGATTAGTTGACTCCCAGTCATGTGTAGACCTTTTTTGGCCTGGGTGATATGTTCCTTCTCCCCTTTTTTGGGAGGAATTCGGCTTGTGAGTTAGTTGACTCATGATCCCAATGCTGGCTTCCCAAGACATGCCAGCTGACACCCCTCAGCTCTCAGCGAATATTCCTGCAGGTTTTCGAGGCAGGAAAAGGTGCGGAAGACCATTCAGGCGGCATCCGAACGGGTCTTGATTCTCGTGCTTTAGAAACAGTGGATGTTTCAACACTACATTTACATGATGCATCATATATTAATATATATATATAGATCATGGGGTGGACTTGAAAAATCAATCATCAATCAGTCGCTGAGATATATTTGTGCAATATTGTGCATCATCATTCAACCCGCCTCTGCGGATCCAGGAGAGCCAAGACCGTCGTGACGCCATTGGTTTCCTCTTCCACACCCTGGATGCCGACGGCGACCAACGGCTGAACCTGCCGGAGCTGGAACGTTTCGCCTCGATGTGCGGCTTCAGTGGGGAGTGGCAAACCGAGTACGAGGCGGTTGGGAGATGGTGGGAGCTTGGGATGTTGGGAGGTTGGGGTATGTTGGGGTGAGTATTTGGATGTAACAAGCTATTTGATGCTATTTGGATGGGGAATACATGGGAAACACTATGGAAAAGCATGCGACCATTTTCCCTTTCACATCCTTTAACCAATCCATTGAAAAAAACGATGTGGATGTAGCTGTTTTCTTGGGCCAGAAATGCCGAACTTGTCCCCAGGTCATGTGCGAAGTGCTGAAGATCCCAAGCTCCAAAGGAGTCGACTTCCTGCAGTTCAATCGCCTGGCGCGGCACTCGATGGCTTGGAAAATTTCAGACATTTATAATCCATTATAGATTCTTTCCCAATTTTAGGATATATATATGTAAATATATATATATATATAAGTGTCCATTTCTTCGGATTCGCATGGATTTTTCCCGTTGCAAGGTTTAAGTACCGGATGGCAAGTGCTTTTTTGATGGTGATGAATTCACCAGCCTCTGAAAAGGGTGATTTTTAAATGATCAAGAGGTTTGCATTTGCAGCACAAAAAACGTGACACTTCGTTTATTTTTCAGTGCCAGTGTATCATGGTGTATCACCTAAATCAATCTAAATCACCTATTCCTGGAACCCCAGCTCCAACCAACGACATGGTGCTGGGGCTGACTGAGGTCAGTGATGAAAAGAGTAACGCCTACTGCAGCGATGAGGAGAAGCGGCAGTGTTCAAACACTTTGGGTTGAAATGGGGGTTTACCCTTAAGTCAATGTGGCAACGGAAAATTCAGAGCAGAATCATCTATAACTTTAGGTTCCACTAGCATTTTTGGAAAATTACTGGCAGTTTAGTGATGCAAGGACATCACTAAATCCCAAAGTGGTGAATTTTCTGCTGTTCGACATATCTTCATAGCCTCCCCGGCTACCGTGGGATGCTTCCACCAGTTCCACCTGGGTGCCATTGAGATTCGGACCGCGCAGGAGTTGCAGCAAATGGTGATGTATCTCAAGTCCGAGCACCTTGGACCTGGAGTCGACCCAAGGGGAATTGGATGGATATGGATGTGTCGGCTCTGGCCATGGATCTATGATTTTTAAACAGCTTTTGATACATCGAACATATATCCAACATACCCAACATGAACATATTAATGATATTTAATGATATTTAATGATATTTAATGACATTTAATGATATGTATTATAGATTTCCGACATTTCTGCTTGTTCGCCTTTTTCAAAAGGCTCTCCCACCTATGCCTTGGATAGCTCTAGGCGTCGAGAGATTGCCTCACGGCTGGCTGCGATCCGCATCCAAGCTGGGGCAAGGGGCTTCCTGACCAGATCCCAGGCGGATGTCAGCCTGGCCATACCATCCGGTTATGACTAACATAGCCATGGGATTTCGATGGCCCTAATCGAAATAGATGGTGAACAACTGGGTTTAGCTATTAAACATGGTGGATCTTTCCATGGCGAACTGTGAATGTCATAACCAGAGGGTATTTCAGGGACCTGGCATTTTTAGACATTTTTTGGCTTGACCGACAGGGCTGTTGGATAGGAACCATTGGTGCCTCTGTTGGTTGAATAGAAACCATTGGTGTCTCTATCCAGAATCATTCCAAAACCAAAGAGTGTAGAACAGAAGGCTTGAATGGCACTACTAATGGCAGTTGTCCCAATTTTGAGGGTCCTGATCCCAGTCATGGGATGGAGCGGTTCGGAGCTTTTTAGGCATTCATATGTCCAATATTTTCCAATGGGGGGCCAAGGAGCTACGATTTGAGTTTCCTGACCACATCACAGTTCTGTTACAGTAGGGAGTTATGTGACTTTTCCTGCTACACGTGTCTTATAGTTTCTTCCCATGAGGTTTTTCGGCGGCTAGACTCGAATGAAGTGACGTTTCGTTGCGGCTGGGGCTCGCTGGGATGATCCCCGGAGGGATTTTCCGATGAAAACGTTTCAACTCGGCGGCGGAAGCTGCATGGAAAAGGTTCCCTACTTTGGAAGTACCTATTTTTGCAGCAAATTGATGAATCTTTTGAGGGGGATTATCCTTTTAAGAATTCTTTATAATATATATACTAGGATATACTAGGTTACTAGTACTTCATTAAGTTTTTGTTTAATGTTATCCATATTTTCTTTAATCTTACTTTCTCAGTTGATCAATATCTAATAGTACTTTTTCACTATTTACCCTCTGGTTATTTAACATAGCCATGGAAAATCACCATTTTTAATAGGTAAACCCAGGTAAACCATCTATAAATGGGCCATTTTCCATGGCTATGTTAACCAGATGGTATCAGTATTTTGCAGGGGAAACCTCTCCCAATTCCTCCATCCGCAGGCCAGGCGCTCGGCGTTGGAGGTGCCAAGTCTTTCCAGTGTCGACCTCGGCGTGGGGAGTCGAGAAATGTATCGCGGAGGGTACCACTACTATAGCACCCCCCTTTTTTAAGCATATACAACACATATAATATAGAATTATATGGAACATCATGAATAGACATATATAGACATGTTGAAAAAACCCACTAATTGTTGTTGGATATTATTATTTCTTTTCCAAGGGTTGCCACAACTGTTAGTCATTTTCAGATCCCCATTGGATGCTTCGGATTCCCCAAATGACCACGAGGGAGTTTCAGGTGTCTCATTTCTTTAGCCAGATGAATGACTTTTAAAAGTTGCACACGCACACATTGACACATTTATACTAGTTTTTAATATATTCTTGATTGTGCTAGTTAAACATGTGATATTACAGTATTCTTGATTGTACTAGTTAAACATGTGATATTACAGAACACACACACAACTAACATTTCGGTTGTTATTTTTATTTAAAACCATTCATATATCTTCTGGGTAAAATAGAACGACCTCACTGTTCTCCCTCACTGGAATCATGGTTCGCAAGGGAAATCATCCCCAAATGGCCCAACATTTCAGGTTAGTGAATTATTATAATTTACCCACACACACATATATATATATATATATTATATTTATATTTATATATGCAATATACATCTAGACACTTCATCTAATCCAATTGGCACAGCAGCTCCCGCGCCATGATTGAGGCACTGCAGGGCGCGACAGTGACGACTCGCATGCGATCAGTTTTTGCTGGAAATCAGTTTGACGAAGGATGATGTGAAACCACAAACCTGAAGTAAACAACTTAAGTCCATTTTGAGGTCAACGAAAACCACACCTCAGTATAACCGGTGACAGCCGGTGCTGGTTTTGAGGACTCAAGCCTTCCTTCAGACAGATGATGTTTTTATCACACTGTTTTCCCTAACATCAGCAAGTTCTGTTTGAAAATGGCATGGATGTCTATCTAGCACATTATTCATGTTACACACTTCGAACTAAGAACTTCGTGAATATGACATATAGATAAATTGATAGACATAGATACGTCCATAGCAGATATCATATATCCATCCATCCACAATAAATATATAGATAGGTATGAGCCCTATTTATGGATTTTCAACCTGTAAAAATCCATATTAGGAGGTTTCCTAAGTCATAGGTCTACCCCTAAATTTCATCCATTTTATAGATGGATTTTCCATGAAGTCAACCATCCAGCTATTGGGGTACCCCATTTATGGAACCCCCAGGAGTCTCCAGCGCTGCCTGAACCCCCTTCAGCACCCTGGAGTGACTGGTCCGGATCAAGGAAGAGGAACATGGGTGATTTACAGCTGGTTTTTTGGTGGAATTTCATGGATTTTCAATGGGATTTTCATGGATCTTGGTGGATGTTCAAGGGATTGTGGTGGATATTTCATGGATTTTAGTGGATTTTCAATGGATGTTGATGGACATTTCTGGTGAGGAGTGATGATTCAATGGTGATTCAATGGTGATTTTGAACATACATGGTGATTTTGCCAGAAGCAATTTCGAACCACCAACATATGGGAAATGGTTGTGACCCGACAGAGTCAGTGTAGATATTAGCCGGCATTATGTGGATTATTGGTTTGGTGGTTTCAAAGCGTTCAAATCCATTTGGATACTTCTGATACTTACGATTTTCTTCGGTTTTAAGACATTTTTTTAAAATACCGTCGCGAGATGTGGAAACGCTTGGAATCCGGTCCCAGGCGAAGAAGATTGAGGAGCTCCAGAGGTCAGCCTCTTTGGAGCACCTGGACGAGTGGAAGATGGTTCCATATGGCCCCCATATGTCTTGTAATGTCTTGTAATGAACCATAGGGTTCCCATATGTTTTTTTTTGGAAGGGTGTGGGTGTTTGAAGATCAACCCCGCCCTGCTGTTGGAGCCAGCCAGGTGAGACACCCAGCTCCGTTTGAGGTCGGCTAGAGGAAGTTTTTCAACAGCGGTTTTTTTTGGGGTCAAAATTGGCCAACAGCCAGAGGATTCGCCAAAGTGGGAAGGAGCCTCTGCCGATTCCAAGCTTTTCGACGTCACCCGGTGAAACCGCTGGCGTCTGATGGTCTTTGGACCAGTGGCACTGGCTCAACATGCGCATCACTGACCCCAAAAAGTGGAGTCAGCGATGATTCCAAACGCCCAAATCAACAGGTTACCCAGTTGCAAGAGGATATCTGAAACAAGCATGAAACAGGCAACATGATTTTTGAATCACTAGACATACACATTTCTTGGTGCAGGAGGGCCCAAAAATGTCGACATACTGTGGTGACCCCATCCAATGGCCAGCATGTTGAAACAGCAGCATTTGGGTGCAAAACCCTAACTTTACAGTTACAGGCCGAATTCTACGTGTAGAACATATTTTAATGAATATATTTGAATATATTTGATACGATTTTTTTCTATCCAATCTTGGGATGATGATCCAAATTGACATGTTTTTTGATGGTTGAAACCAGCAAGCACGTGATCTCAAGTACGAAGGTGCCCAAGCCACTTGTTGAAAGCATGCTGAGCCAGGGCTACATGTAGCTCTTAGGCAGCCTCAAAAAGGGTCGGTCATGCCCAGTAGATCCAGTAGATCTTTACCTTTTTTTTTGGGGGGGGGGCCAAACATCAATGGGAATTTCAGGATCCAATTGATTGGAGGTACCTACCATATATAAGGCCTGTATAAGGACTATGTAAGGGGATATCCCCCAACATGGATCAACAAAATACATCAAATGACTGCGACTGCTTCGATGGTCAAGTCATGTTTGTTCCCTTTTTTTCTACAGTGGCTTGCGACCGGTTGATGAAGATGGAACTCCATGTTTGAGTTCAAGCACTTGATGAAATTGCAGTTCTGAGTCTCGGGAAGTATTTCTCTTAGATAATATATATATATATTTTTTTTGGGGGGGGGTTTGTCTGAAAAAAGTGCGGCTCTAAATCCACTTGTATGGTTCATCATCACTAAAGGGGGCTATCCCATTAGAGCTGGGCGAACCGTCACCCATAACTGAGTGCCATCCCAGAAATTTCTAAATTTTGTAGTGCCATCCCGCCTGATGCGAAGTCCGATTGAAGTGCGGAATTCATTGTAGCTCGAGTCCTAGGTTTTAAACACATGGTTCAAAAACAGTCAGATTCAATCCCATTAGGTCCCATCATTCTTAGATACTGTTGTTTCTGGTGAGAAATGGTGAGAAGGTTTACCGTTCATATCAGCACTTGATTAAAATCAAGCCCCATTCTTACAACAATGAGAATCCCAAGTTTTGAAACGGGTTTTGTCTGAAAACAGGCTGCCCCAATATTATCCAACATTACACAACCGCCCCAATAACCATGAATGATGGACACCTATGATCGAAGCGAATCAGCCACACACCAAGTGGCCTTTTATTCCAACTGACATTGGCGGCGCCGGTGGCAGCGGCGCTGCAGTGCTGGGTCCTGGTAACCCCCAGTAACTGGGTTAGGTTAGGTACAACTGCATGAACATTAATATGGAACATATATGATTCATATTATATGATCATATGAACATATGCATAAATACATTGTCCACATATGTATACATACATATGCATACATATGCCAGATGTAGGGATCCATCGTTGAAGGGCGAAGCAGCAGACCATCCATAGCATGGCGGCAGCCCGCGGTGCCCGGTGGAGGCGATGAATTGCTGGGTAATTTGTCCACGACCTGATGTTTTACCAGCAATGGTAAACACAGAGCCTCACCCTGAACACTGAGTTGTGCATTCCACAATTTTTTTTGGTCAAGAATCTCACAGTCGATAAAGAAAGACAGAGCACAAACATACCTTCAGAATTGCGAAAGCGCCCATGCAACGCAGGTGAGTTACGTAACATCCATGGTTGTGGAGCATCAATGCCACCTTGAATGAAGAAATTTGTCCTGCAGCCATTTCGGGATCATTCCGTGGCACAGATCGCACAATTGCAGAATTCCAAGATTTGCGCTGAAGCCGACCCTGTGGAGGTGCCCTGGCGATGCTGAGCCGGCCATGGCCGGCCTGTTCTTTCTTCAAATTGCGTGCGTTGGTCCGCCCAGATGGATTCAGAAATATTCAATGATTTAGAAATGATCATTTCATTACGGCTTAAGAAAGGGTACCTTTGTTCATAGTTTCATTGGTCAATTTGAGTACATTTTAGAAGATATTGATATTGTCAGAGTCAGCCTGTGTTTTTTAAATTATTATTGTCCGAGTCAGTTTAGGTTGTTTTTGATGACCTTAATGAATAAAATGATCTTTTCCCATAGCAGCAGAGATCTCATCTTCTAAGCTCACCGGCTGCTTTTTTTGTGGATTTCTTGGCATAGTGCCTTATGTATCCTCATGTAATTCATGTGTCGCTGTGCTGCTGTGCTTGTGCATGGTGTTTCTGTATCCTTCTCGGTTGCACGTATTATTTTTGGATCATGACATAGGTCGGTAGGACCGTTCGGTGTGGACATGTGTGGGCTAGGTGTTTATCACACAGTTCTCTTCTTTGTTTTGTCTTTAATCCCACAAGGCATCACAAGGTCCAATTGAAGGAGTGTTTTTTTTGAAACCCCTTTAGTCTCGTAGATACTGATATCATCGGCTTGTTGAGAGCTCATTTGGACCTATGGGATTCATGGACCGCGTTTTCCGGAAATCCTGCTTTTCATAAAGTTTTCAGAAGTTCTTGGTTCTTGGAAGTTTTGTTGAACTTCGACTTTCAGCATCTAAGTTCTTATGCAGTCACCAGGCTGAAACACCTTTGCGCGACTATGAAGAGGGCTTCCAAGCGATCTACTGGATGAGTATCGAGGAAGCGATGAACTTCTTAAAGAAATATGACAATACTTCAGTGGTCAAAGAGCTCGGTGAGGACTTGGAAAGAATGATGCTATCAAGAGACACCTTTGCACCTTGCTGTTGGTGAAGACAACGAGGAGATGGTGAAGCTTCTGCTGGCAACGAAACCAGACCTGAACGCCAAGGGCAACGAGGGATGGACGCCGTTGCACAGAGCTGTCTTTGAGGATTTCTGGTGGGGCCCGTGAATTCGTCTGCTGCAACTGCAGTGGTGCTTTCGCCTAAAACAAGCCGCCATGCATTCACGGGCCCCACAGTGGAAGGATTCTGGGCTGAAGTTTCTTGTGATCAGGATGCCAGGGCAGACCTCGAAGTCAAGGACAAACTTGGGCAGACACCCTTGCATTTGGCTGTCAAACAGTATATTGACGAGAAGATGGTCATGATTCATGATGGTCAAGCTCCTGCTGGATGCCGGGGCTGACCCGAAATCCAAGGACAATTCTGGCAAGACGGTCTTGGACGATTCACTTCGCCCTGTTCGTTTCCTTGTGGAAGCGGCACTGGGCTGAAGTGCACAGATGGCCGCGGATCCGGAAAACAGAGATGGCCGCAAACGCGTCGCAGCGGAGGTCGCAGTGGAGAAACGCTTGGATACTGTTATGATATTTATGGAGGATTTTTTGTCAGGTCTGTAGCGCTTGTTTTTTTGCAATCGCCATTTTCCCCGTTGTTGCATGATGACTGGGCGGATATTCTTGGATCTCCCCCGTCTTTGAACAAACCAATCTATCTTACCTTCTGGATCCCTTTGGTAATCTAACAGTTCGCTGTGTTGAATACCATCTGGTTATTTAACAGTTCGCCATGGAAAATCCCCATTTTTAATAGGTAAACATAGGGCATCGAAATCCCATGGCGAACTATCAGCCATAACCAGAGGGTACATCATCTACTTTCATGGGCCATGGCCAGGCGGAAGCGTCGTGAGGATTTTCTGAACAGGTTCACCGGGGTCCTGGTGTCACGACGGGTCATCAAAGATGGTTTGCCTTCATTGCTTCCACATGATTAGACGGACTACTTGGCAAAATCTGGCAAATATGCAAATATTTGATGATATTTGATGTCGAAGATCTTGAAATTGGTGTTGATACATGTTGTTTCTTGTGTCGCCCATGCGGCCTTGATGAATCTTGATGATCATGTTGTTTTTTTCCTCAGTGGGCGTGTGAAGGTCACTCCGTGGATTTTGATGCACGTCTTGCAGATCAGATCATGGTATATATATATATATTAATACATGTTAATACAATATATATATACTAGAGAGAGAGAGAGAGAGAGAGAGAGAGAGAGAGAGAAAATGCATGAACATGCAACCTTGGGCAATTCCAGCATCCAAGGAAAAAAATCATCAGTCATCCCCTGCTGTCCAGAAGAAAGGCTTGCAGCCCCGCCTGTGGCTCTTTGGCTCTCTCAGCCCCGTGGGCCATGTTTCAGGTATAGGAGTCAAATCTGCGCTCATCCCGCGCTCGGGGTTCTTGTGATGCCCCCAGTTTTTTTTGTTGAAGGTCCGAAATTCGCTTGATCATCTCAAACTTGCAAACTAGATGCAGCATATGCATCTCTGGTGACTCTGGTGGTTGGTTCTTTCCAAGATGTTTTCCTTCCGTTGCCCAAAAATTGGATGTGTGGGGCGCCAATATGCTACATCCACATCTTTAGGATGGCTCAACCACCAAGTCGCCAGCTCGCAACGCCTTGCTTTGATGCTTCGGAATCAGGGGCAATCCCACTATCGTTGAACTTGCCTATTGTCCCTAAATTCTGCTGATGATCATATACATACTGGTTGGTTGATGATGTTGATCTTAGTTGTATTCCTAAGGTGGGTCAGCAAGATTGAAATTCAAGTCATATAAAGTCCATTTCTGTTGGTTACATGAGTGGTTACGGGGCCCGTCTTTGTCCCCTTACCCAGCCGCGCCCTGGGCGTAGCCATGGCTTTCGCCGATGAGCAGCCTGGCATGTCCAGTTCCGCGGCAGCGAAACTCATGGTAGAGCAGAACGGTTGGAGACCCATAGCTTGACACGACAGGTGTTACGTATGTATGGCTGCATAGGCGGCATAGGTATATATATATATAGATATGATGATGATGATGATGACGATGATGATGATGACGATGACGACGATGATGATGATCATGATGATGATGATGATGCTGGTGATGATGATGATGATGATGCTGGTGATGATGATGATGATGATTATTGTTATTAATATTATTATGATAACTGATGATCTATGTCAGAAAACACATGTTTATGCTTTCTGCAATATCTATGTGCACTACGCAACTACATATGCAGTCATTGATGTAGTCTAGTGAACTTTGTTCGCAGTCTTGCTGTTCTTTACTTCAGGTGCTTTGTGAGCGCCATTCGCTTTCGGGTTTGGCCCTGGAGATTCTAGCGTTTGTGGTTGCACCACGACTTCCACCAGGGTGGTGAGATGGTTATTTTACATAATACACACATTGAAAAAACTCAGAAAACTCAGGTGCCAGATGGTCCGAGGTTTATGGTTTCATCCTGTTTCACCATTCTACCAGTGATCTGATGACTTCAGGTGAGGCCGAACAGGGGTCGTTGCTGGCGGAGACGACGCCGGACACGACGCCGGACACGACGCCTTCCGTGCCGCGGCGGTGTTTTGTGGCCCATGTGGGCTGTGCGCTGAGCCTGGCGTTGGTTTTACTGCTGGGTTTCGGCGAAAAAGCTGGGATGGACATGGCAAATCTCAAAGAAGCTCGGCATTTCATGATTTTTCCGTCGCTATAATGTGGGTGTATATTATAGTAATATAAAATCACATTCCAGGACATGCATAATACATACATACACACACACTATGTATGTGTATATATATATACACACATATATATATATGTGTGTGTTATGTAAGATTAATTAATTATTATACAATTACACTAAAGCGTTTCCAAGAGAGTGGACCCAGGAGCGGGATGCTACGAGAACCTACCATAGGTTTTGTTTGGGTAAGGCCCATAATTGGAATTGATGATTCGAAATTCACAGAATGGCCAACAAGAAACCAAAATTCATGACTTACTTTATGTTATATACATCCATCCTAAACATGTCAAGCTTATATTTATTCTAGTTATTTATGTTTTGACATATGTCCTGACATATCTATTGACATATTGTTTGACATTTGGCATAGTTTCGGGCATGTTTTCCGGCATGTAGTCTGAACATTTCCTCTGACATGTGTTCAATATAGTTATAGTTTAATATGTATACAGGCTGATGGGTGGGATGTTAACGTTCATGTGAACTTGCAGAAGCAGTTGATGCTACGCACACGAGGGGTGGGGTGGGG